>Ga0307512_10002782_pt1 | contig 21323 bp, 29 predicted proteins | sample 14_EM_MG_FD_200267 | JGI IMG/M metagenome (GOLD analysis project Ga0307512, IMG submission 200267) | Populus trichocarpa ectomycorrhiza microbial communities from riparian zone in the Pacific Northwest, United States - 14_EM | ecosystem: Host-associated > Plants > Roots > Unclassified | place...
AATAATAGCTATTATCATACTTCCTGGTCCGTTTGTAGTGTTTTGGTGGTTGTTGGAACGACTGTTGAGGTTTCTCTTGCTGTTGTTTTCCGAGGCTCTGGCCTGTGGAAGATAGGCATGTCCAAGCCCGGACGACACTACGCAAGCGCTCTACGAACCAAAAAAAGGAAAGGCAAGAAAGGGGCCAGCCAAGTCGATCATCAGCCGGCGGAATAAGAGCGGAAAAAAAAAGAAAAAAAAAAACCGTACCCCTTGCTCGACGCCGTGCACACGCGTGCCGGGTGAGATCCCGTGCGCTCTCAAACGCACCGCCGCACCGCACGCACGTATATGCTGCCCCTGCGCTTACTGCGTGGATGTGCAAGTGGAACGTGAGCGCGCGCACGCCACTGAGCAGCTCGTCGCACCCCCGTCGTGGACATCGCAGCAGCCCATCCGTGCGCGAAGTTTGCAGCATCGTCAGCGTAGCCTCCTCTCTCTGTGATCGCGTCGATGTTTCAGAGAAAAGCAAACATTCGTCACACGGAGCGTAGGTTTCGTTGAATGCGTGTGCGGAAGAGAAGAAAAGGGGGAGAACGCACTGCCGCTTCAAGTTCATCGGTGATGGAGGGCCGTCGCCGGACTTGCGGCGGCGTCAGCGCCCGCGTTGGACGCCGCTGCAGGGCCGGCCGTAGGCTTTGCGTCTCGAAACACGTCAGACTCGTGGGGGTGGTGCGGAGCGTTGAATCGCTCGTGGGGACGCTCTCATCGTTACGCGGCGTAGTATCACCGCCGTCGTTGCGCGTATCGACGGCCATCGGGACGGCCATCATCGTCGCAGCGGATGCGAGTGCATGCGTGTGCTCCGAACTTGGATTTATACGCAGCCCGAGCGCGGCGGGCCGCGGTGGGAGCGGCTTTTCGCCGTGGACATGACCGTCCACCTGCATCTGCATCTGCGTCTGCATGGACCACGCCGCATTCTCCTTCTCCCTCTCGTTTGCCCTTTCCAACTCGCGATCCGGTGGCGCTAGGACCGAGCAACGCAGCTGCTGCTCGGGGACACGCGGGTCCATTCTAGCGCCGGTGCGGATGCCGGCAGCGGCGGTGGCGATTCCGGACATCGCCTCCGCGGGTTGCGGCGACGCCGACGCCGACGCCGACGTGCTCGTCCTCTCGAGCGCTTCGAGCGCTGCCCATCTTGCGCGTACGCGCGCCGCCACGTCCTCTGCGGCGCTGAGCTTGCGACGGCGCGGTTGTATCGAGCCGCTGGTGATGCTGTAGACGGACTCCGCGGACGAGGTCGCGCTGCTTCGGCTGCTTCCGGGGAGCATCGTCGCGTAGCGCTTGTGGGGGTTCTGCTGTAGCTGGTAATGATAGTGGTACGCAGCCATCTGCCGGCGCGGGCGGCTGATGCTAGGGTGCGCGGCTGCAGCTTGGACCGGTTTTGCGTTTGGTTGGAGGTGGGCAAACGGCTTTCGGCGCTCCAGGCTCATCGTTATCTGGGGGTTTCCAGTGGGCTGGCTAGCAGGTGTATAGATGAATGGAAGGAGGGGAGGGAACGAAGGAGGGGAGAGGAAATGTGGAGGAGGGATGGAGGGATGGAAGGATGGAAGGAAGGCACGGAAGAGGCAGAGAGCCTTGGGGAGGGGGTGGGACCCAGCAAAGTGCGTGGGCGTTTTATGAGGTGAAGAGTGTGTGGTCAGATGCAAACCACACCGAGGGTTGGATTGGACACGGGAGACACGCTGCCTGTTGTCAAGCCTCGATCTGGAAGTGGGGCCTCGAACCTTGTAGGCATGCGCCGGGTGATAAACTTCGACTGATATGCAGGTTGTCTTCAAGGCGCAAAGCCGCATGGCGTGGGTGGTGTAGTAGGCGTCGTCCTAATCACTCCGCCGGGCCACGAGCTACAGGCGTGTTGCATCACGTGATATGATGCGTTTGGTGGTACAATGCCGTAGTTGAGGGCCCAGCCCCTTGCGTTGATGTTCTCGCGGCCATTTCGACGCTGGAGTAGGTGGGCGACGGTTCAGCACCATGCCACAGGGTAGACGGCTGCTTTCCCGTGGATGTCGGGCCTAGGGCACAGGATCGCGTCCAGCACGCGCATCGGCAGTGTGCGGTGCACGGAACACACCAGTCAAAGTTGTTAAAGGCTATGCTGTAAGGTTTCATGTTCTCGTTGAGACAAGGTGGACAGAATACCTAAGAGCCGACAAAACAAATTTAGCAACAGAAGTATTTCGGATGTCTCGAGATTCTCTCAATCCCTGAAAACGGGAGCAATTGCGGGCGCGCCAACGCATTGGATAAGCCAAGTATAGTCCTCCGCAACGACAAAAAGGAAGACGGACTGACTGTATGTTGTGATAGACGGGAGGGGGTGAGGGACTATTAAGAAGTGGGAACTCCGGGCGACTTGGCTTGCGGAGTGCATAATTATTGGTGAGAGGCAAATACCATCAATAGATTTGGCCAGGCGCGTTACCATGGAAGTATGGGGCAGTTCAGGAGAGGCAACCAAGATAAGTTGCACCACTTCAGTCTTCAAGGTCGAAATTACGCACATGCGGACCACCGATCGGTGATAGAACCATTGGCGAAAGCTCCGTTCGGTCATAGAGATGCCGTCAAGCATGGGGTTTCGATTCATTATCGAGGTAGCGGGTGATTTGACGGAGCCCTTTCCCAAATTATCCGGAGGGCTCACTCTGGTCTTTGCGATCAGGGATGTGGGCTGTGCTTATCTAGCGGCTTTCAGTGGGCTTTGGAGCAGCCGACATAGAGTCTCTCCTCATCCCGGATACCCTGTTGACAGTTGACGACATGAATCGGATACCTAATTGTCAAGGGTCCAAACTCACCATGATGGGGGCACTCACGCAAAAGGCAGTGGATTGATGGTCACAACAACAATATACGTACAGAAGTCAAGTCAACTCATCTGACCACCCAACTCCGCCACTTTCACCTTCCGTGCGGCAGCTTCCTTTGCTTCTGAAAGGGGCTTCCTCCACTTGGGTGGAGGTGGATCCCACACACCCAGTTCCTTCTTAAGTTCCCCGAGGTCCTGTGCCCACCGCTCTTCCCAATACACCGTGATCATGCTCCGAGCTGCACTCCCACAGCGCAGCGCCCAAGGCACGTACTCTGAGAAGAAACGTGCGCGTTTGGCGGCATTCAGGCGAACGACAGCGGCGGTGGACAGTGCCGCGGATGGCAGGCCAAGGTTCGCAAACTCGAACACCTTGAGTGCGAGCTCGTACTCAACCGAGACGGGCATGCCGCATAGCGCATGGTAAAAGTCGTGGGACTCGCGGTATCGCTGCATGACGTAGGCGAGCTCGGGATCGTCGATGTAGTGCACCTGGCGTGATCAGCGTGATCGGCAAATGCGGTGGCGAGGTCGTAGCGATGAATGTGCGGTGGACGTACCGGTTCCCGCGTGTCGGGGGTGACGCCGCAGCGCTCGAGCCACGTCACGTACGTGCGCCCGAACGTGTTCTCGGGCAGACGCGCGAGCGTCGCCATGTCCATAGTGTTGCTGTTGATTCGTGGGCGTTCTTTCAGGATGCGGCGTCCTTCCTCGCTCTCGAGCATATGATCGAGCAGACGCGGAAGGACAGGCCCGGCGGCGGTGGTCTCTCCCACAGCCGCCACCATGTCTACAGAGTGTCACCTTGTGGTTATGACTCAAAAATCATAAAAATAATGCTGCTTACCTCCTCTGCGAGGGTCCGCGAGGGACATAAATGCTGACCCAACGGCCATAAAGGCATTCTCGATCCAGTTCAAGGGAATGTGCCCTGGATATGCTGGTTCTGTCTTGACCGAACGTGTATGCCTGGGAGTAGGACGATGAAGGATGGAAGGGGCGAGCACATTGAGACGTAGGGACTGTCGAGGGATGTGAGAGCGCGCTGTGGTCAGAAGAGACATCGTTTGCTGCGTTAATCGGCAGCCTGGCGAGAGAGTTATTGAGCCTGAGCCAAGCCCTCGACCCCAAAACAGGGTTAGGGGTGACACCTCCAGGTCAAGATTTCTAAGCTTAACCCAACTCAACCACACAGCACAATGAGTAGCAGCAACATGGAAACCCAGGTCGAGGCTCCGGCTGCAACAGCAGTTGTTCCGAAGAAAAAGAAACTCAAACCTGCACGGAAGCAGGTAAATCCAGGTGATGTCGACAAAGAAACCGCCCCACAAACCGGGAAAGAGTACAGTGCGTGTCACACCCATCTGTCCTCGGCGTGTGCTCACTCAACGCTAGATATATGGTATAACAAGTGGGCCGGAGGTGACAGGGAGGATAATTACTCCAAGTACGTATTGCGCCAGTGTTGGTTTTTGTACTGGCGTTGTGTGTGCTAAATTATCCGCTGCAGCAAGACAAAATCTCAGACGCGCTGCAACATCAAGAAAGATGCCGGCTCGACGCGCGCAAACATGTCGGGCATACGTTACTGCTGTCTCTTCTTTGCTCGCGGGTGCTGCCCCTATGGCTGGGAGTGTGAATACTTGCACTCCCTCCCTGATCCTGAACGCGCGTTGCCCGATTCGAGCAAGGACTGCTTCGCGCGCGACAAATTTTCTGACTATCGAGATGACATGGGTGGCGTCGGCACTTTCACACGACAAAACCGCACGCTCTACGTTGGGCGTATCAAAGAGACGGGTGCAGGACCCGAGACGGAAGAGGTTGTGAGACGACATTTTAAGGAGTGGGGCGACATCGAACACAGTGGGTCCCACTCTCTTTGTCTCAATCTCACGTACATTCTCCCTGTGAACATGGGACAATTATTCTTAACTAACATACTTTTTTTTCTCTTTCTCTGAACGCAGTACGTGTCCTCCAGTATCGCTCAGTCGCGTTCGTCACCTATGTCTCCGAGCACCACGCACAGTTCGCTAAGGAAGCGATGGCCTGCCAGTCCTTGGACAATGACGAGATCCTCAACGTCCGTTGGGCAACGGAAGACCCGAATCCCACCTCAAAGGTGGCGGAAAAACGCCGCCTCGAGACAATTGGTCAGGTTGCCATCCGCGCCAGGATGGATCCGCGCGTGGTCGACGCCATGCAGGCTGTTCGTGCGCTCGAGGAGGGACGCGATTACCACGCGGATGACGATATTATAGATGAGGGTGCGGAAGCGGGGGTGGATGGGCCCGAGGGGAAGCGGAGACGAATTGAAGGGCCTGGGACAGAGGAGCTCGAGGGAATGGAGGACGAGCCGCCGTCTGAACTGCAGGACCAGGGTCATGAGGGATCGCAGGGATTGCTGAGTGCCGAGACGCTGGAGAGTCTCCGTTATTTCTCTGAGCTACGACGGCAGAACGGCGCCGCGGCCGCGCCTTTAGCAGCTCCTGCAGCCAGGGTCCAGCGACCTGTTGCAGGGTTGGGACTCGGCGATTATGGGAGTGACGATGAAGACTAGACATTTTTGTCTGTATTTCTGCAACTTCTCTGAACCATTTTTTGTGCTGTGATACCATCCCACGAAACCATGATGAATGAGGTTAGTATGGGGCACTATCTAATGCGTCCTGTACAACAAAACAACCGTTGCTGACATTGTACGCTCAACGCAGATTCTCATCCATCTGCGATAGAGAGTAGGCGAATCCGCTCGTCCTCCGCCTCAATGTCCTCGTCCTCCTTCTGGTGGCGGTACTTGGACAGATCCCAGTCCTCTTCGTCGTCATCCGCATCTTGGAACCACTCCGGGTTGTACTGGAACAAGTCGCGTCCGCTCATGCCGCTGCTCTTTCCCGCCGCTGCCTGGGCATCCTTCGTCTTGCGTAGCGCATCTGCCTCGGCCTCTTTCTTGCTCATGCGCGTCTGTTTCCATTTAGCGAAACTTTCACGCGTGACGGGCGTTAGGTTAGATCCGAGTTTGTGACGCTGCGTTTGCATTTGGACGGGGTTGGGAAGTAATGTGTGGGATCATGTCCTATGAACGGATGGCCTTGCAAGAACGAACATGGGACACACCTCTACTTCTAAGAATTCCTCTAGGCTAATCTGGTTCGCCTTCTCTGCCTCCTCCATTGCCTTCTTCTGGGACTTGAGCACGAACCCTGGTGGGAGGGCGTGCCGATATTGACACGAGTCCCCGTTGGGACATTGCCAGAACCATCCGAACCTGGAACAGTGCGTATGAGAGACCGAACGCTTAATGTAAATGAGTGGGTGCCCTTCACTTTTGTGTCTCGACAGCCTCAATGAAGTACTTGCATACGATCTGGAAGGAAAAAAAAGTCGTAAGGGGTTGGGAGAAACACGGAGCGGAAGCTCTGAACTTACATCTGTAGTAGTCTGTGGATTTCCATGCTTGGATAAGATAACACTCCGTAGCTTTTCTTCGTCCCATTTGTCCATGGTATCTGTAGCATTACAGGCGTGATGGTCAGACCTTGTGCGGCGTGGCCATCATCCAAATCAAAGACGCACCTGCGAGCTTATCTTCCCGATTATCCTCATACAAATTCCTCTTCTCCACTCTCCGTTCCACGTCCCGATCATGGCTAAACTTGCACTTGCTACCCTTCTCGCAGCGACCCGCCTTGAAAAACTCGCACAATACCGTCTTCGGGTCCACGCCAAAGGGCACCTTCTGCGCCTGCACGGGCTTGAAGAGCGCCGCCTCTTCCTTCCGACGCTTCTCCTCCTCGGCCTTCTCTTTTTCCCTCAGCTCCTTCTCCCTCTCCTTAGCGAGCGTTTCGCGCGACTTGCCGGCCAGCGAAGCCTGCGCCTGTATCTGTGCGACCTGCTTCTGTACCTTGGCCGATTTGTTTTTCTTTTTTTAGGGGCGTGTCAGTCCGCGGTGTTGAGGATGCCGAGCCAAGAGGTGGAACGCACATTCTTCAAGCCAAAGGTCTGCGTATGTGGTCGGCATGGAAGATAGGCGATAGAGATGGATCTTACTCACCTTGTCGACTTTGACCTTTGAAGACGATGAAGTCTGGTTCTGTTGCTTCTTTGGGGGCATGTTTAGTAAAATTGGACGGTTCGTCGTTGAGCGTTGAGCAAGGCCACTGCAGGGCCTGTAAAGAGAGGGGCGCGTCGGGTTAAGGTTAATGTTAAAGCACGTGGCCTTATTACCTCAGGCTCCGAGTCTTTCATCACAACTAAGTTACCAGTGCTTCGTTTTTGTTTTCCACAAGCCGTCTTGTGTACGGTATGTATCACTAGTTTGATGACAGGTGGCCTGAAATTACCTAGTGGCATTTCGATATTTCCAAGATTCTGTTTCATCGGAGGTCAACTGGCACCTAAACGGCCATCTGACCACTGTCATTACTCAACTCAATTGGGGACACAATAGTCAGTGATCAGTCAGCCAGCTACAGTATGACTGACCCCCCGTTTGACGCTACACAGCGCTTACCATTTACGTGACTTGAAACACCGACCTTGCCACCCCCGCACAATAAAGTGTTGCCCGTGGACCATGGGCTGTGGCCCTGCGATCCCCATTTTCAGGGGGTCACCCCACTGAGAGAATGCGATGGTGATGGCTCTGACTTGGTGCAAAGCTATCTCGGGAGCGCCGTCATCCTCTTCGGCGCCTCAAATCCATTGTCCTCTCATCTCTCCGATAAGGGAAGTTTGACGCCACGCTCACCGTGTTACCCATTGTCTCAGCATCAGAACCCTTACAATAACGCCAATTTTCTGGAAGTGACCGTTTTCTAGCCGAGGGCGTTTGTTTTTACATAGGCTCACATTGGCTACCAAGCGGAAACTCGGACTACCCACCCAAGTTTAGTTTAGTAGCCAGGAGGCACAAGGCGTAGCGCTGCTACCTGATTTCGATATAAATAGTCAACTTCCTGACTATTGTTTCAAGTACATCCCCGTTCCCATCATGCTCGCTACAGTTGACCAAGTCTCCGACAAGCCTTTTGACTATATCATCATCGGTACGAGTCACATTTGTCCGACGTAGATCGTTGAATGAGTAATCAAGTGCTTCAGGTGGAGGGGTATGATCATAACTCACCCATAACTTAGTTGGCTCTTGCGCTCACACCTTACCAAAGACGACAGGCCTCGTCGTCGCCACGCGCTTATCCGAGGACCCTTCCGTATCAGTCCTAGTACTCGAGGCTGGTGCTCCCAACTTGAACGACCCGATCAACCGTATTTAATGATACAATTCGACCTGGTGGTACCCACTCATACCTTCGCGTAGTGATCCCAGCCCACAATGCAAATCCTTTGGGTCAAGCCCAGTATGATTGGGGTTTCTCCACAGTAAGCACGTTGCTCCCGGCTCTTCCCCCTTCTCAATTTTGCAGGTGCCTCAAGCAAATGTTAATGGGAGGTCTCTTTACATGGGCCGGTACGCTCATCCCACACGATGTGCCACTGTGATCCTTCAGTCAAACGCTGTGTAGGGGAAAGGGTCTGGGAGGAAGCTCAGCTCTTAATCTCTTCTTGTTTCACCTTCCTTCTGCCGCGGATATAGATGGTGCGTCGTCATATAATGCGGTGATAGAGCCAATTCACTAATTTGTTCGCTCTAAAGCATTTGAGAAGCTAGGGAATAAAGGTTGGAATTGGGAGACATTGAAGAAGTATTATAACAAAGTGGAGAAATTCATTCCCCCCGAGGTGAAGGACGATATGATGAGGTTTGATGTCAGGGAACACGGACACGAAGGCACGCAACCCCCAACGTGCATATAATCAAAACAACTGAACTTCCTTCAGGCCCCTTAGTGGTAGGACATTCCACATTGCTGTCAGGATTTGAGAAGCCTTTCGTCGAGGCCATGCAGACGTTTGGAATCAATCCCTCATTAGAACCGGTGTGTACTCCACATTCGCGCTAAGTCATACACTGACAGTTTCATCAGTTTTCCGGAGACGTAAGAAGAATGCCGTACAAGAAACTCACGCTATCTTATACCGCACTTCTTAGACTACAGGAATATGGTTCAGCCCCGTTACAATCAACCCCAGGACGCGGACAAGGTCTTATTCAGCAAATGTCAGTAAGATCTGTCCAACAATTTCCCCAGATGAACTGATATCTCTGATCGAAGATGTATTACGAACCACATGCTTCCCGAAGCAATCTGGTTGTCCTGACCTCTGCTCATGTTGCGAAAATCTCACTGTCAAAAGTCGGTAGTGGGAATGCGACAGCCGAAAGTGTCAGCTTCCTTCATGGAGGCAATGAGTATCGGGCATTCGTTAGGAAGGAGGTCATCGTGTCTGCTGGGTATACAAGTCACATACCTCCAGGCACAAGGGAGTTGCTGACCCGCATCTGGTTATTGCAGGACAATGGCTTCGCCACAGGTAGCTATGCAAGTTCTTTCGCTGGACGCCGCGCCTCATGTAACGCCAGGTCCTAGAGCTGTCGGGCATTGGCGATCCAGAAGTGCTTCGAAAAGCGGGAGTTGAAATGGTAGTCGACCTACAAGGTGTCGGGAATAATGTTCAAGAACACTTCCATGCGGGAATAACATATCGTGCGGCTATTTCGTCTTGCTTGCAGTTGTCACCACGATGCTGAGAACATCGAGCAGAAGTGAAGGAAGAGCTCCAATCGCATTATCTGACATTCGATTGCCTGAACGATCCGGATGAACTCCGAAAACAAACAGAGCTCTAGTGTGTAATCACCCAATCACCACCCTGATTCCTCTGTGTTTAATGAGAGTTCTAAGCCATGCCGGAGAGAAATCGCTTTTCGACATGAAATCTGGCTTGTTGACATGGGTGCCGCTTACCGCGCTCTCTCCGGACGCGCAAGACGTACAGGAGAAATATCTCGCTCCTATACAAGCACGCATCGACGCCGCAGACTGCCCACCTGGCTTGCGGAAACAGTACAAGCTGCAACTCGAGCATATCAATGCGCGAATCCCGAGCCACGAAATCATTATGCTTTCGTCCAGTGGATTTTCGTTCGGTGAGCGGGATAGCCCTTAATAAGCCACTCAGCTCTCATCCGCCACCAAAAGCCCCCGACCGGGAGGCGAAGTACGTGACATTCATCTCTATGTACAACCATCCTTTGTCCCGCGGCTCTATTGTGCGTAACCATAGAACCCCTCGTTCAGGGCGGTGGTCCAACCTCAGTTACAGCACATTAAATCTGGTAATCCTCTTGAACACCCGTTAATCGATCCGCATTACCTCGAAGAGGAGTACGGTAAGTCTTTTCGTGAGACCTAATGGGGCGTCCTTCATTTTCTTCCGCCGGCAAGACCTCTATTCCGTTGTGGAGACCGTAAAGTTCATTCGGCGGCTTGTTCAGCAGGAACCCCTCAAAGGCATCTTCCTAGGTATGTCTTTGGTTCGTTCGATGATGTCGTTCTGGACTGACTATCACTCCTTCCACTTTAGAGGAGGAGCGGTATCCTGGTCCGTCGGTGCAAACAGACGAGGAGATCATTAGTGCGCTTCCGTAGTTCCCCTACTCATCTCCAAGCGTATTAATAATATCACTCAGGTTTCCTGAGGCAGCATATCAATACCAATTTCCGTATGTCCACGACCAATCCAACCTTGAAGGACTGATTTACTTTATTCCGCTTTTTAGATACGGCCGGGTCCTGCCCGATGCTCCCTCGAGAGGACGGGGGAGTCGTGGACAATAAGCTCAAGGTAAGTTTTGTGGTATTACACGGTCACGACCCCATCATGATCTGCTGATGCACCTCGTGCAGGTATACGGGACGACAAATATCCGTGTCATGGACATTTCGATCATCCCTCTTCACTTTGGGGCACACACGCAGGGTGAGCGATATTTTTCTGGTCCTATTGAATGACATGCGCTCATCACTCTGTTATTCAATAGCGACTGCATACGCGATTGGGGAGCTGGGTAAGTGTTCGTTGTCCATTATCGCGGGCTTCTTTCACTAGATCAGATGGCTAACTATGGTCCATCTCAAGGTGCCGATATCATCAGAGGTCGCGTCGATTTTGAGCTGTGAAGTGGGGACACGGTCGGCTACGTGCGCTACCCTGCTGTTGTCTGCGTTGTAATGTGATAGTAGAAAGGATTATCGACAAGTGGTTGGCGACTTCTCTCTCACCGGGCCGAGGGCCACACGGCTTCATTTACGTAACCAAAGCTCGTGATGTTGCGCTCACCAACTGACAACAAACTGACAACAAACGAATGCCCTGCGGACTTAGGGTCCGTCCGGACCACAGCCCTCCGTGCGGATTCTAGGGTCTACCCCTAGAATAACTGCGATGACAATGGCTACGTCGTTTGGTGCGGAGGTGTCTTGGGTTCGCTATCATCCTGTCTTCGCGCGCCCAATCATCGATTTCTCAGGCTCGATACAGTACCATTATATTGAGGGAAGGCTGTGGCGTCTTGTTCACTTAATGACCATCTTCCCAGCATCAGAATTTTGGAACCCTCAGGGCCCCTTTCTGGAAATGGCCCTCCTATGACCTGGTGACTCTTGTTTTTACCGTGCCCCACGCTTGGGCCATCGAGCCGAATTTGACCTTCGGACTTACGGGGAACTTCCTGTAGTGGCTTCTTCCTACACGTGCTGGAGGGGCGCCTGTTTGGTTATCTGATCTCACACCCATTCATTCGGAGTATAAATAGCAACTTTCTAACTGTTGCCTCCATCATCCCATCTTTACGCTTATGCTCGCTACAATTGACCAAATCTCTGACAGGTCTTTCGACTATATCGTCATTGGTACGAGTGACCTTGACATAACGCAATTTTTCTGACGAATCCTGGAATGCTTCAGGTGGTGGGGTAAGCTTATAACTGACCCATGGGTTGGCCGGCCTTCCCACTCACGTCTTGGTACAGACGGCGGGTCTTGTCGTCGCTACGCGCTTATCAGAGGACCCTTCAGTCTCTGTTCTCGTGCTGGAGGCTGGCGCTCCTAACTTGAAGGATCCAGTCAACCGTATTTAATGCTACAGTTCGACCCAACGACATATACTCATGCCTTCTGCGCAGTCATCCCAAGCTTCTATGTAAATCAATTGGGAAAAGAGCAGTATGACTGGGGATATTCGTCTGTGAGACCACAATCCCTGGTTCTTGCGCGTTCTCATGATAAGCAGGTGCCACAAGTCAACGCTAATGGGAGGCCCATAAACATGGCGCGGTACGCCCAGCCCCATGGGAAACATGTCGTTGTGGTAATTCACTCCAATGTAGTGGGAAGGGTCTGGGAGGAAGCTCGGCCATAAATTCTTTCCTGTTCCATCGTCCTTCTGCCATGGATATAGATGGTGCGTCACCAGATAATGCTGTGATGAGGACAATGCTCTTATTTGTCCGTTATAAAGCATTCGAGAAGCTAGGGAATAAAGGATGGAATTGGGAGACATTGAAGAAGTACTATCACAAAGTGGAGCAATTCGTTCTCCCTGAGGTTAAGGACGATACGATGAGGTTTGACGTTCGGGAACACGGATTCGGAGGCACGTCGCACCCAATATGCATAGGACCAATCCAACCGAACTCCTTCCAGGCCTCTTGGAGGTGGGATATCCTACATTGCTGTCAGGCTTCGAAAAGCCAGTCGTCCAGGCCATGCGGACACTTGGAATCAATCTGGCATCGGAACCGGTATGCACCATATTCGCGGGAAGTCACACACTAACAGTTATATCAGTTCGCTGGAGACGTAAGCAGAATGTTGTTAAGGGACCACCCAGTCTCATATCTCTCAGACTACAGGAATATGGTTGACTCCTGTTACGGTCAGTCCCAGGACAAGGACGCGATCTTACTCTGCAAATGTCGGTAAGATCTACATAAGGACTTCCGTTGATGAGCTCATCCCCGATTAAAGATGTATTATGAACCACATGCTTCTCGGGACAATATGATTGTGTTGACATCCGCCCATGTCGCGAAAATCTCACTGTCAAAACTTGCTGACAGAGAAGCGACAGCCGAGAGCGTCAACTTCCTTCATGAAGGCGATAAATATCGTGCTTTTGTCAATCGAGAGGTCATCGTGTCTGCCGGGTTCGCAAATTGCTTGCCTCCGGGCTTGAGAAAGCCACTAACTGGTATCTGATTATTTCAGAGCCATAGCGTCCCCACAGGTTAGTAGCTACGTAGGTTTGCCTATCGAACATCGTGCCTCATATGCACAGGTCCTAGAGCTGTCAGGCATCGGTGACGTCGACGTACTGCGAAAGGCGGGCGTTGAAGTGGTAGTTGAGCTTCCAGGCGTCGGGGAAAATGTCCAAGAACACCTCAATGTGGGGGTGACTTACCGTGAGGCCATTTCGTGTTGCCCTGTCACCGTGATGCTGAGGATTTCGAATAGAGGTGAAGGCAGAGCTCGAATCAGAGTACCTGACATTCGATTGCTTTGATAACGCGGACGAATTTCGGAAACAAACAGACCTCTAGTTCGTCCCTTTCATTTACCACTCTCATTTCTCAATGTTAAGTGACGTTTGGAGCCATGCGGGAGAAAAGACATTATTCGACATGAAACCTGCTTTGATCACATTTGTGCCGCTTTTCGCGATCTCTCCTGACGCAGAGGCACTACAGGAGAAATACCTCACTTCTATTAAAGCTCGCATCGACTCCGAACACTGCTTGCCTGGTTTGCGGAAACAGTACAAACTACAGCTGGAGAGTATCACAGCACGAGCTCCGAGCCACGAAATTCTCTTGCTTCCGTCGACTCGCTCCTCACCTAGTGAGTGACATAGCTTCAGTGGGCCTCTCAGCACTCTTTATTGTTCTCGATAAGCACCCGACCCGAGGAGGAAGTACGTATCCTTCCTGTCCATGTCCAATCATCCTTTGTCCCGTGGCTCTATTGTGCGCCTCCCTAATTCCCCTCATTGGGAGAGGAGCGATTGTTCAATACTATTTGTAGCACACCAAATCTAGTAATCCTCTCGAACACCCGATGATCGATCCGCATTGCTTCGAAGAGGAGTACGGTGGGTCTTCTCATGTAATCCATTGGAAAATCCTTCATTTACCTTTCCTGTGGAGATATCAAATCCATTCTGGAGTCAATAAAGTTCACTAGACGCCTTGTGCAGCAGGGACCCCTTAAGGACGTCTTCGTGGGAATGTCTTTTAGCATGTTTGGTAGCGTTTTGCTGTACTGACTGGTTATTTCTTCTACTATAGAAGAACAGCTTCCTGGCTCGTCACTGCGAACCGACGAGGAGGTCCTTGGTGCGTTTTTCGAAGGTTTCAACGAATCCTTCTGTGTAGTGATTACGCCCCTCAGATTTTGTGAGGCAGCATGTCAGAACCAGTTTCCGTGCGTCCCCGACCGATTTTTCCCTGAATAATTGATTAATTCTACCTTCTAGATACGGTCGGGTCCTGCTCGATGCTCCCTCGAGCGGACGGGGGAGTTGTGGACAATAAACTGAGGGTGAGTTTTTGGCACCAATCACCCGCCGTCATCTGCAGACACACCGGATGTAGGTATACGGGACGACCAATATCCGAGTCATAGACATTTCGATCATCCCTCTCCACATCGCGGCACACACGCAGGGTGAGTGACATGCCTTCGATCATCTGGGAGGGTGGACGCTTATAGCCCCGTGTTATCTACCAGCGACTGCGTATGCCATTGGGGAGCTCGGTATGTGTTCGCTGTCCACCAATCGTCAGCTTTTATGATAGAGTAGACGATTAACGATCTCGCTCATCTTCAGGCACCGATATCATCAGGGGTCGCGTTGATTTTTAAGTTGCGAAACCAGGATCCTGTTGGTAGCATGACGCCGATCTGCCATCTTCCTGTTGTGCCATGACGAAATGTCCCCCTTGCTGTTGTAATCTTGTGTTTAGATTGTTGAGTACAGTAACAGGCTCAAGGACGAAGGCACAAGGTAAGGATTGGATCCCGTACTATTTCCCGCCTCAGCCTTCTTTTTCCGAGACTGACGGAGTTGCGCATGCCCACGTCACAATGCCTCTCTGTGACCGAATTGCAGGGTTGAAATGGTCTACAGGATTTCCCGTGAAAAACTCTGAAGCAAACAAAGTCATGAATCGGGATCCAGTTTAGGTTTCGTGTAGGGTTGGTTTAAGGCTGAGTACTACGGTAGTAAGAATGTTCGGAACAACAGAAGGGTACTTGTATAGTGAGGAAAGTCGTATGTGAATCTGCCCAGTTCGGCTTTAGTATGATGAGACCGTGGGCTGGATAATCGAGGAGGCCATCATAGGCGTCACACCTGGTCGGTTCACCCTCGGGAGCAAGCCGACCATCCTGTGCTCCTTGATCTCTGGTCCTTTCGAACCAAAGTATCTTCCCGACTCGAATGACCAACAGTCGTGTCCCCGAATCCAGTGCGCCAGTCTGTCCACATAGGCGTTGACCACGAGGTCCATATCAGGATCCCATGACGGCAGCATCCGACGCTGCGCTTGGAACCTGGATAGGACCTCTTCATGGTATTCACCAACCCACTTGAGCGCACCATCGAGATCCACGTCCTTTTCGTTCATCACGACGGTGATGATATTGTGGCCACCGTGCCCTGCAGCTTGTTCGTTATTATAGGAGTATAGATCCTAGTAAGAGAAGAGTCAAATTTCAACTGAGGTTCGCGTAATTAGACGAGAGTGGAGGTGCGTACGTTTGTGAGAACGGTAGAGTCTGCGGCCAAGCTGCGAAGCGACTCGACAGCGGGATGCGCCATGATCTCGTGTGGGATGTCCAGACCCAGCTCCACGGAAAAGAAAGACGCATATGCCCCGGCAGTGAGTCTCCTAAGCTCGAGGAAATCTGCGATTCCGCGGATGTGTCCTTTTGTTCGATCGGAAGCTTCGTCTATCACCGCATAGACATATGCAGAGAAGGATTGGATGAAACGTTGCTGAGCAGGTTCGCTCGCGACTTCGATCGCACGAAGCCAGAATCTGGCACGACAAATGTCAGAACTGGGATGACGAGTGGGAAGGAGGACAGGCTTACTGTCGAGTGATCTCCCCGAGTTTCGACTCGCCATGTGGACGTTCCATGCGAGGATTTCGGAGAACATCCAGCACCAAGTCAGCGCAGGCGCGTGCACCGTCTCCATTGGCATTGTCGGTGTACTCATCATAGATGAAAAAGAGAACCATGAGGTCGCACGCGACTCGCAGACAATCTAGAGACGTATTAATATATCTTCAATCTTGAATTCTCTCAGATGGACGAACCCTTATCGAGCAACGGATATCCAAGGCTGCTGAGAAGCGCTATAAATGCTCTTCAGCACCTGTACGAGGGGCAGACGGAGTATATACTTACGGAAATCACAGAAATCGAACGATCTCTGTGACTTGGCATCAAGGGCTTCGAAGTCACGCAGCCAGTTGTCCGACTCTAACTTGGCCTCCTGGTAGTGTTGATTCAACGTCCTCGGCCAGGGCCACAGAGAAACGGGATCAGGAAGGCAGAACTGGGGAGGAGTCGACATTCTAGTTGGATGCAGGAGAGGAGAGGAGAGGCTCGGCGATGTTTTTGATCGTCCATGGTGAGGGACTCTTATACCGAAATCCAGACGTCGAATTGGCCAACATTATGCAATAGTAAGTCCCGGCGGTAAGTTCCTAATACAGGAAATGCAGGGCTATTGGTTGTACCGTAGTAGTGCATTGGCACGCATCAACATCTACGCCGTCGTGCACTTGCTACATTGCCCCGGGCCGCCAAGCGGTTTCGAGGAGGCGGAATTGAATTTCGTGGCTGTAACACTGTGGGCGCGCAATTTGAATGAATACGGTAACTGGCGCCAATCGCGTATCGCGGTAATACCAATGCACAGCATTGGTTGAGTTGTTGATTTTACCAAAGTTCTGCGACTGCTTCCCAATCGTAGGACGTACCATTGGTTGGGTTGTTGATTTTATCAAGTTCTGCGACTACTTCCTAAACGTCACGAGGAATTTTCTCCAGACACGCGTGACCGTGGGTCGGTGGATGACAGCTGACTGTTAATTCAAAATTCGTCACCTGTCCCCCACCCTTACGCCGCTAACCAATTAGGCCGTAGCCTCGAGCTCCGGACATTAAAGGTAGGCGGCTCGAGGCTGAATTATGACACTGATCATCACTCGTAAAAGGGACGACGACTCATATCATAGGCTCGGAATACTCGAGGAAGCCGGAGCCGGACAATGGCACAAAATGATGCAAGTACAATCGGAAAGCCCAATCATCGTGTCATGATAGGCGAGCGTTATGAGCGATGATCGCTGATTAATCGCTGATTCTTGAATGGTATTTTCCTGAAAGTGCACAAAGCTGGGCTGAGGGCTCGCAGTGCGGCTTGTAGTCAACGACTGAGCCCGGGCCGGTATGACAGGGAGATTCGCAGCACCGTAAGGCAATGTCAGTGCCGGTCCGGGTTTGCCAGATTCCCTATCTGAATTTGGTATCGTATCTGTGATGAACTGTTTCACATCCATAACTGTACTGTACACTTTCTGGTGCGGCCGTAGTCAGGACTAATTCCTACCCATGACTGCCGGGTGAATTCGCCATTCCTATTGTCGGGCGAGCTGGCTGGTGAGCAATAAGTCCCCGTCAACTTTTTTGAATAGAGAGCGTGACCACAGCACAGAACACGTGGGCCTTGTGCGCCGATACCACGACTCTCGTTAGGCGGCCAGGCCTTATCCTTGTTTTTAGAGACTTATCATGGCCTACCCGAATGGAAGAAAGGAGCGAATGCAGGTGCTCTACCAATGTCTTATGATTTGTGGGACTAGGTTTGCCATCGGACATGGTTTCAAGTTGTTAGTCCCGGTCATGTGAGGACTCGGGATACCAGGATGAGGGGGGCCTTGGGAATACTACATCTCAATGTTTGAATTGTAGGATACTCACACACTCTGGCAACGATACGTACACAGCAGTCTGTACAGTTACATGACAGTTACAGGTTCAAGAAAAGACAACGAATCCCTACAGTACGGTACGGTGTTGTCAAACATCAACATGCACCCCACGCAGGGACAACACTGATCTGCAGTTTGCTGAACCCCGAGAACGGCACTAAGCCATTGCAGGGTCCACATCTGTCCTGGAAGTCTTTGGGAGTAACAGCATTGTCCTCAACCTCTGGATCTCCATCCCCTTCGTCCCAAAGTACCTCTCCGACTCAAAGGACCAGCAATCATGGCCTCGGATCCATATGCACATCCTATCCACATAGTGCTTGACCTCAGAGTCAATGGCGCGTCCCCACGAGGGCAGTCTACGTCTCTGTTCTTCGAACTTTGAGAGAACCTGTTCATAGGTTGTCATGACCCAGTTGAGTGCACCACCCAGATCGACTCCGGTTTCCTCCATAACGACGGCAAGAATATTATGGTTATCTCCCCTCGCCTGCTCAACGTTGTACGAGTACATGTCCTAATCGTATATGTCAGATGGGATATCTTCTTCGACATAGAACGTACTGACGTTGGTAAGTATGATAGTTTCTGCGACCAGACCGAGGAGCGATTTGATCTTGGGATGTTCCATGACTTCGTCTGGAATGTCTAGACCAAGTTCTAAGCATAGGAAAGACGGGTATCCACCAATTGTGAGTCTCCTAAGTTCAAGATATTCTGGGATACTGCGGATATGTCCCGCTACACGATCGGCAGACTCGTCGATCACTGCGTCCAAATATTCGGCGTAGTTGGCGATGAAGCGATTCCAAGACGACGCACTTGCAACTTGAATGGCCTGGAGCGAGAACCTGTCAAGAGTCATCGTTGATGAGCCAAGCAAACGTATGTGGACGAACGTAGGCTTACTGTCTTGCAACCTCGCCCAACTTTGTCTCGCCCTGCGGGCGCTCAGTATGAGGGTTTCGGAGCGCATCCATCACTATTTCTGCATAGGCACGAACGCCGTTGCTGTCGACCTTGTCTGTGCACTCATCGCATAAGAACATGAACGCCATGAGGTTACAAGCAATCCGAAAACAGTCTGCCTACTTGTCAACGACCTAAGACAATACTCTGCCTTGGTACGGACCTTTGTCGAGCAACGAATATCCAAGACCACAGAGGAGCGCTATGTAGTATCCTGTCAGTTGCTCTGACGAAAATAATTAAGTCCATAGCTCACAAAAATTGCACAAGTCGAAGGCTCTCTGCGACCTGGAGTCGATGGCCTCAAATCCATGGACCCATGAATCGGATTCTAGCTTGACCTCAGCGTAGTATGGATTCAATGTTTTCTGCCAAGGCCATTGTACTAGTGGATCAGGGAGATAAACTTCGCGAGGGGTCGACATTAGAGTCAGAGTAGATGGTGGGATGATTTGAAGTAGTTGGACTAGACGTCGAGGGAAGGAGTTCTTATACCCCAGGTCGGGGAAAGTCAGCCAAAGAATCGGTCGATAGTGAGATAAGAAGTCGCAGGGTCAGCTCGTGAAGGGTCCGAGCTGTGGAATATCAGATAGCCGGGTATGGGGTCGTAGTACTAACGCGATGTGACCTGTTTACGCCCTTCCTCATTGTGTACAGTAAGCGTCAGATAAAGTGGGGGTGGCTGATGTTACTGTAGGGATGAGACAATGAAAACGTTCCGCTTCTTTCCCAAGACGTGTTCAACGTACTTGTTGACCACAATCAGTTGTCGGCATCCTCCATACCTTCCGAGTTGAGCTGCGTGTTTTTCTGCGGCCCACATCGAGGAGTGATACGTCCCGGGCGAAGGCTCGGGAATGTATCCATGTAGTGCGAAAGTTCGATACACAGTCACCTACGTCCTGCCCTTCGAGTTTCTCAGCGTTTCCACGCTCTGCCCATGTAACTTACCGTGGAATAAAGTCGAAGAGAGAGTTGCAATGGTAACTTGACGATCAAATTTCAACGACGTTCGAAGGAGACGAGGTTGCCCTTCCGCTGAGATTTCCTCGGAGGCATCATGATTCTGTTATGATAATCCCGGGTACCTACCGTAGACCCGCTTGCGCATATTGAGGAAGTGGCGTACAACGGTGTATCACAAAAGGAGGCGCCACTACATGTAGACCCTAGAGAAAACGCCTATCACGAAGCCGGCGGTACCTGTCAGACAAGGGTTGTCTGAATTCAGTCAACGGAATTCTGGGAAGAATCGGGATGGCAAATAGATATATACCTACGGCGCTTAGCGAAATGACCTATCCTACTGTGGTAGTATGTTGTAGGGGTGTTTCAGGGTAGATGAGATCACCGGTGGTCACGCGTTCACGGTGTTAAAACCTAAACGTGATCCCTCAGTCACTGTAACGCATGTGAACTGTATTGTGTACCTAAACGTGATCTGAGTACAATTAGTTGTGTCGTATGTATGGAGAAATATTGTAGCTTACCCCTCAGTCACTGTAACGCATGTGAACTGAGGGAAAAGGGGGACGCGCGTGCATACGACGCGAAGGGGTCCCGGGTCACGTGTACACGACGTGAAGTATCGTGACTAGAAGTATCGTGACTGGGTTCCAACACACGGGTCACGGAACAGCAAATTTTCAATTTGTCACATGTCACAGTTTGCCCCATCTCAATAACCTCGATTGTCAATTGAAAGACCAACACAGCTCGTACAAGGAAACTGGCAGTAATACGAACCCAACTTCAAACTTGTAATCTAGTGCCCTCCTTATTGCGAGAATGACACCCCGTACGTCAAGGGCTTCGGGAAGCATAAATATGCCGCCCTGCGTTAGTTGAACCCTGGTTCCAGTAGCTTCAGCTCGTAGGCCCTATACGGTCGACCTTGAACAGATCGTCATGTCGTCATTCTTTCCTCTCTCTCTAGGCCTGCTACAGGTTCCCAAGTCTTCGCTGTTCGAATTCAAGCCGAAGGCGCAAGACCACGGAAGATATCCGATCGACATCCTTCTCGGTCTTATCGTACTTTGTGCAGCTCTCCACCTCGTGATTACCCATCGCAGGATACCTCCAGGGCCTCGCGGTTACCCGATTATAGGAGACATTCTCGATTTGAGGTCGGGGCAGTGGCTCAAGTTCGCAGAGTGGCAAAAGAAGTACGGTGAGTTCTTTCTCTCTGTCCGCTCTTGGTCCACTCTGAAGTGCACCCGATCCGACCAGGTGATATCATCTACCTCCATGCAGCTGGACAGCCAATAGTCGTTCTTAACTCTCACAAAGTCGCCGGAGACCTCCTCGATCGACGTTCAATGGCATATCCAGATCGACCACGTAACATTGTCGCCTGCGATATCATGACAGGAGGCCTCCTATTTGCATTGGCCCGTTATGATGATGTATGAGCCGTTCTTCGAATTGATGGTGCACAGCCTTAGATGAAAATAAATTTCTCAGTTATCGTCGGATGCGCAAGGCAGCTAATGAGGGGTTTAGCAAGGGCTCAGTAAAAAGGTTTT
>Ga0307512_10002783_pt1 | contig 21321 bp, 21 predicted proteins | sample 14_EM_MG_FD_200267 | JGI IMG/M metagenome (GOLD analysis project Ga0307512, IMG submission 200267) | Populus trichocarpa ectomycorrhiza microbial communities from riparian zone in the Pacific Northwest, United States - 14_EM | ecosystem: Host-associated > Plants > Roots > Unclassified | place...
CATCGGAAACGTCCTGTCCATCCATCGGCTAAACTACGGCCAAACTAGCTCACGCAGCACCTACTTCTGACTCAGGCCAAGTCGTTTCCTCCGACTTCCCGCTACCCGGTGGAGGGCACAAGGCCATTGAAACTCCACCTAGCCCACCCCCATTACTTAATCTCTTCGTATGCTCGACCTATGGTGAGTTTGACACAGGGAGCTCGGTTTCGTGTGACATCGACCTGCACTTTACAGGGAGTCCGCTTTCGATCAGCTGCATCGGTGCAGTGGGGGGAGTGGCGGGCTTCGAACCCATGAAATGCGGCATGGTGTTGGCAAGACCATACCACTAGACTACGGGTCCACTCCCCGGTTTGAGGTGTTGCGACATCGGATGTTGTGGCGTCATTGTATTGATAAGAGTTGAGTTGGTGGTGTGTAAGATCACGGTTGGATATTCGGATGGTACATCGGAGCATGAGGAATGATTCAAGGGTGGCAGACGAAGTGTATATAAAGAGAGGTTGTTTGGTGTTGGAGGATTTCCTTTTCTTCTCTCTTTACTCGTTCTCTTGTATAAGCAAAGCAAGCACAACTTTGACCCAGCCTTGATTCTTGCCTTGTCTTGATTTCCTCAATACGAACTTCGAATCGTCTTGTCCCGATTACAATAGCACATTACTGTTACCAATATCACCTACGCCCGACCCTGCCTGTTACAAAAATCTTGTAAACTCGTGGTTGCTTGTACACTGAATTGCCATCTTCGTCCACAATGCTTCTGCCGTGAACAGTCGACATGAGTTCGCTGGAATGTTCCGTATCCCTTGCTTCCTCATTATGCATTCTTGCCATTTCATTATAAACTTCCCTGGGATGGACCACCGGTCCTCCCAGGCAATCACCTGGCTCCTCTCGATCTATCTCAGAGGTTGTCGCAGTTTCATCCGGGTCGAGTTGATTTCTTCCCATCATTTCGAGTTGTTGGCCAATATGGCTGCTGGAAGTAACAGAGGCTCCGGAGGTAGACTCCTCAGCCATCCTTTTCTCAAAAATCTCTCTAGCTCTCCCAAGGTGTTCCTTGAGGGGAGGGATTGGTTTTTCGCCTCCGAAGAGACTCGTTTTGGCTCCTAGGTAACTGATTTCGAAGAAAACCGCTGAAAACCGAAGCAAATGTTTTCTGATGAAAGTAGATTTGATTGGATGATAAGGGTCTTGGCAAAACCAGAAGGTGGTGTGGTGTGTTATCAGAGGTGTGTGTGACCACACTATTCGGGCAGCATGTTAATGGCCCCAGTGGTTCGGGAGGCAGAGAAATCCGGAAGAGCCGGATGCGGAGGTGTCCTGGCGGCAATGAGTTATAACATTACGCATGACAATGAACACATTCAAAACTTCAGCAAAAGTAACGGGAAATAGCTGATATGGAAATTTGGATGAAGCAGACCCGCTAGATGCTTAAGGATGCCTTTAAACTCTCAGCCGGCGAAGAGTACTATTACTTATAAAATCATCTTCTCCCAAGATCTAAGACTGGCCACTGCCTAAAGTGAGGCATGCATACGGTGGTGCGGTGCTTCATGCTCTGACGTCTTGCTATAGTATGTGTTCGCTAGCTTGCGGCAACTCCCCATTCTCAATATTGCCTGACAATATTTTTTGAACTCATTTGCAATGGGAAGGTGTGAAAGGTCGACGGTCAGTTAACCATCAACCATTTATCACCAATCAATCTGTTACTGTGACTGCAGCGACTGCAAGCAATGCATATAGTAATTGACCTAGGCTTAGTCTGAACAAAGCTAGCAACCTGTTTTGTTTGCCAACTGCTACGATTGGCAAAATCAAGTTCTCTTCTTTCTAGCATATGGTTGTAGTCACCTCTGAATTCCAACCCAATGGGTTTCCTTGGATCTTCTCATTAATTGTTCACTAACCACGCGAATTTCAGTTAACAGTCGCCTGTATTCGATTATAACAGCGAAAGTCTGAAGAGATCTATTAAAATCTCACAAGAAGTATACGAAGAATAAGTATTGCAAGTATAACGATTTCAAGAAGTGTTCGAAATGCAAGCATATACTGAGAAGAGGAGTTGAGAGGAGATATTATAGTATTCCGATCAATGTCTGACCAAGTTTAAAGAACTGTTCTCTAACCGGAGAAACAGTATCTATATATACAATAATAAATGAGTGATTGTCCGTGACCACAGTCGCGGATCAATAACCAAAACAGGAAGAGAAAAACTCTGCAACTGTGCCAAAATACATAAGAACTGTAAAGAAATAAACAGAACAATCTAGGCGCAGTCTTAAAAGATAAGCGCTGATAAATCCCTATTCCAACAGAACTAATAAGAAGGTTCTAGACAAGTTCTAACCGGAACTTTCTAGACACCAACTGATAAAGCGATAACAAAAGTATTAAAAAGTTATTAACACACCACACTATTCTTATCCATAAAGTACCATCTTATCGTAAGGAGAATACTTAAGAAAGTACAATTAGTAAAGAGAAATGTAGATACTTCCGTATTTTCAATAGCCTGCGAATTGATTCATAAAATGCCCTTTAAGCCTGGCAAGCTCTATGAGTACTTTTGGGCGGTTTCTGAGCATTCATTTCAACTGCTCCTGTCAGCACAACTGGTTGGCCTGCAATCACGTTCGTATCATCACTCACGGAAGCCTCTGTGAGCTTTGAAACCGGAGAACAACCGGCTTGTATGCGATATTGTACCAAAACCGAGCTCCTCAAAAAATCCTTACTACAAAATTTCGAAGATTCTTACTTAAAAGCCTATTGTAACTCACGGATCCCTGCAGTTTTGTCCGGAATGTCCAACACTGGTGTCGTCAGTTCAACATCAGGTATCGGGGCGCGTTCAGTACAATGGCAAGCAGATATCCCCGGATTAACGCAGCTGATACTTAGAATAGGAGCACGAGGATTGAAGAAGCTTGCATTGGCTGGTGTTAATGTGCATACTCTCTCCTGTCTGCTGATGATTGGGGAATGCACACCTGCATCAACGGCATGTCGACGCGCCTTACTTCGCTGCCGTAACGCCCAGCGTCAAGAATCTGGTGGCTTCACACAGTGGTGGAAGTCGGTGCGGGTGCAAATTTTGTCGCAGACGGACTCCTCAAGACTAGGGCAGGAGAGAATGTCCTCGCTTTACTTTACCGCCAGTTATACGACGCGCCCGGGCATTTGATATTAACAGGACGAGACTGGATGGACAACACCCAACCACTGTTGCTCTCAGGCTTCAGGCTCGCTAACCCTGAGCTTGGTAGGTACTCGAGCCTGGTCGGTGCTCAATTCGCCAGTAATCTCGGACTTTGGTACTGTACTCGGCTTTCTCGGGCTCAGTATGGTAGGTGTCCTGGCATGATATGTTCCATGAACACATATGTCTATCTTATTCTCTCTGTACTCTAGACAATTCAACATTGTACTTTCAACAGCCGCCATCATGATATATCGAGTTATTTTCTATGAGTACAGTCGCGGAAGTACGTAGTGATTAGGAGTTCACGCGTCTGAGTATGGGCCATCAGCAAAAGTGCAAACCGACTATAGACTGCACTACGAGCACACGCATAGCTCATAACAAGCTTCCCGTGGCCAACCACTCCCAGGAGCATAGAGTCGAGTGCATCTGGGAGCTTGTCAGCTTGAAGTCGAGTGCATCTGGAGCATGCAATCAAATGTACTTGAGAGCATGGAGTTGAGTACACTTGAGAATGCGGAGTCAAGCGTACTGGTGCTTGTGAGCTTGGAAACGAGTGCGTTTGGGAGCTTGAAGTCAAGTGCACCTGGAGTGGTCGAGCCTGAGGACAAGCGATTGAGATGTAGTGGATGTCACTAGGTTTCTTTATTAGTTTGCAATCGAATTATATTTATTTTGATATGCTACATGTATTTCATTGTTGGAATCGTCGGTTAAATCTCGCTCGCCCTAACTCGTCAGATTTATATGTACTATACAGCCGGGCTACTGCCCAGTGGCCTTGAGCGAGCCCGGTCTCGTCGTGACTCACCCGAATCCCTCAGCCGCCCCGCACAGCCCCGCTAGCCCGGAGAATGGACTTCAAAGATCAAGTATACCGTTACCATGAATAGCTCGCTCGAGAGTTCGGGTGTTTGACATTGGATAACCCTTACGAGAGCATTCCAGATGCGGTGACTGCTGCAAAAATCATTAAGATGCTCTATCTGATGCAGCAGAATGCTCAACACTCGGTGACAAATGTGTCATAACAGGAACGGGTGCTCTTGTACCTGTCAGCGGCAACTATAAGTCTTCACGAATACTGTTACACGTCAATGACGATCTTCGATAGTGCTGCAAAACCGTTTCCCTGTCTCAATCAATCGAAATTATCAATACGCAGCCTTTGCCGACAGGCCGGAGGAGCGGGTGGTTCATCTACTGCGGTGTTGATAGTGCCGGTGAAGGAGTAAATCTGTTTGACACGACCTTTGGACAGGATTACTGCGATTTGGAGGTAGTTTTTGGGGTGGCTCACGGAATGGGCATTGAGTTGCTAAGCCGAATGTGTGGAAGATCCAGATCAGTTCAGGACAAGAAGTGGTTAGAATTCAATCATTTCAATGACTATTTCTTTACCCCCTTATGCCAAAAACTTGACGCGGTTTTAGAGCGCTTTGAGCTGCTAGCGAAATTCTCCGACGTTAGTTGGTGGAATATCATTGCCTGGCGTGTTGTAGGTGTAGACGTGGATATTGGAGATAGGGATTGAGGAGACTGAAGTGAGAGAGATGTTGTATCTTGCAGAGGAGGGTATCGCGATACTACACCTAAAAGTGTCCAACGTTCTCTGCGCAAGGAAAGGCGGAATGCCTGAACCTGCGAGTGCTACAAAATAGCTTCTTAGATTCGTTTTATCGCTTCTCTTAGTGTGCCCCTCGCTTTCACCAATTGGTCTACATTAACATCCATGATTTCGTCTTCCAGTCTTTCGCTCATCGTAAGGCCGTCTACAATCGGTGGACGCTTATTTCCAGACCAGTCTACCCCTACATATACGGAGCCAAGCTTTGCCATGCCGCAGTTGCTGCTCAATGAAGTTTGTTGTATATGCACCCCGAGCACAAACCGTTGGGCAGGTCCTTCTTTTTCGGGGAAGAGTTTGACGGAGTAGTCATTGTATCGTCGTCTTTACTCTGTCAGGACCTGTTCACGTTGGGAACATGTCGCTTCCACCTATACGAAGGCCACTTTATGCTGGTTGGTGAGCGCCGAAAGTCTTTGATCCCCAGTAGTGCACGTCTACGAGACGAGATATTCTCTGTTCCACCATTCCCAAATGGTGGAATTCTTTCACCTCAGAACCTGATGCCCGCATTGCAGCTTGTAATCAAAGCCGAATCCGCCAAGCAAGATATCAGAATGCATTTCCTTCTAGACCAGGACGGCAGATATTACAGCATAAGCCCTGGTATGATAGCAGAAAACCTACGAAAGATAAAGATTTCTATGCCACTGCGGCAAGTGGATGGTGCTGGCGACTGGTTTGTTGGATTTGGATCACTGCTACCACCTCGGCCCACGCAGGAACCAGATATGTTTCAAGTATTTCCTGTCGATCAGAATCATCTTGGTCAGTGGGCTGTTTGTGAAAGCGCTACCGAACCCCTCATCATGCAAGTTGATACTTATCTGAAATACGATCTGACAGACCGAAGCTGGCGTTTTGATGTGCCTGAAATATCTCTCGGGACAACAGTCTATTTTTGGCTTGAAGCGAACCTAGCGATGGTCCGCTAGCATATTGCTCGTACTCGTTTCGACCTATTAATCCTATCTAGTACGTCGTCAACCTGCAGTCTCGCGAAGATGGCAAAATGGACAAGAGACACTGAAGGATGGAAGATGTGAGAGGGACACGGCATTGTCAGGAGTTGCTCGTGCAAAGAGGCACGTATGGAGACGGTATCCCCATCTACTAGTAAAGAAACGCCGGCACTACACACAAGCGCCCAGAGACACCCACTGCTGTGAATGAAGAAAAAACATTTACCATTAAAGACTAACTATTAAGCCTTTATGGCCCCCATCACCCACTCCCCCTTCGCATCCATCTCCTGAAAGAGGACTTGTCTGGATCCGAGGATAAGGACCAGGAACCCACGGAGGGTCCTTCCCTCGCAATCCCGTTTAACCTCCGGGCTTTGAAGGTAAGACCGAAGCTGATCACCTGAATCTTTGATGAACGTGCGCATTTGTCCTTTCCGAAACCTTTCAGTTTTGCTGAATCTGAGCTTTAGGAGTTGCTCAATGGTAAGGCTCCCGAGATTTTCGGCTCTCTCTTCTCTATTACCGGTTAAATTTAAAAACCTCACCTGGACTGACTTGAACTCTATGACGACACAAAATCTCTTGGACAGAACATGGAGGTCAATTCGCCCTGGTCCACCGGAACTCTGTAACTGCATGTTAGTTGATACGCTATCTAAAAGCATCAACTTAGGATTTCTTGCCTTAATGACTTTGTACTCCGGCGTCACTTCCAGTCCTAAGTTCTCCAGTATCGCAAGACAAATACTATCGCAGTGGGCCGCCTCGTCTTTGTCCAAATCTCCCATGACGTCGCATTTCTGCATGAGCAGTCGATATCCGGAAAGCACGGCATGAATACTTCCGGTCTCTACAAGGTCGTGAACGGCCTTTCTCATGCTATGCAAAAGCCTATACCTCTGAAGTAACGCTTGACCGAATCGTCTAGCTGCTACACGATTTGGAATACGGAAATAGCGCATAGGTTCGATGGTGTCGAAAGTTAAAGCACCAAAATGAATCATCAGCGTCAGCCAAGCGGTTCGGTCACCATCTTGATAGGAATCCCGCTGCAGGCATCCAAGCTTTAGCTAGCTCTAGTCTGGTGGCGGATTTTTATTTTGGGGAAGGGTGAACGTACCAGGTCTGAAATCCTGACACTGAAGCCAACTGTGAGTATTCGACTTTCTGATATCTTCCTTCTCCGTCAAGAGCTAATGCATGCACAACCTCCTTCATGGCTATCGGCGATTCAGCGCAAATTTTGAGAAATTCATTGGAAACTTCTGAATTTGGGGGCATAGAGGGGTCGTAGTGGGTTCCATCTTTGATGTGCTACATCAGACGATGAGTAAGGAGTGTTAATTCAGGAGCAATCAACTCACCTGGAGGTATTCGATCACAGTTTCTGTGTTATACACCGTTTGCGCTTTACCGTCTCGAGAAAAGTTAAACCCATTGGCAAAATGCGCTAAACTCTGGAGATGAGCTGTGCGAATGTCTGGATCTGAAGAGATCAAACTCAACCCATCCTCGATCTCGGTTTTAGTTAGGCCACAAAGGCGAGCAAAACGGGAATCGAAGGTTATGTTGTGCACGTTGTTCCAACCGCTCGCTATGTCGGCGAGAGGTACAGGCGAGACACCGGTTATGAAAATGCGCCTGATTATGTCGCGGTTACTCTTGATCGTTGCCCACCAAGACATGTACCAGCGCCCAGCGAGGGATCGTTTCCAAGAGAAACCCTGGTGAGGGTTCATATACTTATTTGCTTGCGAATCGTATTCGTCGGCTAGCAAGTAAATCTGGGTAAGGTTAGTATTGAGAGAACGGGACGCTGTTAAGAATGAAATATACCCCTCTGATTCCACCAAAACCTACATTGCCAACCTTCTGCTGCTTGGCAAGCGGCTTCTTGACTGCTCGACAAATAAAATTTAGGCTGGCATGGACGTTTTCGGCCTTCAGGCTCGACGCTTCAATCTCCAAAAGTGAGCCATATGTGTCAACGAATGTGGTAAGGCAGTCATTGATCTCCGAGTGAAGAAGAGCTGCAGCATGGTCGAGATCGTTCACAGGATGGATTCGAGAGAAGTCGAACTTCATTACGAGATACTGGTTAGGTTTGATGGTTCCTTCTTGTACGGCAACATTGATATCCATATCCTAGAAAATATCAGTACTTAGGCGTGGGAAACAGTTGAATGGTTCATGTTCTTGCATCAAATAGCGTATCGTAGCTAGCAGTATGCTGCACTCCATGAAAGAACTCCAACATAGAGAGGATGTTCGTTTTACCAAACCGCCGAGGGCGTAGAAAAATGAGAGCTCTAGGAAACCCAGGCTCCTCAAACATCGAAATGAATCTCGTTTTATCCCAAATGATGTGCTTACGAGCATCATCAAACAACCCGGACCGACAGCGCGGGAAGGTCGACGCTACGATAGAACGTTTCTTAGGTATCACCACTCGGGAGACAGAGTCTGACAAGGACAATTAGCATAAAGCTCTATTCAAACGGGAAAGGAGAGGAACTTACCACTAGTAAACGCGCTACTAACTATGGTCGGAAGGGTAGGAGTTGTAGCTTGGGAAATGGAATCTGACAAGCATAGTTAGTATAATGTTTCATACAATCATGAATGACATCGACAAGGAGCGGAACTCACTACCAGTAGACGAGCCCATATTCATCACCCGATTTGTAGGAGTGGAAGCTTGGGACATAGAGGCTGACGGTATTAAGATCAGCCAAATGATTCAGATGAAACCTTAAAAGCATTGAGAAACTTCTAACGTACCAACGTTGGGACCACTCGCCAGCTGCAACACGCGACTAACCACCATGGTCGTTGTCGCCCGGTATTTAAAGGCTGACGGCGGATTAGCGGAATGCTTCATACAAACGTAGAAAAGACAGCACGAAGGAAGCGATCTTACAGGTAGCTAGGAGCATGGCTTGGTCTCAGGAAAATTCTAAAATGAGAATTTTTCAGGATGTCAGGTGGAGAAACTATGATAAGAGATTATCCCCGGCTTCCTGTGCGGCTTTGGTATTGTCGTATTTTTCTGAGGATTGGCTTTCTGTGTGGCGACGAGAGTGGAGGATTGAAAGTTGTGGCAGTGTTATGGGGTGCGTCATTTCAACCCATGTAATGGGAGCCAAGCCCAAATGCACTACTCAGCACACCTCATGCATACGGCCCAGGCGCCTTATTACCTAACAAGCCGCTAGCGGGGCACCTCGTAGCCACGCTCCCACCAGAGCCACCTCCCCCGCTCCCAGCTCCCACATCTATTCAACTTTGAGCTCAATTAACTCCATGAGTTTTACTTTGACCAGGATATTGTTTATATATGAAATGTAGTTAACAAGATGCTCTTTCACTTGCTTGCCTCCTCTTTTAGTTTTCTCTAATATTCAAGGAGTTGTTGTAGATCAAGTACAGTGGCTTAGAATATACTCAGCACTGCTGATGCTGCTAAGCACTGCTTAGCACTACTGGTATTTTACATTAGGTAAATTATTTCTACCTGACACTTAGATACATGTTGTATACCATCAGGTAAATCTTTTCTACCTGACTGTAAAGTGCATCTGTGATGAGTGACAGATCATGACTCAAATGTTGTGACCTGAACCAGTTCACAGATAGTACTAGTATCTGCCCAAGGATAATGCGAAATCTATCTACATATAGTAGAGCTACTCTATGCAGAAGGACATGGAATTTGACCAAGAATTGGTGGACCTAGAGGGGTGGCTGGTAGGGGAAAGAGGAGAATACTCTACCACCTCCCCATAGCTCCACCAATTGTGGACCAAATTGAATGTCCTTTGGCACAGAGTAGCTCAGCTATATGTAGATGGATTCCACTCTATCAATGGCCAGGTACTAGGATATACTGAGGACCACTAGAGGGATCCGCTAGAGGGGGGGGTAGTTGACACACCCCCTTCCATCAATCCTCAACCAGTACCAGTTTCAGGTGAATGATAATGCAGAATTGATTTACATATAGTAGACCTACACTGAGCCAAAGGGCATGGAATTTGGCCAAGAATTGGCCAACTATTGGGGGTGGTTGGTAGGTGGGCAGGAGAAGAAGTAGGACTACCTACCCCACTTGATTTCTCTATCAATTCTGGTTGGAATTCAGCGCCCTCACTGCCAGTATCTCTTATGCATACCAGAAGACTTTTCAGGGTCAGCTTGGTAGTTTCTAAATAGTGTAAAATGTCACTTGGGTGAAAATTCCCTGAGTTATGCTACTGTAGAGTGTCTCCCAGTATTGTAACTTCAAAATTGTATCTATTACAACAACCACCCATCTGAATATGCCAAGACCAGTACCCATTGACAGCCAGCATGCCATATATGCTCTGGTATCATCACTCGCAAATTTGATTAACAATTGGTGATAAAACAGGGGAGTCAAAAGAAAGACAAAAAATCCGCCAGCTTTATGAACTCTCACTCACTTTTTCACTTTGCTCAAAATTGGTCCATTTGAATTATTTTTTGGATGTATATGTAGGCCTTGTAGTTACCTATCATACTGCAGCATCGGCAAAAGTACAAATCGACTATAGGCTGTGCTACGCGCAGCCCATAGCAAGCTTCCCGTGGACCCCTGCGCGACGCGCAGTCTATAGTCATCCATAGTCGGTCCATAGACATCTGCGCGTGGGACTATGGACTATATACGGCTGGCAGTCGATTAACCTCAGCCAGTCTTGGCTGCTGGCAGGCTTCGCTGGTGTTAACACACTCATTGATAGCATTCTCGAGTAGCCGCTTGAGAGCCCGCCTGAGAGCCTGTTTCGGAGCCGCGCTTGAGTGAGCCGCGCTTCGGCAGGAGTAGCGTTTCCACAGGAATCTTTGGGCCGATTGAAAACTCTGAGTTTCTGGAAGCTTTGGCCAATAGAAGGCTTTAAGTCTGTGGAACCTTTGACGTTGGTAGCCAACCTACTTGACTAAGTGCTTTCGGTACTATCACCATCACCATCACCATCACCATCACCATCACCATCACCATCACCATCACCATCACCATCATCACTATCGCCATTATCACCATCAGCCCCGGACCGAATGCGCACACATACGCCCACAATCGATGGGAAGCGGGCAGCAGATTCTGCTGGAAAATCCGAGTCGGAGATCTGCTCTCCCCAAGATCCAATTGTCTACCTTTCCTGCAGAATCTAAGGCTGCAATTGTCAACACCATGACTGAGGCATCGTGAGATCTCGTCGCGGTGGCCGCGCTAAAGATAAGGTTCAGACTATGATATCAACCGATGTCATGATTTCAGCCACCATACGCCGCCCACCACCCGCCACCTGCCTCACGCCTCCCGGTGCCTGGCGCCTGCCACTCAGCAAGTCTCTGGATCGAGCATGCAGGAGCATACATGGGAGCATATAGTCAAAGTGAGATTGGGAGTGTCTTGCCTCTTGAGAGTGTACTTGGGAGCGTAGAGCCAAGTAGGCTGGGAGTGTGTCATCGAGTGCAATTGGGAGTGTACTTGAGAGCATGCTCGGGAGTGTGCTTGAGAGCGTCTTGAGAGCTTACTTGGGAGCGTACAGTCAAGCAGGCTGGGAGTGTGCCATCGAGTGCAATTAGGAGCGTCCTTGAGAGCAAGCTCGGGAGTGTACTTGAGAACGTACTTGGAGGTGTACTTGGGAGCGTACTCGGAGTGTACTTGGGAGCGTCTTGAGAGCTTACTTTGCAGCGTATAGTCAAGCAGGCTGGGAGTGTGCCATCGAGTGCAATTGGGAGCGTCCTTGAGAGCATGCCCAGGAGTGTGCTTGAGAACGTACTCGGAGGTGTACTTGGGAGCGTACTCGGAGTGTATTTGGGAGCGTCTTGGAGCTTACTGGGGAGCGTGCAATGAAGTGCATTTGGCAGTATGGTTTTAAGCTTGTTGAATGCACCATGATGTACAGTATCAAGCGCACATAATCGCATAGTAATCTAGTCAATGCGCAGGTCCATAGGACCTCATAGTGCCACGCGTCAAATATGCTATGGATTACCGTCCCAAAAACAGCTTCTCTATGAGTTACGTATCACGTAAGGTCATTTTTCCCGGTGCATAGCTCCACTAGAACTCCATTAACCATTGTATCATAGTTCATGTGGAAATTTGGTGAATATACCGATAGCAGCATATGGTGCCCCATTCAGAACATCCATAGCTTTAGTGTGGACTTGACTTGTAGTTGCTGCACGCCCATTGTGCTATCGCAAAATATCCATCCCTCTTCCGGCGGTATTTTCTAATCCTATAGATTTTGTGTGGACTCGACTTGTAGTTGCTGCGCACTCATTGTGCAATCATAGGATATCCACCCTCCATCTAGCGGCACTTCAGCGTTCTCTATACACGTAGAGGCCGAATACCAGTAGTCATATGGGAACATCGAGGGCTCAGTACGTCCAATGGATATCCTGATATCCGTTCTACCAATGCACTAGAGCCTGCGGGCACGCACAGAACAAGATCAGTCTGATGGTTGTCCACTCATAGACCCGCCATCCGTAAATGCTTCCATAGGCCCACGCGCAGATGTCTATGGACTGACTATGGATGACTATAAGCTGCGCGTCGCGCAGGGGTCCACGGGAAGCTTGCTATGAGCTACGCGTGTGCGCGTGTGCGCGTAGCGCAGCCTATAGTCGATTTGCACTTTTGCCGATGTGGGTTCACAGAGTCCAGGGGAAGTGTTGTCAGTGTTTCAGTGTCGTTTGTTGACTGTTTCAGTGTCATTTGTTCTCTCTTCTGTCATCTTGTTTGTTGTGTCATTTGTTGAGTTCCCGCCAGAAGTGGCAGTTTTATCTTTGTTGGGCATTGCCTGCTTTTCTCTCAATTATGATCTTTGTGTTTCCGGGGATGGTGTAGGTATCTGGGGAGTTTCCTGCATCACGGCTATCAGCCGGCCAGATGGGTCCTTCGTCCGTGGCTTTCTTAGTTCTGAAGTTCTTGCTGCTTTTGTTTGATTTTCATGGAGCGCAGCAAGAGGGGGAAGTGTTATTGGTGTACATGTGCCGGAGACATGTTACAGGTCTGGTACACGGTGCTGCTGCAGAGACCGATGCCTCCTGTATATATCTCGAGTCTTTCTCCTTCTCTCTTCTCTGTACCATAGAATACACGCATACGGTTCTCCCAACTTCCATATCGTAACATTATAAGACTCATTCTCCGGCAAGAGAAGAGTTCTTTTGATATCAGCTGTGACATTGATATGAATACAATCAGTATATCTTCTTGACATTATATGACAATATTTTAACACACTCTCAATCTTATTATCTTTTTAGTTTTTGATATTTCGATTCTGTTTTTTAGATATTAGCATATTTGAGTATCTTTCGCTGTACTTTACGATACTGAAGCCACTAATGCATCGACCCTTATATACAACACTAATCCTTTTCCTTTTCCGCCACACCCAGCCGCTCAAACACCTAGACCATCAGATTGGCTATGCATCCATCCACGGCTACATACCGTCGTTCTCCACAACCCATCCCACTGATCATGTATGCACTAGCACCGATAAATAGAGCCTAATCAAATGGACAACCTGGGTTCTTGTCGAGGGCCTGTCTCACGGCTTCTACAAGTGTCTCCGACCTTCCGTAGCCCAGTGACTTTCCAACCTTGATCTTTATCAGGAGGTTCCTGCTGCATCTCCGACGTAAACTGTTCGAGCCGTTGCAAAAGCTCGGGTGATGGTGGAGCTGAAAGATTAACATTCACTGTGATTCCAAGCCAATTAAAAGGTCCTAAATCTTTCGCAGATGTGGAACGCCACTCTATGTCACTAAGGAGGTCGGCACCACGTTCTGCTACCCTTGCTGTACCCTGGTGGTCATCGGGGAGCGTATGAGTATGTCTGCACTTATGCGGTCCGATAGCTGCCCAGCATCGATCCTTATCCGAGGGTTCCGGCTGCATCCGGGACGTAAATTGTGCAAGCCGTCCCAAAAGTTCAGGTGGTGGTGGAACCGAAAGGGTGACATGCGCTGTAATCCCAATCCATCTGAAGGGTCCTAGAACTTCAGAGGATGCGAAACGTGGAGTTGAATGCTTTGAAGAACGTGACTTCGATGTACATGCCAGTGAGGCGGGAGTTGAGAGGGTTTGCTTCGATGTGCGGATTTTGGTGGAAGTTGAGATCGCCCCAGGCTTGGATTCCTGGATGGTTAACGCAGCCGCAGTGTGTGGCCTACGGCTGACTGGGGTCCGAGAAACAGTGGATGTGAAGACGTTCGCATTTACAACCTTGGGTGAACGGGGTTCAAGTGCAGGTAGCGGAAGTGGATGCTTTTTGGGTGAACAAACACCTTCATCGTCGTCCTCTTCGTTGTCATCGTCGCAGTTCTTATCAGACTCTGAGGTATGTTTCAGGTCCCGATAACCCCTAACCCTACCGAGACTCGGCATAGACCGGACTGTAACTTCGCCAATTATCTTGGGGCTGGTTGCAACCCAGGTTGAAACTTCCTCTTCCTCTTCTTCCACTTCGTCCTCCTCCTCCTCAGACGTTTCTGCCCTAGCGACTATCTTGTCACTCTTGACAACATTAGGCGCTGAAAGTGCATTTTCATGTTTATGTTCCTCAATCTCTGCTTTAAGCATCTCCGCCGCTTGTCGACATAGAAGCTTTAACGAGAAATAATACGCCATTCCGGGCCAAAGATCAGACGGGATGTTCTTGCCGAAAAGCTGGCCGACCGTTATTTTAATTGATGGTAGCTCTTGGTCCTGATTGCGGGTCGTGAATCTCTAGTTGTTTCAGTTCAAACTTCCGAATCATATGGGATTCTCCTACCTCTTGCATAACAACCCTGATCAAGCTAGTTTCGTTGGTATCAGGGACAATCACTTTAACACGACAATCCATGATGCTCTGGGCAACGATATTCCAGGCTAGAAGGATTGCGACCTGGACAGCACCTTCTCCGAGCATAATCCATTTCTGCAATTCATTCGATGCTCGCTCGTACGACTTCTCCCAGCTTGATAAGACAACCAAGGAAGGTAACTTGGCACCAGCTGCGCGTAGGCCTATGGTGGGCTGGTTGCGAGCGTCTCCGGAGAGGTTGAAGGCTTCGTTCACTGTCACCGTGTCAGATGCTTCAAAAGACTCTTGGAGTGAAGAGGGGTATGTACGGCTCCCTTGCCAGGCATAGAGCTTCTCACCCCCGAGATCGCCAAGCTCAAGCATGTTTTGTTTTGAGGTGAGGAGCCAGTGCTGGTGGCAGATAGATGGGATGTCGCTTGAAAAGGGCATAGGCATTGTTGAGAGCGGATTGGGAACCGCTCGATAGGAATTAGGACAAGGGTTTCTGCCAACAGAATTGATCCGAAGGCGGTGGAAAAGATGACAACTTGGAGTTTTGCACACGGCTTTCCGAATTTAGAAACGTCGAGCTTGGGCCTTTTCGAAGAGTCTGTCAGATTGCTCACAGCTGCGGCTTCGGTTTCATCGCAAACGGAAGGGTTGTTATTGCGTGAGCCTTGAGCGCTAGCAGGGTCCATGTATGGGATGAATATATTGATCCTGCTAGAGGTTGCTTCAGGCTTGCCACCACAAGCCAGACAAGTCTCGTGATTCGTGGTTGGTTAATGCGGGGTATATCACCATTTACCCCTCAACGACCCCACCTTGCAACAGTTTGAGCAAAGCACGAACCAAAGGCGTAGACGTGTGTTTTTTGCATGGAACAGGTTTTTGAAGTGCACACATTTGCGAGTTATCTTACGAGAGGGAAAACAAAAACTGGCCACAGCGTGTATGCATGCCGATAAAGCTGCATGCAATGCCGTCCGAAAAACAGCCTTGGCGCAGATAGGAAGCACCCCTCTGAGTCTAGATGCAAGGATTGGTTGGCTTATCGCAGTAAGAATCTGCTTGTACTGTACATGACGCATTGTGGAGCATTTTTGCCTGCACTACACTGCATATGATCGAAGCGAAGGTATCACGCGTCCTCGATGAAATCGAAAACCACAAGGGCTAATCCGTGCTCCAATTGTATATTGGAGACTTGAACTGACGTTAATTGACTTCTGAAATGTAGCGGCTGTAGGTTGACACAGAAGAACCAGAGATTACATTCCGACACGTCACTCACGACTGTAGCTAACATCGTTCCTGGTCATCAATAGAGTCTTAGTTCCTGCAAACATGGTCGACTTCGATTTCCCGGATGAACAGCTTCAGAACCGTCACGAAATGTGGCTTAAGGAACAACTTCAGGTCAGCGTACCTGGTACGAAGGTGAAAGAACTCACAGGTACGAAGCCCGGATTGTAGGTGACGCTCAAAATGCTAATTAAAATTCTAGTATACAGGGACCTCGGCTTGCCGAGGCGGCTGCCTGGCCCAAAAACGGTGGGAGTCAGAAAGACTCAAAATGGAGCCCAACTACCTGCATCCATCGTCGTAGAGTCACTCAATGATACGGCCTACAATACCCTCAAACCTCTCTACCGAAGACAGACACTTGGCAAGAAGGTCTTGAATCTGATCATCTTCCACTGGTTTCTCGATGATAACAAAGTCAACTGTACGCTGGAACATTACACATACCAACAAGCCACTGCGTCACTGGTGCTTAAGAAATGCCTGGTGAGGTAGTCCATAAAACGAGTAACGAAAATCCACTGAATGGAGTGCTAGGGTATCTTGCCTACATTCGGCAGTAACATCATCGAAATTTCTCGCTGTGATTTTTCTAGTAAGAGCGGAGAGGCCGAGGTTATCGGACTTAGTGTGTTTGCGCTCAGAAATGAGGTCAGAGATACTGTTGATACGTTTTGTCAAGATGCAGGCTATATGGCTGCTGGGACGGCAGGTAAGATCTCAATTGGGCGTACCTGTCAAGGTGCTGACAGTGATCAAGACAACATTCCTCGGAATACACCGGTATGCAGACTCAGCAGTAAGTTTAAGGTTCATAATCTAATCCGCAATATAGAAGCCTCCAACAACGCCAGAAGAGTTTCAGACTGCATTGGGTAACATTACTCAGATCCTGGGACTAGACGAATTGTATGGAGAAGAACAACTTCGAGCATTTGCGGAGAAAGCATCTCGGAACATCGAAGGCGCTTTGACGGACATGGGTCTTCCCAGATCGGCTACCATGTCGCTTACTAAAGTTAACCTCTTCAAGGCTATCATATTTTGTGGTAAGTCTCACGAACGCTACTTGGATCGATTCTCACGTCGCTCTATCAATGTGGTAGATGATAGTGGATCCATGGCGGGCGCTTTATACCAGAGGGTTTTAAGAGAGGCCGTACAGCGCCTAGTACCGCTTGCAACACGACTGAATGAGAGAGGGGTTTCCTTGCGGTTCATCAACTTTAATGGAGATGGGAACTTCAATGATCTCAAAGAGGACGATGTGATGGCCAAGCTTGACAGTGTCAATCCGCAAGGCGGGACCATGATTGGTGCTGCACTTGATAGAAAGGTTGTTCAGCCACTCGTCACCAGTCTAGACCATGCAGAATCTATTCACCCTACACTGGTATCCATCATCACTGATGGTGAGGTGAGAACCTTGGGTCGCCTATTACAGGTCTACATAGGCTGATTTGAGTAAGGCTAGTGATGAAGAGGCGTTTGAAAGAACTATTTTACGATGTAAGCAGGCGCTTGTGGATAAGAAGATGTTGAACCATAGAACCCTGGGGCATTCCAGTACGGAATACAACACCCTTCTTCAGACAGAAGCACTTGACTGACTTTACCATCCAGCCGTCATCTTTCAGATCCACTACATTGGCTCAGATCCGGACGCAAGTGCTTTTATTGACCGGCTGGATAATAACATTGGAAGCTTCATCTTTTGCAATAAAAGTGGGTCCTTGATCCTAATAGTGGGGTTTTTAGGCTGACAGTTCTGTGTCCGGGAAAGAGCCGCTTGATAGGCATATTCTTGCTCATAGTTTGAGCGATGCTCAGAGGTATCGACTAGTAGGCAATCCTTTGAATTTCTAAGCCGTTTGGTTAGAGTTTCTGATAGAAGTACAGATGCTGGAAGCTACGACGGCCGCAATTAATCGAGTGGAGGCTGCCCGTCGCCAGAATCCTCCGCAGGCAGCAGCAAAGGGTTGAAGTTGGAGGTCGAGCTTTCAGGCTCGAATTTCGATGGTCTTCGGGGGATACATATTTGGGCTTCTCCGTTTTGCTTGTCCAGGTTTTTTCTAATACTATGGTTTGATACTTATGGTAGAGATATGATGTATCTATCGTATTCGGAAGATTTCAATTTCTCAATGACAGCTGCTGCCAAGGTAAGACGACGAACTGAGGGCGGACATGGAGAAGTGTGGTAACATTCTCGATGCAAGTGCGGGGTCGGTGTATGTGAGATAGCGAACCGACTATGGGCCACTAACAGACCAATTGTCTTCTATGTGGAGTGTATGTATACTTAAGTACTGGAGGTTGATCGGTGCATTCCTTTTTGCTCATCCCCGCTTTTGACTTCGTGCATGCATATGCATACATGACAGCCTAGGTAATTATTCATGTATTTTTGGGTTCTAGAGGCGTTAGGAACTGCCAACACGTGGCCAGTGGGTGGGGTGGCTTTTCCGCTTTTCACGAGTGTATCGAGGCTGAGGGCTAGAGCTTCTTTGAAATCTGATTGAGGAGTTTATACAGCTCAGCTCTAAGCCCGATATCTCAGTACAGTTAGCTGTGAGAGGCAGCAGCGTCCTAAAATACACTTCCTCAGAATACCATTTAAACTATGACCACCATAACCTGCAACTCTTGCAATCTCTCCCTTTCACAGCAAGAATTTCCCGAACCCTGCAGCCTGCAGAGATGCTTTCACACTTACTGTTGGGCATGCTTTAACGACTACGTTTTCCCCAAAGCGTCAGAGACGGAGATTCATTGTCCAGCAACCTATTGCTCCTCCGTGTTCACCTTTTCGGACTTCCTCTTTGTGGCCAACAATCACCGGCGCCAGTTTCAAGGCTTAAAGCTCTGCAAATTCTGTAACACAGAGCGTCCAGTCACCAAATTCCCTTCCCCTGAAGATGAAAACAGCGGCAACTGCTACAACTGCCTCAGAGAGGAAGTAGCTTGCACAATTTGCTTTACCAACTTCCCACGGGGCACATTTCCTAAGATCACGGCAGAGTGTAACCACCCTCGTGATACTCATGTTTGTACCGATTGCCTGGCGAGATATCTCGAGCACCAGCAATCCTCTACTACACCACCGTTTACCTGTCCCATCGATGACTGTCGCCGGCAATTGTCACACCATGACGTGGAAAGGTTTGCAAGTCACATCGTCTTTGACAAATACGACCTAGGCCTGCTACGTGACGTACTAAAGGCAATTCCGGGGATTGTGATTTGCCAGTCACCGGCGGTGTGTATATGGGGTGATGTTCCGTGCCCTGGTACGGCGGTGATACGTTGCATGAGGTGTGACGAGATTACTTGTATCAGCTGCAATGCGGCACACGATGGCGTGACGTGCGAGCAATACCACAAAGGAATGACTTTTGTCGAGGCAAAACAGGAGGAGAATCAGAAGAGTGAGGTATGGATAAATACTAACACGAAAAGATGCCCTGGGGCTGCGTGCGGGAGAGTCGTGATAAGGGAATCAGGATGTGATTATATTCGATGTAAGTCAACTTATTTGATCTAGTACAATAGCTATTGATACTGATATCGTACGCAGGTACTCAGTGCCGTACAGAGTTTTGTTATAATTGCTGCCGGCTATACAGTACTTGCGGCCACGGCCATAGATGTAACAGGATGTAAGAAGGAGGTGGTTAAATTGGGGATGTAATGGGGTTGTTCTTCATCAATGGTTTGGATTACAATTTCTTCACCGAAATTATTTTTTCAATCTACTAAGCCTTAGTCACATCCCCTGTCGCCTACTAATACATGTACTTGCCATATGGAAGACAAAATCAGGAGTACAAGGATTTCTAGATCAGTGGGTTGTTCAAGGAAGCAGATTTGAAAGCTATAACAAACTACTCGCTCTCCAATTCTGTGAGCGGTGCGCAGCCAGCTAGCTGTTCACGCGAAGTTAACTGCGTTCAAATCTAGCACTAAACACTCCCGATTTTGACTTCCCTGTGAAGCATATCCCAGATCTCTTAAGGCTGATCCGCGCAAGGTCCGCCGGAAGACCAAATACAACGATTTTTTTTTCGCGTCTTTCTCACAATCTAGATTGTACTCTGACGGCCTATGCGACACACTTGCAGGCGTTGCCGTGCCAGCCTCCCAAAATTGCATCAATTGATTCAGACCAGTCCACTGATATCTACTACTTTAGTATATCAGTCTAGTGGAGGCAGTGCAGTTTTGGGGACGAAGAATAAATTAACGCTAGAAAGTAGAAAGCTACGAAGTAAAATTAGAAAAGATGAGCGCTCCTAAGATGCATGGTGTATTTTAAATGCCACGGCGGGCTTGTGGAAATTACGCCTGTCGTGCAATCCATAGGGTTTTGTTTGTTATGTAAAGGCCACCAGTAAAAATGAAGCGTATATCATATATAAGGCAGTTTTTCCTATAGCTATCTATAATCTATGAGAGTATGAACTGCAAAGGAGCACTATATACTACGCGTAGACTGTAATAGCTCTGTCGCGTATAATCCTCAGAACGCAGGTACGAGTATACGCGTGGGAAGACGAGATACGCGGGAAGTAAAAAGGCTTCCATTGGTTGGCTTTGAGCATGCGCTAAAACTTGAAGCACTGAACCTCTACTCTAGAATAATTTTTCGTGGTCAACTACAGAGCTCGAGAGTACCACCATTCCACCGGCAAATTTGTACTTAGCAATTCCATCGCCGCTAGTCACTGCGGCGGAAGATGCTTATTCGGGTTTGGGTAAAGGATTGGACGCACCTGTTCTAGCAAAGAACATACAAACGGTATAGAGCACGCGGTTTTAGACCGACAAGTCGGATGCTACCGTCCCACCAAAGTAGACTTTGCGTGGTTCTGAGTTTTCAAGTTCTTGAAGCTTTTGTTGTTCTTGCTATGTTGCGGTAATAATACAGAGCAAGGTGAGGATTATAAAATTACAGAGCGGTACTATCTTCAAAGCAGTGTCGAATTCTGTGATTCCAATTGTGCATTTGGGACGGAGTTTGAAATGGGGTTTAAGTGTAAGCTTGGACCACTCAGGTTGCCATGTAAGTTTTAACTGAAGCTACCCCTTCTCGTAATATGTTGACCATGTACAGGGCTGCTCAAGATTATGAACGAAGCCCTGGAGTCAGTTAAACCCTCGCTTATCCATAAGTACTGGTGCAAAGTTTGGAGATGAAGAGTACAAGAAAAATATCTACACCAATCACTGAAGAGTTTGTTTGTTTGTAATCATATTGCATTCGGCCACTGGCGGCCATGGCATATCCAATACACATTTCCTCCCCGCTTCTTCTGTAACATAAAGAAACAAAAGCAAAGTCGCAAGTCCTCTTCCCCAAAAAAA
>Ga0307512_10002784_pt1 | contig 21316 bp, 23 predicted proteins | sample 14_EM_MG_FD_200267 | JGI IMG/M metagenome (GOLD analysis project Ga0307512, IMG submission 200267) | Populus trichocarpa ectomycorrhiza microbial communities from riparian zone in the Pacific Northwest, United States - 14_EM | ecosystem: Host-associated > Plants > Roots > Unclassified | place...
AGGCTCGATGATTCTTTATCGTCTCGCCCCCGTCGATGATATGGGCGCCCTTCTTCCCCCCCGGAATACATGGCACAATAGGGATTCTCTCGCCTCAACATCCGACCAATCTGTGTTTTCCCTCTCCTCAGATTCAAAGTACCCTTCCGGCGTCTTTGCCCACTCACGCGGACTAATCCCGTATGCTTACGACCCTGATACCGACACCTCCCCCGAAGAGGACGACCACCTTCATGAGCCTGAGCTTAAGGACAAGAACGAGGGTGTAGGCTTCTGGAGCAGCAGAGGTTGGTTAAACCTTGGAGCCCTTGCCCTATTGGTTCTCGCCCTCCTCGCTCTCTTCATCTGCTATCCCGTAGTGAGCTATTATCAAATGAACGCGCGGAATAGCCTCTTGACTGCCAATGCCCGCGTAAACGGCACCGACGGTATACCCCAGCCAACCGAAATGTTCTACATGCCCGATATGATTGACAGCGACACTCCTGACAATGCCAAGACACGGACCGGATGGGACGGAGAGGATTACGTTCTCGTCTTCTCGGATGAGTTTAACACCGACGGCCGTAGCTTCTACCCTGGCGACGACCCCTACTGGGAAGCTGTCGACTTGTGGTACTGGGCCACCCAAGACCTGGAATGGTATGATCCTGCACAGATCACCACTCGAGATGGTTCTCTCCGGATAAAGATGGAGAACCAGGAGTCGCATGGTCTTCAATACAAGAGTGGCATGTTACAGAGTTGGAACAAGTTCTGCTTTAGCAGCGGCTATTTTGAAGTCTCTGTCACTTTCCCTGGCCCTAATTCCAACACCCAAGGCTATGTGCGATCTTCCGCCTTCATCACTTTCCGTATTCCTGATCATCACATGTAGTGGCCTGGTGTCTGGACGATGGGCAACCTCGGCCGACCTGGTTATGGCGCAACCACCGATGGAATGTGGCCATACTCGTATGTCTGTCTTTCTTCAACTTCGTTCTCCAAATCTTGATTCTCCTCGAGGTACAATTCATGCGATCTCGGGACATTTCCCAACCAGACTCTACCTGATCACTCCGGTCCTCCCGCTGCCCTCCATTCAGATCAGTCACGGTCAAAATACAACTTCGAGCTGTCTTGGCTTCCGGGGCAACGGCTATCGTATGTTCTTCGTCCGGTCAGCATTTTCATGTCGCTAACATCCTTTCTAGGTCTTGCACCTGTCCAGGCGAGGATCATCCCGGTCCATCTCCCCAGAAGGGTCGAGGTGCCCCTGAAATCGATGTATTTGAAGCCGAAAGGAACAAGACTGGCGGCATTGGTGGAATAGTCTCACAATCCGCCCAGTTTGCTCCATTCACACATGACTACCTGTACGACAACTCCACCTCCGACCGGCATATGATCTACAACCCTGCAATCACTGTCGAAAACCCCTACAAGGGTTCGGCCGTGTACGTGACTATGTTCTTTCTTTTGGTCTGCTTTAGCTGACCAGGTTAACGACAGCCAACAAGCCGTGTCGTCTCTGACCAATCTTCCCGATGACATGTTCGAGGGTTCCGGGCAAGTCTTCACCAAATTTGGTTTTGAGTACTGGGCGGAACCGTCTGCACCCGAAAATGGGTTCATCACGTGGATGGTTGATGGAAATCCGTCTCATCGTCTCGGTGCGGACGCTGTGGGGCCGGATCAGGGTCCCGACGGTTCTGGCGTTGGACGTCGCCTCGTTCCTGAGGAACCTATGGTAGGTTTTGGTGGTAACTCACTCACTCACGTTCGCTCACCATGTCCTCCAGGCGTTGGTTCTCAACTTGGGTATGTCCCCGGGCTGGCAAAATATCGACCTCACCACTATGACATTCCCCACGGAAATGTTGATCGACTACGTTCGGGTATACCAGAGGAAGGGGCGGGAGAACGTCGGGTGCAGTCCAGACGACTACCCGACTGAGGACTACATCAACAACCACCTGGACGCCTACACGAGTAAGCCCAACGTTGTGCTTGCGCCATCGGCTTTTGACTTTACATTGACAGATGCCAATCTGACGGCGTGGAGAGGCGGCGTAACAGGAGGTGCCGGATATTCATGGCCGCGTAACGAATTGGTGAGTGTTCTCTGCCCTCTATGCACCGCCCCTAACGCGAGACCTTGGCTACACAGTACTTTGGGAGCTGTTGATACGATATGGACTTGCTCAGGCTTATCCCCTGTCCACACTCCCTATTTCTTTTCTTTTTGCTCTTTACGGACTCATTTTTTGTCAATCTCTTGCCCTCCTCTCTCATGCTGCGAAAGAAAAACCGTTTGTTGTTTGACTAAACCGCATGGCCTGGAGACAGGGAGGCTTTTTCGGAGGTACAATGGACTCGTTATTCCACGTCTCTCATCTCCATCCATCCCTTTACCTTTCCCCTCACCATATCCGCCATATAACCCTCTCCATCTGGCATCGCGATTCATCGTGTACTCTATGACCATCACTCCCTTCACGCCTAAATTTTGGGCCTTATTCGTTGTTCTCAGATTTTTCTTCTCTCTCGACTGTCCATTGCATCTTCCCCCCACTTCCCCATCATGACGCGCAGTACAAAAGTTTATATTGGTACCCACATCGCAACCCCCAGCAGTTCGGACCATTTCCATCCCAAGACTCACATTCCCTTTTTTTAATTTTCGTGGGCGCATTTTTCTCACTTACCTCACCATCACAGTATACATATCACCCATCTATCGGTCTTCTTGGATCTCTTGACTTGTTTTGGTTTTGAGCCTCCTTCGGGAGAATTGGGGTCTGTACTGTCTATGTGGACTTTAGGTGGTGGTGTTCTCTTTTGGCGGTGGAGGTGACTAGCTGTTCATATAATCATCGATAGAATACAACGGAAGGGAAGACAATGGCTGGAAACGCAACCCTCTGGGCGGCGATGAATTCTCTGGTGGTGTTTGGACTAGCCGGATCACCAACATCGGACGAGTTTATCAAGAGAGAACCTATCACCCAATGATCCGTGTAACAGGTAACTGACCACATGTACCCATGGAGCTCTGGTTGTCAGGCCTCAGGCCCTAGGCCTAGGGAAGTGATCAGATAGCCGAAGGATGGAGCAGTCATGGGATCGAGCTAGTCTTCCTGGTCCACAAACATGACAACCCTCCCCATTCCCGGACCTGCGTCCCGGTACGGTCACTGTCCAACCTAAAATAGTTGTGCTATGGAAACTCATCTGCATCTCGCTCTGGCTACGAGTTTACTGGAATCGTGGGACTATTATCGCCGCCCTTTCCGCGTATTATCTGCTCATGCTGCGCTTAAACCGTTCATGGTGCCCTCTGGATGCAAGAGCCGAAATGGTTCTTAACGTGCCGAGATTCCCCACGGGCGTGCCTTCTCCGTTATATCGGAGAATCCATGGTGGCATGACCCCAGGGTGAGCGTGCATCACTCTCAGATGCGGAAAAAGTTTGGATGACCGCATGGCAATTCTTGTGGTTCCTCGTATATAAATGCTCCAACTGTATCGGAAACCTCCCTTGTTGTCTTCGCCCGCCTCTCCTGTGCCCCGTGCCTGCCTCTTTCTGGAACGAAGGAGTGAAGACTGGCAATAATGAAGCGCGTATGTCCCGCTTTCGCTCCGTGACTTCGCTCAGAGTGACATCATATCCTCACCATCTTCGGCTCTACGTTTCCAGTATAATACCCGGATCGCATCCAACCCCGTACGTGCACTTCGCCTGTGCTCCCACTGTACTACCGTCTGACCATATCATAGTACCTCGTAGGATCTTTCGCATGTATCGGAGGTGGTTTGTTCGGTCTGGACATCTCGTCCATGTCCGGTGTGCTGAGTGTCTGTATTGCTCTTCCTTGATCAACGCACCCCACCCCCGCTGACTATCCGACGTTCTTCCAGAACGATGCATACAAAAGGACGTTCGGCCATCCAGGATCTAACGCTCAAGGTGCCATCGTTGCATCCATGCCTGCGGGTTCCTTCTTTGGAGCTCTCTTGGTCACCAAGTTGGCAGACGTTCTGGGAAGGAGGCTCACTATCATGGCCTCTGCCTGGATTTGGGTCGTCGGTTCTATCCTCCAGTGTGCCGCGCAGAACCGTGGAATGCTTGTTGCCGGTCGAGTTGTTTCCGGAATTTCCATCGGTCTGGCTTCGTCTTGTGTTCCCCTGTATCAGTCCGAGATTACGAACCATAACATCCGAGGACGAGTAGTTTCGTTGCAACAGTGGGCTATCACATGGTAAGGAAGAACCCCTTGTTGACTTTGACTGTCGTTCTTGACCCTTTTCTGAAGGGGTATTTTGCTCCAGTACTTCGTCCAGTTCGGTTGCTCCTATATCGACGGTGTGGCCTCCTTCCGTATTCCCTGGGGCTTGCAAATGAGTAGGAATTCTGGTCATGCTATATTTCCTTACACGATGATCTAACTTTTCGCTCAGTTCCGGGTATAATCCTTGGCTTAGGCATGCTGGTGTTCCCAGAGAGTCCCCGATGGCTGATCGACCATGGGCGCGAAGAGGAGGCTTTGGAGGTCCTCGCAGACCTCCATGGTGGTGGAGATCCGAACAATGAACTCGTCCAGCTCGAATACGAGGAAATAAAGGCCCAGGTACACTTTGAGAAGACGGAAGGCGCCAAGTCGTACCTGGATCTCCTCAAACCTGGAATCTTCAGGCGTGTTACTTTGGGTTGTTCCATTCAGATGTGGAGTCAGCTTTCCGGAATGAATATCATGATGTGAGTCCCCGAGGTTGTCGGGTGTCACGTTTGTGAGGTTTCTGACACTCGGAATTGACTTGAGGTATTATATCATCTACGTCTTCCAAGGCGCTGGCCTGACTGGTCGTCGCGGAAACTTGATTGCCTCTTCCGTCCAATACATCTTGAACGTGGCTTTCACGAGTGGGTTTTGTCGATCATCATCCTTTTTTGTATCTAAACTCTGCTTTCCGCTAGTTCCTGCTATTATCTACATTGACAAGTGGGGCCGTCGACCGCTTCTCTTGATCGGTACCTTGATGATGGGTTTCTGGATGTACCTCGTCGGCGGACTTCAGGGTGGTTTCGGGGAATGGGGTCTCGTCGACGGTTCCCGTGTCTGGGTTATCAACGGTCACGATTCGATCACCAGGGGTGTCATCGTTTGTTCGTATTTCTTCGTCTGCTCTTTCGCCATCACCATGGGACCGGTATCCTGGACCTACCCTGCCGAGATTTTCCCTATGCGAGTTCGCGCCAAAGCGGTTTCGTTCTCCACTGCCACAAATTGGTAGGTCATGTCGTTTTCTGCAACCGACGTTATGGCTGAGAGCGTTGTACCAGGATGTTCAACTTCGCCTTGGCTTGGGCAGTACCCCCCGGTCTCTCCCATATTGCGTGGAAGACTTACTTCATCTTTGGAACTTTCAACTTTGCCGCGTTCATCCACATCTTGTTCTGTTTCCCAGAGACCGCCGGGAGGACACTTGAGGAGATTGAAGATGTGTTCTCCCAGGGACACACGTTCGCTGCTTGGAAGATCAAGCGTGATGTTGGGAAGAAGACCCTCCAGGAGGTTAAAAAGCAGGCCGATGGTGCTTCGTTTGACCATGTCTCCAGGGAAGAGAAGGAGAGGGTGCCGGAAACTGCTTAAGTGTGTTATGTATGGTAGCGCTGAGTTTCTTTCACGGCTCAAGAATCTGATGTTATTTCTTTTACGAGTACGAGTTTTTTGTGTACCGGTATGTTAGCTGTAAACGTATTAAAGTTATCCTTTCTGCGATGCCTCTTCTTCTGACCATAAATGGTCTGCCTTCATCAGATTGACTCGAGTGCCATCTACATCTAAACTCCCACGTGGCCTTTGAGTGAGGCGAAAACGGATGCGTCAGTTTAATTCGATCAGCCAAATGTGCCGTGATCGCAGGTGGTGGCTCACACGCCCTATCCAACCTCCCCTAATTCCTCTCATCCTGTCCTGGCGACTACCATGGACTGCAGTAACTGCGAAAGAAAACAACGCCAGTTTTATTGCGTAAATTGTCTACGAGAGCAGTGAGTTCCTGGTCCCAAACTGTGGCTTGAGGACCCTTTCGATGATCATTATCTTTTCGTTTAGCCTACGAGACAAACGCGCGCAGATACAACTTGCGGCTTCGGAGCGAGACGAACAGATTACTAGGGCTTCCAGGGCTCTTGAATTTATGCGCCCGAGCACCCTTCGCAGGGCGGATGTGGTTCGGCAGCAACAGGTTGTGGATGACGTTCTTGAGGGACTGGATCAGCTGAGGAAGAAGAACGAAGCCGGTGTGTGCGATGCGTCAGCATAACTCGCGGTTGCTGATTACGACGTTTCTCTTCAGCAAAGGAGCGGATTCAAGCATTACAAAGATCACTCAGCTCGCGCAGAGTAACGCTAGCCACGGCAAAGTTGATGTTCATCGGAACACCGCCAGCTCAGGGTGCACCCCCTCCTCCACCTACTTTTCTGGAGGCGAATACGTCCAAATACTCTCAACAGCTCGCTGCACTGTCGGGCACGATTGCGAGGGCGCGTGTGGGTCTGATTCAGGAGCTCGTGGAGGTGTTCGATGTCGTTCAAGTGGGTGGAAGACCTGCTGTTGGGGGTATGAAGGGTGCGAAAGGAGAGTGGTCGATTGGTGGATTGACACTCCCTGTGCCAGGGGATGTGCGACGTAAGCGCCATAGTCACCCCCTTAGTAAGCTCTTGTGCTCACCTCCATCTTTAGGGTATCCCGCTCAGTATATAAATGCTGCGGTGACGCACACGATCCATTTCATCAACCTATTGTCGTTCTACCTCGGGGTTAAACTTCCGTTTGAGATCCAATGGTCGGGGAATGGACTCGGGGTTGGTACGCCTATGATCGGTGCAGGTTCCGGCACCGACGTGGGCGGGTGGTCAAGGTAGGTCATTATATGCGTCTCTGACATTTCGAATCTGAGCGGGTTCTACAGGTGGTCGACAAAACACCCGCTCTATCTATCATCGGAATATTCGAGTTCAACAACGTCTTCCCCAATACCAACCAATTCGATTCCGATGGGGCAGGACCTTCGTTCCTCCGTATCGGTTTCCCCGGAATCTCCTGTCGAGTCGTCGATACTGCATTCGAGAATGATGTCCGCATCTGCGATGCCGGTCATAGTCGACCGCCAAACCCCCTTTTCGGAACCTAATTCTTTCGGTGACTCCGCGAACGAGTCATTCACGACTGCGTTTGCGATGTTACTGTATAATGTCTGTTACCTTGCTTACACGCAATCGGTCGATATACCCTTATCTCAAGCTGGCGATGTCCTGAGTAATCTTTGGGCGGTCTGCTGCAGCAACGATTTAGGAAGGTCGGTACCATGTGGTTCGGTTATTTGGCACTCCGAAACGTGGTATTTACATCACTCCAACAGGCGTTCACACGCAACAACCCCTACGCTTCCTCCACCGACACCGTCAACCTTTCCTCTCGACTTCCCACAATTGTTGCAGGCGACAACCGCGAGCCCAGCCCGGCTTCGCCCTATCAAATCCTCAAAGAAACACGGAAAACGTAGAGGAAGCACCATTGTAGAGGAGGAAGAAGGTTGGGATCTTATGAACGACGTCGCATCTTAATCCATCCCCCAGCGTACTATTAGCATTGCACGCGCATTCAATTTCTCTGGTTTTGTTTGCATCGTAGAAGAGAACTTCTGTAGCCACCACGCATTGTATCTATTATCGTGTAACTGAGCAGGTTTTCAGGTTATGAATCCCCCTCCATGTCAACATCGGTGTCTCCTTGTTCCTCGGCTTGCTCGACACTGATGTGGCCCGCGACTCGCCAAACGCTGCCCATCGTCGCCTTCCATAACCTGACTCGTCCATCGTTCCCAGAGGAACATAATACGGTCCTTCGATCACGGTCAGACTCGTGTGATAAGAATGAATGATGGGGAACTTACCCTGTGACGTTCCATTCAACCCTCCCTACTGATGACCTAGAGAGGTGTAAGATTCCGTTCACGAGTCCGTTACAGTATTTCGCTCACTTGTGGTCATCAAAGTCAGCGGTGATCCGTCCAGACCATTTCCCTTCATTAGACTCTTCACCAGTCCCGTCAGGTCGCTTCACTCTCCATATCCTAACATGACCATCCCGACTGCCAGTCGCAATGAGGTGGGTAGACCGTCCGCAAGACGGGGCCCAAGAGACGGAAGTGGTGGCGTAGCGAGTTTGTGAAGGACCATTCCCCGCTTCATCAAGTGAGGTGGTTGTGGATGAAGGATATGGGTCGAGTGTTAGCAGATTTAGTGGCCTCCGTGATGGAGACAGTTGGATGATCTGGGGGTGGTGCAACGTCGTCAGGCAAGGAATATGCGTCCCAGAGCCTCTGAACCTACATGTACTATTCCTGTGGTTCCGACGCTCACAGCGAGGATCTCTCCCCAATATCTCTCTTTACACCAGGAAATAGACCAACCGCCATCTGCCTCACGATGCGGTCCGGGTCCGATCCTGGTAAGTGATTGTTGCGACTGTAGTGAGTGAGCCGGGAGTGCTGGCGTGGGTTCTAGGGAGGTAAGCGTCTGGGCGGGAGCAGGGAGCACAATGGTGTTGGAGAGCGATCCCCGGGTGGACGGGAGGGATGAAATATCGATTTCTTCTGTGAGTTGCCATGTCGTGAGGACGGGTTGTTCTAAGCATTCGTAAATGCGTAGATAGTTATCGGAGGAGATTGTGGCCTAGTTGAGATGATATCAAATGATCCCGCATTGAATCATAGACTTTACGGCACTGACAAGTTTGAGGCCAAAGTGGTGAGGAGCAAACTCGACCGAGCGGACTGTCCCCTTGGCGTCCACAAGTACAGCTCGTTCGATCCACCGTGAGGCGTTGTGGCTCTTTGCGCCATTGGCCTGCGATTCTGGCTCAGAGTACGTTTGTTCCCAGATCTTGACTGTCCGGTCGAACGAGGATGACGCGAGGATTGACCCGAATTCTGGGTGTGCCCATGAAAGTTTGGATACGGTCGCGTCGTGGGCCTAAGTCGTACGCGAACCGGTAAGTCCTCAGTGCGTTGTGTCTATAAGTGACTGCACCTACTTTCCAAGCATCTTTGAATGTCCACTCTCCTGAACTTTCGTCCAGTTTCCACACTTTGATCCTAGGTCCGGAGTATTAGCTTGTAGATCGCACCGAAAACATACGCGGCCAAGCCGGAGACCTTTGGTCAAGACTACACGTCGCGAGATGCAACCCGTAGAAATCGTACACGGCGTCAGTAACGAGGTCGTCATGCGCGTTTTGGATGAGACCCGTCTGCATCGTGCGCTCTGCGAGTGAACAAGGTCAAAGGAGGATAGTGAGTCTGTGTGATCGGGATCGATCACTTTCGAATGGGTAAACTCAACTTCGATATCGACGATGCTTCCCTTCTCAAAACTTATGGCTTGTCCACCCTCGCCCCCACGTATGCGTTCCTTGCCATCTTACCACTTACGATAACTGAGCACCGGGATACAGGGAATGGGAAAATATTGACCATGAGCTGGACGTCCCGTTCGGAGGGTCCGTAATATCTGACGGTGACACCGTAGATCCGCTAGGCCTCGGAGAACCACCAGAGTGCGTGAAATCCTTGGGTTGTAAGCTGCTGATGCTGATTGGCCTTAGTCTGAGGGGCATGAACCCAGAAACAAGTAGGGATCCCCGTGCATTTTGGTAGTCATGCTGCAGAAGACTCACACCCGGTCTCTAGGAGCTTCTGTTTTGATGACCTCAAAACAGTTCAACCCAAAGCTCTTCCTGTCAACCGTTCACCCTAACGCCACGTATCGAGATTTAAATGCTGGGCTGGGAAACTTGCAGGCATCCATTGAGGCACGATCGGAAGCTGTTCGAGTGCTGGTTGAAGAGAACTTCGACAGATTCGTCGCTGTGAAAGCTCATACGGATGGTGAAGGCGACCTTCGGTTTCGTGCCTCGTTTGCTAATTCTGCACGTAGCGCTATACGCTGAAATGCAGGAAGGGCTCTTGTCCCCGCAAGCGGAATATGCTTCACGGCCGTTGCGAGACGAAGTCAAGAGTGAATTTTAATTGATCCCATCGGCGATTTCTGGCTGTTGACATTGTGTACAGAGGCTGCCCAAAAGGCAGACCAAGTGTTCTTGCCGGTTCTCCAGAATGCATCCAAAGTGCAAAAGCTTGTCACGACCTTGGGTGTCTTTGAACGCTCCAAATTCTTTTTCAATCTCCCAAGTTCACTCGTCGAGTTAATCAAGTCGGTAAGATAGTCTGATCTTCTCCCAGAAATCTTTCCATGACGTCAGTAGGGTCGTTACGATGCCGCTATGAGGGACTACAAGAAGGGCAATTTCATGTTGGAATCACGGCCAGAACAGCTGCTACCTATTGGTAACACTTTGGCCAAGGATTCGGTGATTCCAGAGCAACAAAAGCGGATCCTGGACAAAGTGTGGTCAACGGTTGAAATGGTCATGGGGGAGATGCGAAACCTGTTGCTGCTTCAACTCCAGGACCCTTCACGGACGGTTGACGAACATGAGAAAATTATCGAGTATTTGATACGCAGTTGTATTCCGCGGGATGTCAGCTCACAGTGGTGTTGTAGGATATTGCTGGAACTCAGCTCGAACGAAGACCCCATGTGGAAATACTTTGACGGTCAGCACGCATTTATCATGAAGCGTATGAAGGATATTCGAGCATCAGCTATGGCAAACGTGCAAGGTGACTCTCGTTCACCAACCGCTGGCCCGTCGGTGTTTACTGTTTGAAGCTGTCTACGATAGGACCACGCCAAGGATCTCGGGACCGGACGACTTTACAGACCGGCTGGCTTCTGAATTGCGTATCTGCGTTCCCGTCCTGGAATCCAAACAAGGCGAAGCGACAATAGGTGATCACAGCTGGTTGTCGGCATTTTCTCCTCATTTACCGTCTACACAGCTACCACCGGTAACCACGAACTCTGGGGGGTGATTATTACATATGTCAAGAACGTTTCCGAGGCCATGGTCACGTCATTACCAAGCTTCTGGCGGATAGCGAACAATTTCCTCGATGGAAAGTACAAGAGAGTGGGTCGTCCCTAAATCCGACATGACACTTGCTAACTGTGTAGCAGACGACGAACTCGCGAAGAAGCCCCGCTCAATGTCGAATCATGGCATTGGATATCGTGAAACTGTACATCTCCTTCATTGCGGAGTTTTTCATGTTCAACGACATCGAGATTACTTCCCCTACCCGCCTAGAAAACCGTGCATCTTTCTTGCCCGATGCGTCGAACACTATGACAATGGCCCATTTCCTCCTTAAGGTCCTCGGCGAGGTGCAAGAGACCGTAAGTGAAGTGAGCGCGCTGGAGATCTCGAGTGAGGTCAACACCAACGCCAAAGGCTTTTTGGAGAGCGCACGTCGTGGGTTCCAGGAAACTTTGATTCAGGCCTGGAAAAGAGGTCAGGTTTCGTTTTCCCTTTAAAACGACAAACCATTCTAACCCCCGGCGCAGATGCTACTATCTTCTACCACCTGGAGAACTGGAAGAGCAACCCGAATGAGCCCTCCACCACCCTATATCTCACCGAGATACAAACTTTCCAGCGCCACCTCACAACGGCCGTGTTCAAGCTGGCCGGAGGGATGGACCTTCCTTCGGCGTCGAACCCGCATAAACCGCTAAAACGGCATATTATCAGTCAAGAGGCTCTGTCGAGCATTACAAAGGCATTCCTGGAGACCATTTATGCTTTCCTTGATGGTCTTGTCCACCTAGCATCCGAAGAATCTCCCGTCTCGCACGGACATCAGGCTGTGGTTGTTGACATGGGAATCACACCCGGGTCGAATCCCTTGGAACTCCTTGACCTAACAGAAACTGTAAGTTTCCTTGGGATAAAAATACAACCCGTACTCACGTTTTGACAGGAAAACAGGATTCTTCTGGTCGTTTCGAATTTCTGTTACCTATCAAACCAGCTTATCCCAAGGATGATGACCGAGCTGGAAGGGTCACTGAACGTATCATTGGCTAATGACCGCCAGGTGCGAGGGGTGGCAATCATTTTGGTACCGGGGTTGACACACCACCCGTCTAGACCCTCACAAAAGTCGTCCAAGAACTCGACAAGACCCTTTTCGATAGTTACATCAAACCCAAGTCCAACGTCATTACTACGATTGTGCGGGGTGGTATCCTCGACAGCGAGATGGACTGGTACGAGACACCTCAACCAACAGGTGACTGGCAAGATCTACAATATTCTTTGACATAGCTGATCTTGAGTTACTAGATATCCGGCCGTATATGTTCGATACTTTAATATACCTCGTTGGGGTGCATGCGCAGGTCAGCGGCGCAGCGCCGAGCTTGCTTGATAGGGCGTTGGGCGCATTGGTGGACGACTTGGCGGAGGAATGTCTGGGGTGTTTCCGGCAAGTTAGAAGGTTTGGAATGGGAGGAATGTTGCGGGTAGGCGGACTCCTTCCTGCGGAAAGATCCAAGCTGATCCTAGACTGTACAGGCGACATTGGAGATCGAATTCATGCACCAAACACTTTCACGACATGTTGGGCCGACGGCTGATAAGACCTTCACGGACCTCTACAATAAGATATCGCAGGCGTACCAACGGCGGCCGGGTGATTCGAGTTTACAGAGTAGTTTGGATGTGGTGAAGAAGACGCTAGCAGATACCCGACGGGCGACTGGCATCGAGTTCCTCTGTTTCAGGCAGACGAAGGATCGGTCGACCAAGGCCCAGACCTCCGAGACCTCTTCACTGCAGGACAAACCTGAGAAGGAGAAGAGGAGGGTGAGGAAAGAGAGGAAGACGGAGGCTTCATGACCATGGCTTGCGTTTTATTTACATAGCTCTCGATAATCGCGGCTCCTATACTATCTCTTCACCCTTTGTGTCCACTCCCCGTGTAAAACTTTTCAGGGCGCCCAGTGATCGGCTTCCGCCACAGCGATCTAATCGTATCAAACCTCTCCCCCAACTTTCGCGAGCAGTGAGCATTCTTTTCAGATTCCACGAAGCGGCTGACATATAAGCGCGCTCTCTGTAAAGCCTGCCGCGGACAGATTTACATAGTCGTTTCCCCTCCTGCTATGAGCGAGCGCGCAGAGTCTATTGTGGAATCTGTCAGCAAGAAGGTCGCTCTCGAAGAGAACATACAACTTGAGGAACAAGCTCCTCCGCCTCCGTACGAAGATTTGGAAGTTGGGCACCCCTCACTCCCCCAAACATCAGGTCCAGCGACACGACCCACACAACCCATGGCCACCAACGTGTTGATCCGACTCTTGATCGTCGTAGGGTATTGTACCCTCACCACCCTCTGCACCGCGTACGGCTACACGAACATTCGCACTCTTACCCTTGGTGACGGATCAAGCACGCTTATCGATGCCCTCTACAGTGGCGTGATTGGTGGGACAGTTCTCGGGGTACAATTCACCCGGAAGGGCGGTATATTCGACAAGTACTTCAACCGTTGGAAGTTGTGCAACACCCACATCGCCTGTGGCAGGTTGGGCCGGAGCGCCTTGGAATTTTTGTTGTGCACGTTCATCACACTGTTGATGTGTTGGGGCGCACTCGTTGTTGGGTTCTCCATCCAGAAGGCCCCGATCGTCCTCGCCGAACGCCCTGATATGGTGCCATTACTCGAGCACATGGCCTACGACTGGTACACGAGCTCGATAGGTCTCCTCACGTTCCTATCGATGACATCTATGTTGGTGGTCTGGGTCTTGGTAAGGGAGCCAAGAATATCCCACAACCTTGAGGAGGATCGTTTCAAGCTGATTGTTGTCGGGTACGTCCTCCTGTTATGTGGAGAAAGTGGCGTTGAATCTGACAAGGCTCGCAGTGTCCTGTGGACGTGCTTCTTGACGAGCGTGTGCGGATCTGTCCCTCTCGTCTACCTACTTGTCGTTTGGGTTTTGCCCAAGAAGTTGACGGATAGATTTGTCCTGGAGTCCGACAAGTTGCGTGCTGCAGAGCAGGCGAGTGGTGTGTATATTTCTTGTCCATTCCTACACTTTATCGCTGATTACAAAGTTGTGTGGGTTGCGACAGCCAGAGATATAGTTGTCCAATAGCGTCATCGGATGGTCTCCTGAGCGGTCAAGGGGTCCCGTGATGATCCTTGACTCCGATAGTCTAGTCTAGTAGAGAGTACGTAGGCTTGTGGTAGAGTGTTTAGTTATCAACCCCGCACTGAAACAGCTTCTCGATGACCGACCACTGCGACCCATTTCCTCCCTTACCCACCGAGACGATCATCTCCATCATAGAGGCAGCCGCGAGTCAAAGGGAGACGGCTCTGAACCTCTGTCTTGTCTCCAAAGCGGTCTACAATCTCGTAAAACCGGTGCTTTACCGTTCGGTTCGGGTCAAGTGGTACAATTTCCAACGATTCCACCAATGGTTCTTCAATTTCTCCCCCGTTGACCCTCACAAACACCATCGTTCGCTCATCCGTGACCTAACGATCGTGTGCGGAGCATCGTACCTCTTCCGGATTGTCGACATATGCGACAGGCTCGACCGGCTAGTCTGTAGTGCGGACATTATGGAGTGCACCAGAACCAAGTCGCGGCCGAAGGAGCTCATCATTTGTACGGACAATGATACATCGACGTTGTACGGCGGATACATCTCTCCCGGTGCCTTCGCAGAATCCGTTACACACCTCTACGTTAGCCTGCCGGTCCTGGGGCCGAAGTTCGTGGAAACGGTTGAGGGAATGAGATGTGTCAAGTACGTGGGGATGTCCTTGATAGTGATGGGGGACTCTCCCGAAGCGGAGGAGAGGGTGGTAGACGGGTTACTGGGACTCCTTGACATCGAGAGGTTAGCTGCGATCTTTGTGTACGACCGTTCCACCACCATTACTGGCATCTGGAAAAGGCTGGCGAAGGTGGAGGATCAGAGGCTGGTAGTGGCGATACAGGCGGTCGTGGATTGGGATGTGGATCCTGTGTGCGCGGCATGTTCTGGAGAGTCGCCCTGGGAGAAGATGAAGGGATTGGAGGGTTGGAGAGAGGATGTCGAAAGTCCCCGTTACTCGCGTCGTTTATCATAGCAAGACCGAATGTATTTATCCGTCGCGTAGCTGTAGCTGCAACTGTAAATACCAATAAACACGCGTCGATTATAATTTTGCTTCGGAGGAGCGGAACAAATTCCCACCATCCTCGCTGGTGAACGGCCACCGAATGTCTTTCCTCCAGCCATGGTCGTCCTGGACCCTTCTCAGTTCAGCGACCCGTAGCTCGTGCCTCCGTAGCTACGCTCAGCCCACCACAAGATGTGAGTATACCCACACAAAAAGCCACCCGGCGCTCTCTGACGATTTTTAAGGGCTGTCATCACTTCAGTTTAGGCACGCCTCAGCCGCGGTCCGTCACCGCGACCGGACTGAACAGCGTTTCGGCCAGTACAAGGAGGTTGACCCCAATGCCGAAAAGCGCACGTTCGAGTCGATGGAAGACATTCTCTCAAAGGAAACCCTCAGAGCCGTCACAAAATCACCATACAACTTCACACACATGACTCCTGTACAAGCTGCAGTTTTCGACTACCTCCCTCATATCTCGGACCCCTACGACCCGGAAGCTCCTTCCAATGAAGTCGAGCCTCCTCCCCGAGATTTGCTCGTCAAAGCGAAAACAGGTACCGGCAAAACTGCCGCGTTTATGATTCCGGCAATCGAACAGCGCGTCAAGGTCTTGAAGAAGTTCGGCGAACAGGCACTCGCGGACTCTGGTCTTTCCAGAGACAAGTTCTCCATGTCCAGGGTGATGAACAACTATGCGAGGGAGAATGCTGGCATTTTGGTTATCAGTCCCACACGTGAGCTGGCGACCCAGATTGCGAAAGAAGCCTCGAACCTGGCCTATCATCAAAGGGACTTGCAGATTCAGTTGTTTATCGGAGGGTCCAGCAAACACCGGCAAATGCGAGATTGGATGACCAAACGTCGCGATATCGTGGTTGCCACCCCAGGTCGCCTTCGTGATTTCTTGATGACCGAACCAGCGGTCAAGAACGCCTTCAAGAAGACGTCTATGGTATGTAATCCTTCTAGAACCTTAATCATTGTCAGCTGATCACCTCGTTTGTAGGTTGTGTTCGACGAGGGTGATACACTGCTGGATATGGGTTTCAGGGATGACATTGAAGACATCATGAAGATGATGCCTCCGACTCCAGAGCGACAGACGTTCATGTTTTCCGCCACCATCTCTAAGGCTATCCAACAAATCGCTCGAAAGGTCTTGGACCCGAATCACGTGTTCGTCAGCTGTGTCACGGAGGATTCCCCCGTCCATGCTCACGTCCCCCAATACCACACCGTCCTTCCTTCTGCCGGGGATCAACTCCCCCATATCCTTCGTTTGCTTGCTCACGACCAGCTCACCAACCCTAAACTCTCCAAGTCTATCATTTTCTTCCCCACCACCAAGATGACCCAGCTCTTCCACACCCTTCTACGCGAGGCGTCCAAAACTACCCTTCCAACTGGCCGCAACACCAGGTTCTACGAGCTCCATTCCAAGAGAAGCCAAGATCAGCGTACCCGGGCTTCGAATGCTTTCCGGGCCGACACCTCTGGTGCATCTGTCCTAGTGACCAGCGACGTCTCTGCTCGAGGTGTCGATTATCCAGGGGTGACGAGAGTCATCCAGGTCGGTATCCCACCCACGACCGATGTCTACGTCCATCGCGTTGGCCGAACTGGTCGTGCTGGTACTGAGGGACGGGGTGACTTGGTCCTCCTTCCTTGGGAAACTGGTTTCGCCACCTGGCAGATGAGCAGCATCCCGTTGAAAACCATTACCGTTGACGAGTTGACATCCCAAGTGGAAGAGTTCGCCACGGAGGTTGACAAGCACAACACCCACACCCGTGCTAAACAACCCTATCTTGCTACACTGAAATCCCTCGGGGATGATGTCCGGGAGCTCCTCACGATGGTAGATGAGGACGCAGTCAAGGAGACCCTTGTAGCCAATTGCGGTTACTACCTTGGAAAGGCTCACGAACTACGTGTCCGACGACAGGACATTGTTGACGGACTCCAGAAGTGGACTGTGCAAGCTCTCGGGCTGCCCAAACCCCCATACATTCCCGAACAGTACCTGGCCCGGCTTGGTGTTCCGAAAGAGAGGGACTACAAGTTCGGTTCGCGGCCCGCTCCTTACCCTGGCAGTGCCAACAAGAGATCTACACCTCGTTGGACGGACAGAGGGAACGAGTGGAGTAGAGGTGGTCGATCAGACCGACATGGGGGTTCTCGGCCCTCGAGGGACTTCAATGAAGAGGATTCTCGGGATGGGGGTAGCTACCGGAAACGAACACGGCATTTCGAAAATCGGAGGGCGTAGTATCCGTCTCGAGACGCCGTTATAGAGAGCCGGAAGCCCGGCTCACCAAAAGTTATTACCTATAGCGATGCTACTAGTATAATTTACCGTCTTAATGCATAATGGCACACCCCAATTGATTAAACGACTCTAATGCAAGCACAGCATGGTCATGAAAGATCTATAGCTCTCCCCCCCTCTTCACAGTAAGCTCATTATAGATGACAAACATGAGGGACACCTCGACACTAGCACTTCGCTTAAGAGGATTCAGGGTCAACGTGACCATTGGTCAGGACGCTCTCCCGGTATTTCCTTAAGTGTTGCCCATCTCGAAGCGCTTGTTCGCTGATCATAACGTTTTCAGGGTGTGGCGGTCTGAAAGACGCCTTCTGAGCTTCGACCTGTTCCTTCAAAACAGCCTCACCGGAGGCTGCGGCGATGAAGCCGAGGAAGGGAGGGGATGGGTTGAGAGGCCGGCTGCAAAATTCGGGGTGGGCTTGCAATCCAACGAAGAAGGGGTGGTCTGCCAAAAGTCAGAGCGTGAGGTTCCAGACGCGTCGATGACCAACGAATACATGTAATGGAGACGTACCACGAAGTTCAAGGAATTGCATTCTCTCCCCCCTTTCGTCCTTGCCCATAAATTCCAAACCGCCCTCTTTCAGGCGATCAATGTAATCGGGGTTAACTTCATATCTATGGCGATGCCTCTCCCAGATCTTCCCAGCTCCGCCGTATAGCCCCCGAGCCTTGGACCACTCCTCGGTAGAAGGGCCAAACACAGTCGGACGCAAACCGAGCCGCATGGTACCGCCCATGTGCGTTTTTGAGATTTCGGGCATGAATATCACGACAGGGTGCAATGCCTGATTGTCAAATTCGGCGGAGGTGGCACCTAGATTGTTGTTCCAAATGAAGTTAGGACAGTCCACACGTTATTCAAAAGATGCGGAAGGAGGGAAGGTTCGAAAGAAAACCTTTGGATGTTCGGGTATTGAGGTGTAAGACGTACCGGTAAGACCGCAAACGTTCCTGGCCCATTCAATAACAGCAAGTTGGAAACCTAGACAGATTCCGAGGAAGGGAATCCTCTGCTCTCTCGCCCATTTTATGGCAAGCATCATGCCCTCTGTCCCTCGCTGCCCAAACCCTCCTGGTACGAGAATACCCCTGTCAGACGAGTCAGGCGAATCACGCGGTTGCTATGTCCATGAGGTAAAAACGCACCCGGCTCCTACGACGGTCTTCCATGCTTCATGGTACTTGGCAGGGTTAACCTCCTGCATCTCGTGCTCAAGATTTGAGGCATCAACCCACTGTTGTGTGTGTCAGTAGTGTGTCATGCCGTGCCTCAAAAATGCTCCTACTTGGAGGATGAGTTTCCTGTTGCAACGGAATGCGGAGTGTTCAAGGGACTTCACCACAGACATGTACGAATCCGTCATGTCGGTGTATTTGCCTACGAGCACAATCGAGACATCGTCGAGCATTCGTTCTTGTCTGCAAGCGTTGTTTCAGAGGCATGGTTCTAGATATCTAGGGGACGCGCGGACCTTTTCGTAAGTTCCTTCCATCTCTCGGCAATCCCTTCACCCCTGGAAACCATGCTAGAGGCGATATTGATGGTCTGTAGGTTTAGCCGTTTCTGAAGGAACTCGATTAATCCTTGAGATCGTAACAGCAGTGGTACGTGGTACACCGAGGACACGTTATGGATTCCGACGACCTGCTGGGGCTGGACATGACAGAACATAGAAATCTTGTTCATGGTCGCTGTTTCTAGCGGCGCCGAAGTCAGCAACCTACAGGCGATCTGTGCAAGGAATTGGCGAAGTCGCTCCAGGAACAAGATCGGGTTGGGAAAACTCACAATGTCAGGAAGCAGGCCAAGTCCTCTCAGAGCATGGACGGTCGTCTGTGTGGGTTTCGTTTTCTGCTCTCCGTGCATTTCAGGCACAAGGGAAACGTGGATGAGTGCAAAGTTATCCGGCCCAACACGGAATTGGAACTGTCTCATTGCCTCGATGAAGGGTGCAGATTCGATGTCACCAACGGTTCCACCGAGCTTAAACAAGCGATAAACAGCGAGGGCAAGGTACGGTTCGCAGAGGAGGTACCTCAATGATGCAAACATCGGGTTCCTCGTCCGTCTCGTCAATAGGGATTTTCGCAACGCGTTCGATCCAGTCTTGGATCAAGCTCGTAACATGAGGCACGATCTTGTGGGCTTTTTAGCTGGGTTTATCCCTTCACATCGAGACACAGTCACACCTGCACAGTCTTCCCGAGATAGTCTCCACGGCGCTAGTGGGGACATAAGGCGCCGGAAAATATTTCATTTGAGACGGGGATACGAACCTCTTTTTCGATGACCTCTCTGTAAATCTTTCCGGTCGTGATGTTGTTGTCGCGCGCGAGGGTAACATCCAGGTATCGCTCGTAGTTTCCAAGGTCCAAATCGACCTCACCGCCGTCGTTAAGGACATAGACCTCACCTGCGGAACCTCGGTATCAGGATTGCTAGAAGCAGATGGGCCCTTTCCTGATCGCACCGTGCTCCTGAGGTCGCATCGTTCCCGCATCTATGTTCATGTAGGGGTCGATTTTAATGGCGGTAACCTTCATACCGACCATCTTGAGCAGCAGGCCTGTAGAGGAAGCTGGAGGGGGTGCATGATTGAAGTTGAAGCAAAGATAGCATGCTGGAGATTCTGCAGGTGAACCGTACCGATTACACCCTTCCCAATGCCACTGACGACACCTCCAGAGACAACGATGTACTTTGTCATGGCTGCGGGAGGTCGTGGGTAGAAGAAAAGAGAATTTTTTGATTGATCTTTCGCGCTTGACAAGGCTATTTTCTATTGTCTATGGCGAGCTATTTGAGACATACAAACAAGGGTACGGGACTATGGCAACGATGCAGTCGTCAGCGAGAACACCACGGGGGTGGGGTGGACTACGGGGGACGGTCGACGCAGTTGGTGGAAGACCTCGGTATCCTTTTCCCGTCAATCCAGGCGATGGTTACATAAGCCAAAGTTGCCCCACCCCGAATTAACATAAGGTTTGCAATCGGCCGAGCTCCTTTCGGTTTCCCCTCCACCGCAACCATGGAGTCGACGACGCTCACGAAACGAGTTCGTATTTTAACCACCGAGGACGTCGAAGAACACGCGTCTCTCAAGAGCTGCTGGGTCACTCGCGACGGAAAGGTCTATGACGTGACGAAGTTCCTGCCAGACCATCCTGGGGGTGACGACCTCATCCTCAAGTATGCCGGAAAGGATGTCGGTGAAATTATGATGGATTCCACTGAGCACGACCACTCCGACTCAGCATACAGCATGCTCAGCGAGTTCCTCATTGGGCGGTTGGGAGCTAATGCTGGGATTGTTGATGAGAACTGGGTCCCGTCCGAGGATTTCAAACCTGACGAAACGGACATCTCAACGGATTACGAGAAGAACCGATTCTTGGATCTCGGAAAACCTCTGTTGTCCCAATTCCTTTACGCGAACTTCTCCAAGTCGTACTACCTCCAACAAATTCATCAACCCCGACATGTCGTGCAGTCTGCTAGGTTGTTTGGCCCCGATTATTTAGAGGTGCATCTACTTTAAGATTGAAACCTTCGAAGGATGTATTAACCTGTACTCTAGGTTTTCACCAGGACCCAGTGGTACATCGTTCCGATGTTCTGGCTGCCGATTGCTGGGTATCTACTCTGCAGGGGAACCGTGCAGCTCGAGCACTCTTTGCCTCCCTTCACCGAGGATCCCCTTCTCCCTCTATCGCTCATTTCTTCGGTATCGGCCGCCGCCATTTTTAGAGCAGCCCCGTTGTACATATTTGGCAACTTTTTCTTTACCTTCCTCGAGTATTCGATGCACAGGTTTCTCTTCCACGTCGATTACTACCTTCCGGAT
>Ga0307512_10002785_pt1 | contig 21313 bp, 36 predicted proteins | sample 14_EM_MG_FD_200267 | JGI IMG/M metagenome (GOLD analysis project Ga0307512, IMG submission 200267) | Populus trichocarpa ectomycorrhiza microbial communities from riparian zone in the Pacific Northwest, United States - 14_EM | ecosystem: Host-associated > Plants > Roots > Unclassified | place...
TGCCACCCTCGAACCATTCTTCATGCTTCGATGTACCATCCGAATCTCATCCCATGATCTTACACACCACTCCATTATTCCTTATCGTAACAACCACGCCACCTCTCCTGACGTCGCAACACCTCAGCTCACTTTTTTATCTATACTAAATTATACCGCCACCATCTCTCCGCTTCCTCCGCTTCTTCCAACGTCTCCGCCTTTTCGTAACACAATTCCTTCCACACCTTCCGTATCTTTCTTCTATATTTCCCAAGTACCTTCGTACCTTCTTGCGCCGTGACACAGCATCCCTCGAGGAAATCTGCTGATTCGGTGTTCCACTGGCATCTATGCCTTGGGCATATTGGATTCGAAGGAATGAAACAGCTGGCCAAGGACCCAGCCGCTGGTATCAAATTAACCTCCTCAGCCGTCAGGGCATGTGCTGCATGTCTGCAGGGGAAGCAGACCCGACATCCATCTTCCAAGCCGGCTCAACGGGCCTCGAATACTCTCGATAGGGTCCACTCTGATCTCTGTGGACACATGACTCCTCAATCTTTGGGAGGAGCGAAGTATTATATCAGTTTCGGGGATGATGCGACTTCTTGGACGGAATTGGAACCCATCAAGAACATAAGTGATGCTTTTGGCAGCATCGAGAAGTACTTTGCACAATGTGAGGCCATGCGTGGAGTGAAGATTAAGGGATTTCGCTCTGATAAGGGTGGCGAGTTCACATCCCATGCTTTCGAGGAATTTCTGGCCGCCTCTGCATGCAAGCACGAGGTTTCTGCTGCATATTCCCAGGAGCAGAATGGAGTTGAAGAGAGGGTCAATAGGACAATTGTTGGGCGAGCAAAAGCAATGCTTTATGGGGCTCAACTTCCTCTCTTTCTGTGGGCTGAAGCAGCGAGGACTGCTGTTTATATTATGAATCGAACTCCCACCAGGTCTCAAACCAAGACCCCTTATGCGTTATGGACTGGGAAGCCTGCCCAATCGCTAGTCCATCTACAGCCCTTTGGATGCGAGATATGGCATCATGTTACAAATGACATTCAAAGAAAGTGGGAGCCCAATGCAATTGAAGGACATCTTCTGGGCTATGAAGGCAGAAATCGGTATAGGGTGTACTGCAACCATTCGATAATCATCACCAGGGATGTTGGTTTTGTACCTCCAGCGCCAGTGGCAGAGCTACATCCACCTGTCGAAATCATCACTGAAGGTGAAGAGGAGGACTCGGGAGTTGCCTTGAAGCCATCGAAGGAAGACTCACATGCAGATACACCGCCACCAGCAGAATCCAGTCGAAGTCAGGACAATGAGGAATCCATTGATTGTATTACAAGTCAAAGCCCTTGCTCCAAGGACAGCAGTCGATGATGAAGCAACCAGAGAAGTTGTAAGACCATCAAGAAGACAGAGCTCACAAAAGAATGCTGGCATATTCAGTACCCCACAATTCCACAATGAACAGTCACGTTCAGAACGCACTCCGCTGACTGGCAGCAACAACGGACAGGCTGCACTAGCACCGGCAACTACATCCATCGAAGAGCCTCGAACTTGGGAAGAGGCTATGGATTCCCCACAATGGAGTCAGTAGGAGCAGGCATGCCAAGAGGAACTGGCATCAATTTTGAAGAATAAAGTCTGGACTGAGGTGCATCGAAACCAAACAGAGCATCGAAACATAATCGGATGCAGATGGGTATTCATGATCAAGTATGGACCAAAAGGAGAGGTCCAGAGGTACATGGCACGACTGGAAGCAAAGGGATATACACTGTCATATGGCATTGATTATCTGGAAACATTTTTCCCAGTGGTCAAGTTTCAGACACTTCGCCATCAACTGGTTCTTGCACTATCATAAGACTTTGAAAACCACCAGATGGATATTAACACCGCATTCCCTGAGCAGGATCTGAGTGGCGATGAGCAGTCCATATACATGGAGCTGCCTCCAGGCATTTCGAGGGGGCCCCAGGAGGAAGTGGTCCTCCAACTTCACACAACATTGTATGGCTTAAAACAGTCATCTCGGGTTCTCAACGAGGCATTGCACGGATTCTTTACACTGCATGGTCTGCAGCGAGGGGACTCAGATCACTGTGTATACTTCAATGCCTCTCAAACTCGCTTCCTTATGGTCTATGTGGATGACCATGTGTTGATTGGTGATTTGGAAAGTGTCCTGTCAATGAAGAAGAAGTAGAATTTTCGTTTTGAGATGTCAGATCTTGGCCCCCTCTCCTACTTTCTAGGAATTGCAGTTACTCGAGATGAGAATGCACTGCATCTCTCACAGAAGAGGTATGCTGAGGAGATCCTTCGACGGTTTCAGTTCTCATCCAGCCATCCTTGCAATACTCCTCTCAGTCCACGTACGAAGCTCAGAATGGAATCTGGAGCTCTTCTCTCCCAACATGATGCTACTCTCTATCTAAGCATCATTGGTTCGATCATGTACCTGATCCTGGCTTCCAGGCCAGACCTCTCATATGCAGTGGGAGCAGTCTCTCAGTTTTCCAGTTCTCCCAGCGTCAAATCATCTTGCAGCCCTCCATCACATCCTCAGGTACATTCGAGGATCTGCACACCTGCAACTGCAACTAACGAGGTGTTCTGCTTGTGAATTCATTGCCAGGGCCAGCTCCTCAACATCGACCCAGCCCCACTATCCGAAGATCATATGGGATACAGAGATCGCTGGCTACAACGATAGCGATTGGGCTGGGTGTCAAGATTCGCGCCATAGCACTGGTGGTTACATCTTTCTAGCAGGTCGATCTCCAGTCTCCTGGTCAAGCAAGAAACAGGCCACCATGGCCCTGTCCTCCACCGAAGCTGAGTATATGGCACTCACTCAGGCTACTAAGGCAGCAATTTGGCTTCACTTCCTCCTCAGTGAGATTCTGGATCGCCAGTACAAGAAACTCCCTTCTATCACCATCTTTGCAGATAACCAAGGATGCATTGCACTTGCGCACAATCATGAGTACCAGGATCGCACCAAGCATATCGATATTCAGCATCACTTCATTAGGGAACAGGTTGAAGGAGGAGATGTATCTCTAGAGTATACTCCCACTGGACTTATGGTAGCAGACTGTCTTACAAAGGCTCTGCCTAGGGAGAAATTTGTGCAGCACCATGCCAGTATGGGCATATATTAGTTTTGGCTGCAACAGTGTTTCTGTATCTTGTGTGTTGAGTCGTGGATGATTTTACTTGTTGAAGGCTGTTGACCGGGGGCGGATGTCACTGGAGTGACGTTGAGCAGGGTCACGGTTGCAGGGGTCGTTGCACAGGCCCGAGGCCATCAGTTTGTGTTTTTTCGTTGGTAGCTTCCAGCTGGATGCCGAGTCCGTCTCTTTATGACTTGTACTTAGTCTTACTTTTGTACTTAGTCTTTCTTTCTTACTTTCTGTTGTTCACCTACTTTTGCTCTCTGTATCTTTGACTTTTGTATGTGCTGGGCATTTACGGAGTGGGAGTATTGGAAATCCACTCAAACCCGGGCCCGAGTCCGCCTGGTGGCGGAGTGACCAATGTGGCCTTGTCATTCTGAATATCGAGAAACCGCTAGTGTAGAGAGAACTATATCGCTTTTGGACTGTCTCACAGCACCCGCTACCATCTCCAAAATCGACAAATATGATGCAATCTGGTTATCCGTGCCTGCTTACCATGACCTCACACCAAAAAACAAGTCATATGACGAAGTTTCTCAATGGAATGGGAAGAAGATGAATGAATTAAACCGGCACCTGCTTGGAGTTGTAACCCAGTCTCTATGAGGCGGAAGCGCCGCTCAGCATCCCATATTCAATCGCGCAATGGAGTGCACACTGGCATTGTTACAATTCTATCTGTACGCTCGATATCAATCTCATGATAATGCAACCTTGTGCTGCATGGAGGACGCCTTTCATAGTTTTCACGCCTTCAAAAATGTTTACTTACTCGGGCGAGCCGGCAATAAGGCGAAGGCCAAAGCCAATGCCGTACGAACGCAACTAGTAAAGAACCGAGAGGTAGACGAGGAAACAAATGCTGAAACTTGGACGCCGTCTAAGAAGAGGCGCGAAATGAACGCCTGGTGTGTTGATATCAGCCACAAGATAGATGTTTCCAAGGACTTGGATGCCGACTTCAAGTTTCCGAAAATCGACGTGATGTCTCATTGGGTTGAACAGATTCGTCGATACAGAACCTTGCAACAGTATTCTGCGGAGAGACATGAACAAGCACATAAAACAAACCTCAAGGACGGTTGGAACGACTCCAATCACAATCTCAACTACCTGCCGCAAGTAATCACCTTTCCGCATCGCATTCTCTGTTTCGAAATCAGAGAGCTCAATCTACAAGCCCTCACTCAGCGTCAGGAGAACAGCACTGCCGCCTGCAAAGTCGTCCCTGCCGGTGCCAGTCTGGCAGCCCCCTGGGCTCCCAATCATATGCAAAGCCCAATTCATGAGGCCCCAAAACCGCCGTGATGGAAAGCATCCTGATGCCATGACCAAAGACTTCAGAGCATTACTCAACAATACACAAGACGCGAAGCACCACGTGGCAATATACAGTGTCACGCGCAAGTTTATCAACCCTTAGAGTCATAACAAGACATATATATCGGATGAACAACTGCTCACAATGGAGCTCTGTATTTACCATGGTATTAAGGTTCAAGTTGGGGGTTTAGATGGTGAACCCATAGCTCGGATGTGTCGATGAACAGGAAGCCAGAGCTGGCGCGGATGGAATCGACGAAACAACTAGGTATGGGTAAAGCAACGCACTGGGAGGTGTTATGTTGCGCTGGATGGGCGTCTCCTGTGGCAACTGCAATGACTGTTCATTATCAAACTCCTGAAAGAGAATGGAGCTTTCGTCTAGTAATGTTCAGCCCCAGTGCTTACCACAATACTTGAAAACTCGGGTAACATGGATCCTGTCTCGAAAGTTGTACCAGTGAGCAACGCACCGGCAGACATTACTTGCAAGTTTTCAGGGTGGGAATTTTTGTCGTCTGCATGGACGTGATTCTAGAGATAGCTACTGGTTGTAAGAGAGACGACAGACGGAACGAGCGATGGATTGTCAATAGCCGTATAGATCTGGCAACTGGGAATGATATCTGTAATTAGTGAAGAGAGAATTGCATTGGGCGCAGGTAGAAGGAACGCGACGGGATATTTTCACAGTGTCACCCATCGCCTTGCACTCCGGTATGATTTGTAAAGAGAGAATTGCATTTTTCGCGCAGGTGGATGGAACGCAAGGAGAGATTTTTGCAGTGTCACCCATCACATTGCAATCCCGACACAAGCACATACCACATGAACCCATTCTAAGATATCGTAACACTTGGCCACACCGTGAGAGTGATTGTTTGCAATAGGAGACCGACAGAACAAGAAGCAACAGTGAGACAGCCATCAGAGGGCGATATGGGACTCGACGCGTCGAATTGACGCCTGGCTTGGAGTGATCCACCACCAGGGTGTCTCTGACGGCTCTGGCGGAGCGCGTCCACTCAGACGGAGGCATTCCACCCACACGGAAAGATTTTTTGCTGATGAATGCACTTCATCTGTTTGTGTTGGGTCTACTATACCACCAGTTTCATGCTCAACTTCATTGCCATCAGGGGGAGATTCGGTAGCGCATGTTAGGAGTGCCACTAGTGGAGGCACTATACGATCAGCGGTATCATCTGCGAGATTGTCTCTTACTGTGTCGGTGGGTTTGTCCACGATACCACGACATGCGGTTTCGGCGGTTTCTCGGGATTCTCAGTCGCCTATATTGGACCAATTTCACATCAACAGCTCCGGCACTGCCGTCCAACGACCCATTTTCGCACGGAACGATTCGTGCGATCCCTCGCCACTTTCACTTCTAGATCTCAGCTGCAGGAGGCATAAATGCGGTGCAACCAGCTCACCAGCTGAATCTGTTGTGGGATGCACCTCACCTGGAAATCGATACCAAAAAGCCAAAGAAGACCATTTTGATCATTTTATCACGTGGATGGAAGATGATCGCCCGGTAGATATTGCAGAAACATTGAAACCACCTCGAGTTCTGCAAGACTTCACCAAGAATCCTGATGCACCCTTGTATTATGATCAACTTGTTGCCTGGAGTACTTGGCGATATGATCTAGCAACCTACTTGCAGGTTGTGGACTCCTGTTTGGTGATCACAACGTCCACCCAGGGTGATGATCCATTGTCCAGATTTACACTGATTGACAGACCATTGGACGAATTGAGCTGGGACGATTGTCTGACCTTCACTGAAATTGAAGGCCGTCTGATGGTGACATTTGTTACCATCAACAAGACGATCAGGGTAAATAACACTAACAATCAAATAGAATGTATCAAGACCAACCCCAGCAACCTGGAACGAACATCGATCATGAGGGTGAAACAATAGGATGAACATGGTGAACCCTTAGTTATTGACTTACTGGAGAGTTCCAAAGACGAAAGCAGTGCCGATGAACTGCATGCTATGCAGGAGGAGGAGGATAGGAAAGGGAAGGAAGACCTAGCGAGGATACCGGTGGACCATGACAATTTCGATCCGGAGATCATGCCGATCACTGACCATGCACAATCGAGTCATTCCTCCAGCCGGACTGTCGAACAAGAGGACCATGATTTCGACATTCAAAACGTGGTATAATTAGATCAGGTAGACGCTCACCTCAACAAGATTACCCTAACGGAACTAGAGGGAGCCAACGACCCTGATGAGCAAGCACAGAAGGAGGACCAGACGGATAATGTCAATGTGGACTGGTGAGTCACTGTCTTTGTCAAAGTGATCGCTGTCAGAGTCATATAGCTACTGTCAGAGCTCAGCTCTTTTCAAAGCTGTTGTCAGAGCTCAGCCGCTGTCAGAGCCATTGGCAAAGCTATTGTCAGAGCTCTGCTCGCTGTCCGAGCAACTGTCAGAATGTTGAATGAACATAATTTTCACTCACAGGTTAGCGGAGCTGATGGATACCCAGCGATTTCAGAGAGAAAACTTTGAGGAGTCAATGGCAGTGTTAGGCATCACCACGGAGATCAGAACTTACAAGCCGCTCCACGAACCTTCGCAGTTACAACCACATCAAATTATTGCAGCGAATTGGATCGCAGAGACAAAGAATAGCTTGGAGAAGGGTGGTTTATTTGCTGATGACTGCGGTACTGGCAAGGTTAGACCTTGCTGTGCCCTTGAGATATACTGTTTGCCACACTAACAATCATCAGACTCTGACAGCACTAGCTTTTATATGTCACCAAGTTAATCTCTATGAACAAAAATTCAAGAATCCACCTCCAGGATTCAACAAATGGGAGATCAACATGAACGACTACAAATCGAAGGTCCAACAGGGCAAGATGGTCAGATTGCAGCCATGAATGCTACGGTGGAAGGTACACGTCCCAACATTAATTCTATGGTATGACTGGAATACATCCCACTATAGGGACTTCAAGCTAAGGTTGAAAAAGCCCTGACCCAATGGTGGCAGAATGGGAAGCTGTGGTGACTCAGTGCACTGAGTTAACTCCTCATCTCCATTACGGTACTTCTTCCTGAAGGAGGACATCCCATCGAGCCACTCTTCATGGTAAACCATGGAGAATAGTCGTGATCTTGACCATTGAGACTGTCGACCAGCGGTTCAACCATGAGGGACCCGACGGTTTGAAATTTTGGAGCCCTGGTATATTTCATCGGGTTATCTTGGATGAGGCACACAGGTTGGGAACTAGTGAGACCCCAATCGGCAAGTTTACGAAGGCTAATGGCACGTTGGCAGTGTTCATAAGCGGCCCGGCCGGCCACCCGGCGTTTTAGAGGCCTGCAGGCCCAGCCCGGCCCGGCCTCTATTCTCAAAGCCTGCGCTAAGGGTGGCCCGGCCCGGCCTGGGTCAGAAGCCGCCAAGAAAAAGCCTGCGGGCCAGCCGCCAAGAAAAGCCGCCCGGCCGCCATGAAAAGGCCGGCAGATCAGCCACCTGGCCGCCAAGAAACGCCGCCCAGCCGCCATGGCAAAGCCTGCAGGCCGGCCGCCCGGACTGGTTATGAACTTATGATGGACGATGGCTGAGTTCACTTTGGTGGCTTTCTGAGTTTAAGACTTTAGGCAGCAGCAATGGGTGTCATTTAAACAAAATATGTTTATGCTTATTCGATTGAACTTATACATTGGCACATAAAGCCTGCACGCCAGCTGCCCGGCCGGAAAAGCCTGCAGGCCCGGCCCTCATTTACAAGCCGCCGCTAAGGGCGGCCCGGCCTGGCCGCTTCGGAACACTGCGTGACGTTGGTCAAAATGGACTCCCGCGATTACGGTATGGATATGGCGTCCTGTATACTCGGTCCGCAGCCGCAATCCAAATGGATGTTAATGGTGTTCCTAAGCGGCCAGGCCGGCCTGGCTTTGCTTAGCCAGGGCGGGGCCGCCCTCTGCGGCGGCTTTTAAATGAGGGCCGGCCCAGGCCGCCAGGCTTGAGGCCGGGCCTGCAGGCTTTGTCTTGTCGGCCGGGCGGCCGATCTGCAGGCTGTCTCTTGGTGGCCGGGCGGCAAATCTGCAGGCCCAAGCCGGGCGGCCGGCCTGCAGGCTTTTTCTTGACGGCCGGGCGGCCGATCTGCAGGCTGTCTCTTCGCGGCCGGCCGGCCTGCAGGCTTTATTTGCCAACATATAAGTTCAATCGAACAAGCATAAACATATTTTGTTTAAATGACACCCATTGCTGCTGCCTAAAGTTTTAAACTCAGAAAGCCACCAAAGTACACTCAGCCATCGTCAATCAAAAGTTCATAACCAGGCCGGGCGGCTTCTCTTGGCGGCTGGCCTGCAGGCTTTTTCTTGGCGGCCCGGCGGCTTCTGACCCTGGCCGGGCCAGGCCGCCCTTAGCGCAGGCTTTCAGAATAGACGCCGGGCCGGGCCGGGCCGGGCCTACAGGCCGCTAAAACGCCGGGCAGCTGGCCGGGCCACTTAGGATCACTAGATGTTAAAGGCCACCCCATTTGTAAATGGCATTCAAGACTTGCGTTGGATCCTGCGTTTTCTGGAGATTTCATCCTGGTTGACCCTACAGCTGCTGCCAGATACATTCTACTATACTTTCAACATTGATGAGGATGGGATCGCAGACCAGAGTAATGTGCCAGGTACTGAACATGGCGCCTGGTTCATACCAGTTGCAGATCTGTACAAGCATGACCCAGAATTTGGATCACTTGTTCACTGCACAACAATGGTTTGGGATGCTTCGATGTTGCCCATGTTTGGTGAAGTGGGGAAATTAAGAAACACCGCGCAAATATCAGATATATTAATCAGTCGGCACCGCGACAAAGACCCTATTGGGAAGCTAGCTTTTTCAGTTTTATGCACACTAATGCTACTATTGCGAACAATTGTGAGCCATATCGTTCAAGAACCCAAAGCCCATCATCAACATCCCTCCTGTGCATGTAACCACCAAACATGTTACATTCACGAACACCTCTGGGGCTGGACAGTTCTACATTGATTTGGTAGATGGTAGCTATAAGAGGCTTAGAGAGAGAATCACTGAGGTGGCCTCAGCGCAGGCTATAACGATGGGCAAGCCAACGCCCGTGGGTGGACGACTCTGGTCATGTTAATGTGTGGCTGTTCTGCATTAGGTGCAGCTCTGTGGCATTGGTGGGGCTCAGCAGGAGACTCGCATATTAGTTAGATCTAGCGAGAAGCGAGCTCTATCATCAATAACATTCACTTCTATACGTACGGAGACGCTATTTGCCCACATTGGTAGCAACAGTCGACTTCTGACGGCGTCACGAGCATCAGAAGTAATCGAACCACAACTCACGATGGCGTATTCACTTTGTTTATCTTCGAACTGGTGGACTGCCGGCGGTGTGGTGGGAAAACGGCTCCCCCCACTACAAATCCACTCAATTGAGTGGGTACGTGAGTGGGTACATGACGGGGTTAGGGTCATCGCGGCTCTGCATCACAGCATCGACAAGGTTGAAAAACCTTTGCTGGATGGCTTCAAACACTACAATCTAGAGACCGTACCAATCATCGTCTCGTCTCTTTCCTTCTTCTCTCTTTTGTTTCCTAGTCCAAGCCAATCAACTATCTCGCTGCGGCTACTCCCTCCCTACGCTCGTCAAAATGATACCTCCATTTTCGTAGCGTCCTACCGAAGCTACCATGTGCGATCTCGTTATTCTGGATTTCCGCCACACATGGTGCTCTGACTCCGAGGTCCTTTCGGAAAGCAGAGCACGGGAAAGTAAGCTGGCAGCGAAAGACGATACGGACGTGGATGGAATACACGTGACAGGACTGGAACGACACGTCACGGAAAACAGGGCTGTGAGCAGACACTACACCACAGCGACTACACCACAGCGACTACACCACAGCGACTACACCACAGCGACTACACCACAGCGACTACACCACAGCGACTACACCACTGCGACTACACCACTGCGACTACACCACAGCAACTCCACCACAGCGACAATTGAATACGAATCAGGCTCGGAGGACGACTAGGCAATGACCGATCGACGAATAACAATTGGAAGAATCGAAGACGAGGATACAGGAATCGCAAGCAGACACACGTTGATTTGACTTCTACAGAGGTCGGAGCCACCATCAGCATAGCCAGAACCACTCCTATGAGCAACATCACCACAACCCTGTACACGACAAGCAGGCTTGGAAGCATTAGAGATCGCACAGCTACTCGCAGAAGCCATCACGGCTGCCAGCAAACACCGGGATTAGATGCCGCTTCCGCTTAGTCCAGGCATGCCGATCTTTCTTGGCTCTGAAGTGACGACATTTCTGCACAAGTGTGAGAGCATCGCCGCCATAACTCCTACTGACCCTTCCAGCCGACACGTCGTCGTCGTGTCTCCTTACTACTGCACGGAAGCGACCAGAGAGATGGTGATTATGATGTGCGGTTATGAGCGCCGAGACTGGGCTGCACTCAAAAAACGAGATGCTGGATGCGTTTCTGTATACCGATAGCCGGCCCGATTCCCTGGTCTACACACGCCAAAATTTGGAGAATCTTTTTGCCGAGTTTCGAGGACATGACGGTACGGAAAGTGTTAAGTCAATGCTTCGCACCTACGATCACATCAGCAGAGTACTCACCGAGCGTGGCATGATGGTCAAGTACGAGAGGACAGAGATGTCGCTGTGTGCCCTTCCCAAACGACTCTGGAGGAAGGTGATTCTCAAGCTTGGTCTCAACCCGCTCGATCCATGTATGTTTGACTACGGCAAGCTCAAGGACTGGATAACCTCAAAGATCTTTGCCGCCGAGGCCGTTGCAATGTTTGAATTTCTCACTCCTACTGCTGCACTGATGACTATTAATGCAAGAACTGCACCGCCAACTTCTCCAGCTTCCATATATTCAATCAATCCCACAGCTCTCGCAACATCTCTGGCTTCCACGACTTCCCCTGCTTCTGCCCTGGCTTCCCCGGCTCCCTTCGCTCCCGCAGCGGCTGAGACTACCACAACAATTCCCATGGCAGCTAAGGTTCCCTCGACCACGGCGATGATTACTACACTCCCTTCGGCTCGTTCTTCTGCAGCTAGACAAGGTACTATCAGTGCCGGACCGACTGTACGACTGGGAATGATCCGTTTTGAGCCACCTCCAGGCTCGCCAGTCCGTCGACACCGTTTTGTACAGCCCAAGGACCGTCAGGAGTCTGGTCTGCCGAACCATCAAGTTACTGACCAGCAGCACCGTCCACAGCCCACCTCGCTGTTCAATCAGAGGCCCGCCCCACTGCCATCACATCAAGATGCAGTACAGCCACCGCGGCAACGGGATGTTCTCTCATGCCATTCCAGCAGCGGTCAGCATCACCTCCGGGCGTGTGTCAATTTGCGTACCGACCTGGAGGATGGTGTTGTATGTATCAATAACCGTGATAGACCTGTGCTTGGGCGTGCGGGACAGGAGATACCAATGACACTGGCTGCCCACAGCGACCGCACGATGAGGGACTTTGCACGTGCAGGGCCTCCAGTTCGTTCGACACTACCGCCACCGCAATCACCATCACAAGCGCGCTCAAACTCACAACCACTGCCTACGTCGTCATCGCTCACGTCCCCGCCATCGCCACCAGCCCGTCCAGTGTCACCAGCCCCATCTCCAGCTCGACCGACACGTCCCTCCGCACCTCTTCTCTCAACAGAACAATTGACACAGCAAATGAAACAGGTCATGGAGCATTTCGCACGATCTCAGAAGGTCGATGTCGACGAGCAACCCCGACCGAGATACACAGCCTGCCCACCGCTCGCCATACGACTGGAACGAATGCAGGAGCAGTCACGCTCTCAAGGTCTTCTACTCGGGAGAGCATAGGCCTCCTGACGGCGAGCGGAGACGGGAACGCAGAGTGTGCTTCACACAAAAGGCCAGGGAGGGGATATTTGATTTTTTTCACCACGACTGGAGAGAAAGGCACATGGGAGACACGGGAGCGATGAGCACATGACGAGCGTGGATTTTGAAGATCCGACTGCGAGCAGCGCGCCCAGAGAATATGGAGGTCACGCAGACTTAACAGGAATGGAGGATAAGGCTGGAGGAGTGAGCACCGTCTCGATAAACCGGGACGAATGGATGGGCGTGGAGGACACGAGTGAGTGGGCACCGTCTCACTGAACCGGGACAATATACCGGCTGTGGAGGAAAATTGTGAGCACCGTCACGTTAAACCGGGACAAAGGTATGAGCGCGGAGGACGCGACTTGGGAGTGGTGTCAGCAACGGTTCCGGACCGTCACTTCGGGTCCGGGTCCAGGTCCAAACCGAACCGTTGCCAAATTGGCGGTCCGGGTCGTCAATAAACCCAAACTGCCCACTCGGGTACGGTTCCATTGTAAACTCCCAACCCGTCTGAATTGGGCGGGTTGTCAGCGGGTCGCACAGCGGGTCCATCTATAGATTCATATAAGGCTCTTATATTTGCAGTGTGTTAATAGTATCTTATCAAAATAAAGTTTTCAGCAACCATTAATGAACTTTTGCTTGTTGAGCAGTTTGCAATATCGATAAATTTGGTATCTGTGTTTCACCTTCAATATATGGTATTTTTGCCTAGAAAGGCAGTCAATAATACAGTTATGCACGCGAAAATCCGCGCAATGCCTTGATTACGCAATATGCAAGTCCTAAAACTGTTGACGCTCCATTGACGCTCATTTTCAGGATGCTGCCGGGAGCATTTGGCTGTTGCTTTTGCCAGTAAAGGCTGCCAATATCGCATAAATGGATGGCTGCAACCAGTCAGAACATAACTTACTCAAAATGCAAAGCTAAAAATAGTTGACGCTCCGTTGACGCTCATGCTAAGATTGGGGCGGTGACCGTGTTGCTATCTCTTTTGCCAATAGAAGCTGCCAATACGTCCGTTATGCATAACATCGACCAAGTCACTGGTGAATTACCGTACTTACAAGACCACAAATCGTTGACGCTCCGTTGACGCTCATTTTCATGTATTGTCCATTCATCATCTGCTGCCGTCCATAATTGTTTTCATCCTGATTTGACTGTACTGGTTGGCTTTCTGCTTGATTGAGACTCAACCCTGTGGCAAAGCCAAGCGGCGTCATTATCTTGCACTGTTCACTCTCACACCACTAAAAATGATGTATCATGCCAAAAGATTCTATGCGCCTGCTATACATCTATCTATGAACAGATATTCACAAGCTACTTACCATTCGCCCATAATATATCTCTAACTGAAACTCTCGGTCAAGCTACATAAAGCTGGTGAACCATTGACGCATTCTGTCCTACTGTTTCTTCCCACCTTTATTTCTCTGCGTTTCAGCTGCATTGACCGTCATTAAAACCTTCTCAGCCTGTCTCTTTGACTTCCGTGTCGGCCGAACCAATCCGGGCACATTTGGCGCGGCGGTCACATCCTGCTGCTCTGGGCATTCCGGATCCTCGATGCAATTGTTGTGCTCTATATCAGAGTCATCGTCCGCTGGGCAATCCTCTTCGCTGTCATTTGGATTATCCAAGTCCCCATTCCAGTTTAGCCAATCTTCAGTGTCCGAAATGCTTTCAGGTGCGCTGTCCTCGTCGCTTTCCACTGGATGACGTTTGATTCTCCGAATACGGCGGACATTCAAGATTTGAGTTCGTCCTCCAGGGAGGTCCTTTGCAGACAAAGCTGGTGGCAAAGGTGATCTTTCTGACAATTTAAATGCAGCCACACCATCATGTTGGAAGAGTGACCAGGATGATTTGACGATCTCTTCCGTGTCCGAAATGTATCCTACAGCGGTCATCTGCTTGTTTTGAGCGCGTGATTCCTTCTGTGTAGCACATAGGTTTTGGCTGCCCTGCCACATCTCCAAAAAGTCGTGAACCTTGGCCATTGTGGGCAATTTCCTTTCCTCCGCCTCTTTCTTCATTTCCGAGTCATTTCCTGTGTTCATGGTATCCAATTCGGGGTCAGTGCATGCCAAAATGCCTTTATTGGCTCGAGCAAACTGCCTTACAATGACTTTTTCGCGAAGCGTCTTGCCTGTGGTTTTTGACTGCCTTCAGCCGATAACATCTCGGCCAAAGGAAAAACTGGCCTCCACTCCGACACCATGTGGTATGATTGAGAATATGTTGCCCGCCACATTAGAGAGATCGGCGTACTTTGAGTGCGTTTCCTCCTGTTGTCGCCACCAGTCGGTTATGTCCGGTATCTAAGACATACTGCTAAACACCATTGGGTCGGAGTGGTAATCATTGAGATTTGGATTGATTTGCCCCCAGTTCTTTGGTGCTTCAGGAGGGGAATTCAAATAGAGTCTGGCAGCGGTCAATAAGCGGGCTGCGCGATTACTTTGTCCGGGTGTCGTCTCAGCGACACTGTTAGGCATTAAGTATTCCTCATCATCGCTGGACAAATCATATATATCAAACGATGATTGATCGGACTCTGAGGCTGTTGCAGAGGGGACGAGATTGCTGGTCGGTACTGTTTCGAGATTATTGACCGGCACACGTCGATGTTTAGCGCAGTATTCATTCTCCAAATACTTCAGAAACCCCTCTTGGTATTGTGTAGTGTAGGATGTCTCGTCCTCAGGATCAATATCCATTCCTTTGTCCCACTTTGTAAACGATCGCAACTTCCTGAAAGGATCAAGGATGTGCGCGGAAATCAGAAGCATGCCCATCGTTGGAGTCACTTCGGCGTAGTATTTGGAGAGCTTCTGTCGAGCTAACTTCACAGCCAAGAACAAGTCTTCCTTTCATGGAGTCTTCTTCTTGGCCAAAGCTCGCATCACGCCGTCCATCTGATCGAACATGACATTGTACACAGTAATAACAAGATGCAATGTGACTGTATGCCTCTTCGACATCCAAAGGGTCCAATATCGAAATGGCCTCAATACTTCCATGACATACTTGAGAATCGTCCATTCATCGTGAGTTGTGAATAGTGGCCGATATTCAGCGTATTGTGGGTTCTGAAGCCACTCGCGGGTGAATTCCCGTAAGCGGTAGGCGAGCTCGAGCAACACCAGAGTAGAGTTCCAACGTGTCTTCACATCCATAATCGGAAGTACTACAATGCGGGCATTGGCTTTTTGACAGTCAATAAACTCATTTCGGCGACCAGGTGTTAGCGTAATCAATACAGCAAGCATTCTCTGCTTTATGAAGGTCAGCTTCAGGACTTTCAAAATATCATCAAATACGTACTTTCTCAATTACCTTTGCTAAACCTGGTCTCATGGCCGACACCTTATTGATTCTAGCATTGCCCTCTGTTTGAACTCTTTGACTCTTTCCACTGTCTATGCTTTCATTCTCGCCAAATTGCTGATAGCCCTCAGGGGCTTCCCAAGACTTGGTGCGGCCTTTTACAGCGAGACTGCTCATGAATGCACCTAAAGCCAGCTGTATGATGTGCGCCATGCACGGTATATGGTTCCTCAATGCAGGCCACTCGATTCCAGAGGCCTCAAGTGTTGATTGCAGCTCACGTGTCATCAAGTAGTTGGAGGAAGCATTATCAGTCGTGATACCAAGCAAATGGCCGTCGGTAAGTTCAAAACAATTAAGCACCTCCTTCAAATGTACGGCTAGCCTTGCTCCAGTATGTTGGCCCTTAACCTGTCATCCTTAATTAGTTTTTGAAACGGGAACAGAACAGGCGATTAACCTCATCGAAAGCGAGTTGAACTTCACGCACTGCCCAATTTCGATCCATATAGTAAGCAATGACTGACATTATCGCTAGTTTGTTCGTTGATGTCCATCCGTCCAAAGCTAAACTAACTTTATTTCGTAGTGGCAATTGCGGCATAATTGCATCCACAGTCAGTGCATATTCCCTCCGGCAAATGGTACTAAGGGTCGTAGCGGACGGAAGAACTAGGTCATCGCGTAATGTCTTATATGACCGTCGTAGCTCAAGATGTGTTAGATCGTTCCATGGAATATGTGCCTAAACAAATCCTAAAAAGAGGTAGCAATTCCACGTGTCTTGGTGAAATTCGGAAGTTTCAAAGTCCTTATCTGCCAGTTTGGAACGTTTTGTCTGTCATTTCAGTCAATATGGATTAAACTGGATATCAAATATGGTTTACCTCTGCCAACGCACTATTGTAATTCCACGACTTCCTTGCCTCTTCAGGATGGCCAAAGCTGTTTCATCCACTGTCGAACTAGGCAATTCAGTGACCTTGGACGCTGTTAATTCGTTTAACTTTGCGATGTGAGCCTTTGCCAGCAAGTGTTTCCCCATTGAGCTGGTCCCATGTTCTGATGGATGGCGAAGAACTTGATGACAAACGATAAAAATGATTCCAGGGCTGCCGGTCTCCTCAATTCCACAGTGCAAATAGAATCGCCACGAAGGCGTATGTCTAGAATTCTTCCAAGCAATAGGCCACTTCGAGCCTTCATGCATTGAAGCCCACCAAGCGTCGAAGATGATTTGTAAAGTAAGGTCGCTCAAATCACGAATAAAGACACGTTCATTTTTGGAAAAGATCATAACCTCTAGCAATGAGGTGTTCAAAGATTGTGTATCAGACATAGCGGTAGAAATTCAAAAACTGGGTAATCCGACTCGAGAGACTGCCGATAATAACGATACAGTAAAGCAGACTGCAGGTTCCTAAATATTGACACTACAGCTACAAGGATAATAATCAGATCAGTCAGACATTGCATGCATATTTGTTATGATGAATACAAGGACAGATTGCAACGACTGACCGCGTAAACCTCAATTTAGGAACAGCATACTGCAGTTTGTTGCTGTGTAGCGTTCAGAGCCTTGACGCACCGTGGGCGCACAATTGTAGGAGGCGGACGCGATATCGACACTTGCATTTTTGCCAATAAAGGCAGCCGATCGGTTCATTGTGGTTACTCTGCGTTCTATTCCGGTTCTATTATCCAAGATGCCAGCGCTACAATCGTTGATGCTCCATTGACGCTCATTTTGGGACATGGTTACGATCTTGTCAGAAGCATATTTGCCTAGAAAGGCGGCCGGTAGTCCGATTATAGATCATTGAAGACGCATAGCCGCATGATTTCCCAAGGTGGAAGGCCTCAAATCGTTGATGCTCCGTTGACCCTCAATTTTGGGGCGTAGTGACGATGCCGTCAATAGCATTTGTGCGTAGAATGACGGCCGATAGTTCGATTATATGTTGATATCGCCGCAGTGCCCTCGGATTGTACGAGATGCACGGCCAAAAGTCGTCGACTCTCCGTTGACGCTCATGTTCAAGACATAGTAGCGATGTAGTCGCAACCGTTATTGCCTAGAAAGGCAGCCGATAATGTAATTATGGCCTCATGCCACAGCACAGCCCTAGGATTTTCCATGATACAAGACCAAAAGTCGTTGATGCTCCGTTGACGCGCATTTTTAGGACATAGTAGCGATGTAGTGTTAACAGTTTTGCCTAGAAAGGCAGCCGATAATGTAATTATGGCTTGATGCTGCCGCACAGCCCTAGGATTTTCAAAGATACATGGCCAAAAATCGTTGACGCTCCGTTGATGCTCATTTTTAGGACATAGTAGCGATGTTGTTGGAAGAGATTTTGCCTAGAAAGGCGGCCGATAGCGCGATAATGGGGTAACGTCGCCGCGCACCCCATGCATTTTCCAAGATGCAAGGCCAAAAGTTGTTGACGCTCTGTTGACGCTCATTTTTAGGACATAGTAGAAATGTTGCGGTCACCATTGTTCAATAGAATGGCGGCCGATAGTTCGATTATGACTTACTGTAACCGCACAGCCTACTGGATGTTTCGTGACGCAATGCCGTGAATCATTGACGCTGTGTTGACGCTCACGTTAATCACATCGAAACAGCCTTTATACACTCAATAATTGTATCCAACGAATCAAATACACAGTTATGACATCCATTATTGCGTTCGTATCTATTATTGTTTGCATCCCGGAGTTTTGTTGCCTCTCAATTTTTGATCAACTGCTATCTACACTATCTGAGTGAGAAATGACGTGGCCATATCACATTCCTGCGCTTTCGGCCGGCAATTGACGGCATGTGAATCATTTCACTAGTTTTTGGTAAATATAGCTCGACTTACTCACCATTCCTTATCCAGCTCCTTCTCCTCGATTTCCATGACGTACCACAAGTAATTTCAAATATCTCAACCATGTGCACCAGGTCTGTGCGGAGAGTAATTCAGTTGGATACATGGATGAATATGGCATGACGGCTGTCGTTTAGATTGATTCATCATGTGCACTGACCACTCTTCCTATGACACGTATGACATCACTCACTTAAATTTTGTTCGCACATTTCGTCACTAATATTGCTTTTGCTTTGTCACTTAAGAGTCACTTGCAGAATGAAACCGAATGTGATGGCCGTCTTACAACCCGATTTGGATTTCAGAACTTTCACATGGTGCGTTCAACCCTTGCACATGCACAGACGAATTATCATGTCTCACAATTTGGTCACTGAAATCCAGCCAAAGCTGACACGTAACAAAATTGGTAAACAACTTGCTTTTCACCGCAATCAGACGTCAAAAAGTACAGTTTGCACCACAATTCTTCCGCAGACGCTGCAGCCGTCACCATCTCTTCGTCAGAATCCGATATCTATATGGTAATTAGCTGGAGGCTATATGCAGGGGTAAAAGTTTACTGGTTCAACTGGCTTCGCTTTCAGCAACATTGACGAATCGGGCTCTGCAGCTGGCTCACCACTTGGTATGCTCGATTTAGACTGCGGCTTCACCGGACCTAGCCTAATATGACTACTTCCTGGTCGAGAAGTCCCTTGCGGCCTTTGCGTTATTCCGGGGAAAATGTCAAGTCTGTCCATCAGCTCTCCAAAGGTTGCTGGTGGAGGTTCCAGAGCGTCATCTATTGTTTGCGGCTGGACGACGGCCGGAACCGTCAATTCGGTGGTGCCGTACATCTTATCTCGTTCACGGAAGTAGTCGGCTGCATCCTCCCATCCCGGTTTAGTCAAGTCGTCGAGCTTCATCTGATTCTGCCGAAATCACTCCATGCGCTGCTGGACCGTTTTGGTGATTGTGCCCATCACCCAGCCGGGTTCGTCATCTTCGCTCAAATTGCCCTGCTCAGTCTCTTCATCATCTTCCTCTTCCCCATCCGCCCCATCGTCCGAACTTGCAAGATCACTCAGACTGTCCCCGATAGCAACCAGCATCTCCTCAAAAGTTATTTCGGGCTCTCTGGACGTCAATCACGCTATTTCAGCCTGCGTCATATCGTCCTGCTCTTGTTGAACCGCGGCCTCTGCATCTTCAACTCGCTTTCTTGCCCTAGCGGTCTCTCTCTCCACATAATGCTCAATCCATTTCTCTTTCTCTTCATTGCTTAAGAAGTGCGTTTCTCGTCGCTTCTCCACCGCAAGCTTCTTTTTGTATTTCAAGCTGCGCAATGCCCCAAGGGCTCGGATTTTCTCTGCCACCAAGCCGCTCTTGCCTTCATTCGCTTGATAACGTCGTTGGGTTGAACACTTTTTCGATTGGCCGTATCTGCCTGCCAGAAGTGGCGAAAAGTTCTTTGTCGGAGCATTGACCATTGTAGTTTTCGTAGAATTTGTTGTTGGGCGAGATGTTGGATGTTGCAAGTAAAGGACAATATCGAGGTAAACTGCGTCTTTTATGTCAAGGTTAGTACGTTTACTCATCTCGAACAAAGCAAAACCGCTCTCTTGAGTGTCAATCAATCCGGAATAATGACGCAAACCGTACAACATGACATGATTGTTAGCGTCAGTTTAATGTAATATCCTGGGGATTATTTGAGACAAACATCAACAGACATCCTTTCGCTCGAACTACATCCAATTAATATCCAGCAATTGGGCGATTTTGGCGGTCGTACACCGCAATTGATCCCTGTTATCAAACAGGCAACATCAGATCGACTGATTGCAAATTGCGGGGCGGTGGGAAACCCCTGCAACTGGCATCCATACTCAGTAGGATTCATCTTGATCATAACGATCTTGTTGGCTGCTATATATTCTATTCTGACAGGAAGCTAACTATACAGTCCTCAGGGCTTCCCACTTCCTGTCGTTATCATCTTCCTCTCCTATTCCACATAAGCACATTATGGATACACAACCACCTCCGGCAGGTGAGAGCGGATCAAATACCGGCAGATTGGCGGGCGCTACATCCAATACGGAACTTCTTGGCACACAACAAGAGCGCAGACACAAGTTAGTTCACCGCAATGCTGCCAATGTAGCCACCAAACATATGAGCCAGGATGCACATATAAAGATTATCCACAAGACTGGTACCAGCAAAAACACGAAGCAGCATGCAGTTGGCTGTAAGTATATCCTTATCGTGGCAAACGGCGGTCAATTAACTGAATAATGTACAGCGGGTGTCCGTAGAGAGCTACGTAAGGAATTTATCGCTGCCCGTAACGGGAAACCTCTAAGGTTGACAAAGGCAATTGTCCGCATAGTCCGCGAAATCGAACATCATGATGTTGTGAGCTCTGGGATTTTTGCAGATGACTTTCCAGATAAGCGTCCCCGTGAGTGAACGAAACAGGCTTCAATCACTTTAGAGGAGGCTACAGAAGCGTATATGGTAGAGGTAACAGCCGAATTTCATTGTTAGAAGCATCGACTAATGTCTTGTAGGTTTTCAACATGTCTGCAACTATGGCAAGGCAAGGAGGTCGGGTACAGCTGGAACAGTCCGACATGCGCCTGGCGTT
>Ga0307512_10002786_pt1 | contig 21310 bp, 29 predicted proteins | sample 14_EM_MG_FD_200267 | JGI IMG/M metagenome (GOLD analysis project Ga0307512, IMG submission 200267) | Populus trichocarpa ectomycorrhiza microbial communities from riparian zone in the Pacific Northwest, United States - 14_EM | ecosystem: Host-associated > Plants > Roots > Unclassified | place...
ACACCTTCAGGAAATGTACAGGTCCTTCCACAATATCCCAGGGAGCCCCACTTTGGCGAGATGGGTCTTCGAGGCGATCGTCAATCGCGTGCTTTCTGACGGCTGGCGGTCAGGACCTACGCCACAGCCTATCCGCATGGTCTCCAACAGCCGTGTCCCTCCCGTCTTTCTCACAGATCCCTCTTCTTCTACTCTTGACACCTCACTATCACCTTTGGTGCCACTACACGCCTGCACCAGGGCTGTCACGCGAGCCAACTTCACTGGCCGCCAACTCAGTGATGTGACGCTTAACAACGGCAAATACTACATCTCAACCGCGGCCGATCACCCCCTCTGACTCGTTCACGATCGATCTCGACCCACACACCGTCGTAATCTCTGTTTTCCACACTATGATCTCCCCAAGGTATGAAGGATCGGCTGAGGGCCACCCCCACATCCGCAAAATCATGTGCCGTGTACGCAAGCTTCTCAAGGAGATGGACTCCAATGCCACAATCAAAGTCGTATACTTTCTAGTCTGCTCCGACGATGGATCCCAGCGCCAGTCGCGGATGCCCATCGGCTGGAACAAGTATATCAAAACTCACGACCATCGCGGAGATAGCTTCTTTCTACGCGTTCCCGTCGTGGGACATTATGGTACGTCGTGTCATTCACTCCCATTTACGACCGAGCTGAATCATGGCTGGATATAGGTTCCCACTAGGGATCAACAGTACCTGTCGCATGCATAATCAAGTCGTGGAAAATCTGATACAACCTTGTGACGCCAGTGATTAGACCGCTTCCTGGACAGGGACTTATAACGAATTGTGTGTTGTTTACACGCTTTGGATGAAAACTATAGTTGAATATACGTTCCCACCACTCCTCATGTGGATCTTATAAACCAGGATGATATCGAGCATTGCTAGCGATAATTGGTTGAAACCACAGCCTTGAGTACTTATCCAAAGTGGCTGACGCGTTGAAGGGGAGCGACGCGCTGGTACTGGAACTAGACTTGCAAGGGTTCAAACGTTGGTATCTGACCTCTGCGAAGTCAAGCTTTCCTCCTTCGCCAGCCCTCAAGCCAATACCTCTCGGCTTCTCGTATACAACAGTCCTGGTCCCGTTGGTGCGTTGCGCGTCCCCCTGTGGGTTCTATGGTGGTATTCTGATTTACGACAGCCGCTACATAGTTCACAAGGCTGGGTTCTATATAGCGGTATCGAGGCTTGATTGTTTTCAGCATGTACCCCAACTGGGTATCCTCGGTGCATGATATGTGATTCGACGAGGACGAATTGTGTGTCAATGTGATTGGGGCGGCCACAACGAACAAAATTCTGACGCTATTATTTTCGCATAACCCCCTCGAACAGACACGGCAGGGCAGCTGACAGATGACGCTCTATGGACTTCGACAGTTGGAGACAGGTCTGGCTTAGCTACGAACATTTTCGTTCCCCAAAGCCGAAGGGCCGTCGACACTCGGACCTCATCCGAAAAAGCACCGCGGCATGAAGTCGTGATCTAACTTCGATAATCGATAATCCATATGTAAAGTCCGTTCCCCCAGAGCTCAGCGCTCAGCGCTCCAAGCCCGCCACGAAATTCACAAGCTTGCAATCCTGCAATCATGAATATCGACGTTGAAACCGAAACACGCTTCCGTGCTCTTCACCCCGACGACACTTTGTTAGAATTAAATCCTGAGGAAGAAGCGTTCTTCAAGTTGGAAACAGGCATCCAGAATACGGAGGAGTTGAGGAAGCATATTATCAAGGTTCAGGAGGATGCCTACAAGGTAAGTCGGTGTTCCCGCGCTGATCAGATAGAATCCGCACTCCGGGCAGTAACATTATCTTGTGTTCCGTGTTCAGATCTACCCGTATTTATGCATTCGTGGGTTCAGGTTTACGAAGCCCAGGATCGCCGGGATGCCTGTGTATCCACGCGTCCTCGAATTGGGGAAGAATCGGCCGGATGCGATCTTTCTGGAGATTGGGTGCTGCTGTAAGGATCAACTCATTCTCGGGGTTTGCCTCGATAGCCTGACTGATAATTTTGTTCCCTGATAGTCGGTGCTGAGGTAAGAAAGGTTATCCACGACGGGTGGCCGATGTCGCATGCCATTGCGACGGACATCGAAGCAGGTATGGTTTTGGGCTGTCGTCGCCTGTACTCGTCGCGCGAAAATAACATTCTACCTCGGAAAAGGGTTCTGGGATCTGGGACACAAGCTGTTCAGAACCACACCAGAGACTTTCTCCGCAAAGTTCCTAGGCGGGGATGCATTTGACGACGCACACCTTTCCCTCACCGCTCCGGTACCATCTGGTCCACCACCTCCCGTTGCATCAGTGAACACCCTCACCGAACTACGAGGCCACATCTCTGTCATCCACGCCTCCGCTTTCTTCCACCTCTTCAATGAAGAGAAACAATTTGAACTCTGCAAACGCCTAGCGGCACTACTTGATCCACGTCCTGGCTCCATCATCTTCGGTTCACACGGCGGCATGCCAGTGAAAGGCCAACATCAAGGATTCTACCTGATGTTCTGTCATTCCCCGGAGTCTTGGACCCAAATATGGGAAGAACAGATCTTCGAGAAGGGTCAGGTGAAGGTAAACACGGCCCTCAGGGACATAACTACGGCCGTCAAGAAGTGGGGGGGAGCTGTTCAGATTGAAGAAGGCACAAAGTTTTATTTGCTTGACTGGTCCGTAGAACGATTGTGAAGGAGGTATGTTCCGGTGCATGGATATGGAATTACATGTTTAGATGGGTACAGGAGATCCGAGAATACATCGATCGTCTATAGGTTCCATTTCACTGGCGTACCCGTGAAACGAGGGAGTGATCCCATCGGCCTGCGATTCACCGTCTGGACTTTTTTGACCCCCGCATTGTTCATCACCTCGATCCACCGCCTTTGCACGCCCTTGGCGATTAAGCATTCTGCGACAGCCTTGACGTGTTCACCTTACAACATGATTTACTTTAACTTTGGCTGTAGAAGACGCGCGTGCCTTGTTATGTATGTGATCTTGTGGTTACGGCAGCGACAAACGACGTTGACAGAAACCGGGTTCGGTTTACCTTCTCAGTGCTGCCTCGTTAGATCGGCTGTGTGGTGGTTAGCTTCTCCCACGACTCCATTCATTGGCCATGGGGAAACACCTGTAAAATATAAGCAACACCAACGTAACGTACAAAATATTTCTACAAAATATATCGGTACCCGCTCCAATTATCTCCTTTCTCTCTCTTCGCGTCATCTACCGTCGCGAACCTTCCGTTGAGCCTTGCCAGCCTCTCGACCGTCTCTGGATCTCCTGTATCACGGAAATAAATCAGCAGATGGTGGGGCTGGCCATAGCAACAGATGAACATACCTTTATCGTTGACACCATCGATGATCTCATCCCTCATTCCTTGGTCACGTCGAGCGTTTTCGGCCCTCAGCGTGAAGTAGTACACCATGGAAGTCAGTACGCCTAGCCCAATATAGACGAGGACGATCCCATGGCCCATTCTGTACCATGGTTTGTCCCGAGATCGGTACTGTCGAGAGTCAATCGTGAGAGGACGAGCGTGATCCCATGGATGTGTTTAGCGTACCACGTTCGAGCTGACGGCGCCATTAAGGTTACCGCTGTATATCGGCAGAATCGTTAGTTTTAGGCAGGGGTCATAAAATGAGAAAACAGACGTACAAACCAACGGTCATCGCGACGGATACGCTACGCTTGTAGGATCCTTCAACGTTGTTGGAGACCCACGCACTAGGAACGGTCAGACAGGAGGAATTACCCGAGTCCAAGACAACTCACACAGTATTGGCTACAGCAGGATCACTGATCAGGCATGTAAAAGTGGGAGGGTGTCAGATACTCACCGATGGATGGGTAGATCCCGCTGGTGCACCGGTTAGCCGACGATTTTCTAGGAGGCTTGCTGCACTTACCATGCGGCAAGGTACACGGCAAAATATGATAATGCGGGGCTCCTGGAAGAAACCAAGATGATGTACCCAACAGCAGCTGCATAAAGTAAAGTCATGGCTTATGTACCACTTTAGATTGTGCGCACCAATACATAGGAAAACGCTGGGTAATTTCAATCAACCGGACTTTCATCTGGGGACGAGAATACGTACATGTTAAGCATACCACGTTTCCCCTTGCGATCGCCGTAGAATCCAACCGTGCAAGTTACGATACAAGCAAAGACGTAGACAGGGATGGTGAGCAGGTTGGCAGGAGTAGCAGTGTATCCGATCTATAATCAGGTCAGCATTGTTCCAAGGCTGAATTCGTGATGTGAATTGATACCTGGTTGATGATTGTAGGGAGGAACAATGAGAAGGCGTATAGAGGACCATCAATTCCGGCGTACATCAACACTGGTAGAGGTTTAATCGATCAAAGAGGCTGAAGAGAGAGAAAAGATTCTTACTCGTGAGATAGGTCCTCCAGTCAGATAAGCTCTGTTGGATGTACTTCATCTTGAGTTTTTCCCCCGCCGCGCTATGCTGGTCATCGCTCTGCAACCGACGGATGACAACGGTTCGTTCGGCATCGGAGAGGAACTTGGCATTGTCGGGAAAATCCTGAATGATCCAGAACGACAAGAACCCTGCCACAACCGTGACGAGACCTTCTACAATAAAGATCCATGCCCAACCAGGTTTCCCGCCGATCCCATCCATCTTCGAGATTGCGACCTTTCGGAAAGCCAAATCAGCGAATATTCCCGAGAAGTTACGTGTTCCACATACAGCGAGCAATCCACCAAAGGCACCTGATATCGAGGCCGCTGAGAAGAAAAGTGCCACGCGGATGCCGAATTCTGAACGTTTGTACCAACTAAAGGGGGGGTGAGTTTGAGTTGTAAGTAATAACCACAACGCACCATGAGAGGTAGTAGCTAACTCCAGGAAACAATCCTGCCTCGAATACGCCTAAAAGCCACCTCATGCCTGGAGGGCGTGTCATGGACGTGACACGCAAGGGGTACGGTGAATCTCACCGAGAAGTTGTCCGTAATTTCTCACAAGACCCTGAGAAGTCTGAAAATATCTCGATAACGCACAGGATGAGGGAAAGGCGGGAGGACACACCATAATAACACCCCATAACAGCATAAGCAGGGACAGCCAAACGCTAGGACGCAGTCTTTTGAGGATTATATTACTTGGGACCTATCAAAACAAGCTCAGAACCTGAAGAGATTGCACGAGGAGGCAGACGCACTTCAAAGAATGAGTAAGAGAAGTAAAAGATCGTGAGGCATAATAAATATTCTTTATCACTGAGGCGTAGGTCGTCGGTGAGATGGTAGAGCTGTCGAAAGGTCAAGGCTGTCTTAAAGCAAGAGGATCCCGGTGAACGTACCCTGGCGTTTCCAATGCTCGTACGATCCAGGAAACTCAAAAGGTACAAGAACGATAACCAAGGAAGGAGCCGCCAGTCTATCTTGCTGACAAGCTTAGCCTCGTCGACACCTGACACGTCCACGTGAGCATTGTAGATGACGGTCACGCCCTTCTCCTTCTCCCCGGCGCTATCTTCCGACCGAGCTTCCTTCCTTTCTATATCTTGCAGTTCTTTGGGCTCGGGAGTGGACATGTCGCGAGAGGGTGGAAGGGGGAGAGACACAAAAAGCCTTCCCCCAATTCGGTGGCTTTTAATCGCAGAAGCTACTCCATGGCTGGCGTATTCAAGCGCTTCCTGAGACAAGAAGCAAGAGTGATGGTGATGGATGGTACATTCGAAACCCCAGTCTATCCTTACCAGGGATGCCGCTGGAACGAAGCCATCGCTCGCGCATCAGCAGAACGCAAAAACCTTTAGGAAGTTTAGTGTCTCGGGTCCAAAGAACCTGGAGGAAACATCGCAAAAAGTCTTTGTCGGTTGGGAGAATCTACATTCCATTCGAGGAAAAGCGCCTTGCCACGTAAGCCTCCGGATCCGTGAAATTGGATGGGAAGGGGTTGGTGGTGCGTGCGGACCGGTGAACTGGGGACCTCGACCTGTACCTCCCCCTCCGCCCCTTACTGTTCTTAAATCCATTCCTTTGGAGTGTCGTCATCGAGGAGACACAAAAACACATTCGACGTGACCCAACTCCCGATCCATCGCGAGACGGCTCAACAGACACTCAACCGCGACGCTTTCAAAAAGCGGATATCTCCATTTGCTGTTTCGGTACAGCTGAGAAGGCTTCGCTGTTTCCTAAATCCCCGGAACTGAGAGGGTGTCTTTGGGGAAATACCTGGCTCTCACAGTTGCCAAGCCCCGGACCCCGTGGCTCAGTCGCCATTGAACGTACCGAAAACGAACAGGATCGTCCACGATCCCTCGAATCGGGATAAGCGACTGGTCGGCTCCGGAGTTTGGTCAGTCTCTATGATGTCATCCCTTACGTGCAGGATCTTGGCTGACGGGCCGTCTCAAGCAAGCCAATCTAAGTGAACCTGCGTTGACGTTGACGAGCGTTGGTTGCACACAAAATGGATGAAATCCTTGGAACTGTGCTGCCTGAGGAGCTATTGGACGGTGCACCTTCAGAATTTCCTGCAACTGGGCATATAGGTACGTGCTGTACGCTGGTGTAATCAACAGACCCACCGAAGAATCCTTTGTGATCGTTTCAGTTCACTTAAACCTCGATACTAGTGGATACCTTCCGTAATCCTAGATGTATGCACCTATATCCATGCTCAATTAATTCAGTGTCTGATGAACGTGGTACAGAAAAATAAGGACGTCAAGGTACTTGAACACCGCACCATTCGCCAAGACCATCGCCCCGCCGGGGATTTGACGAAATTCTGTCGACGCCAGTTCCCCATCTTGTTCCGTGTCGCGGATACCTCCGAGAGCGGTTTGGTGTCTTGAGAAGACGTTACCGTGTTCGAGATGTTACTGAGGAGGCCTAACGCGGACTACTAGTACGTCGCCATCCGACTGTGACCAGGTGGAACCGAGAGGTTTCCTACAGTGACAACTCGGGAACGATCACGTTCGATGAGTTCAAGAACGCCTTCAAAACTAGCACCAAACTGGATTCCCTTCGATTTTGACTGGTGCGAGCTTTGCGTGGTGGCTTTTGTGCATTCACCGACTGCGCTCAATCTCCTCTCATAGCGACCGGATGTCCTCGGATGCATGCACCGTTTTTCGCTGCCTGGCCTTTCTCCCTGGCTGAATTATGGCGCACATAGGCAGCGAGTCCACCCAGTTGATGAAAGTATTTGGAAGTGAGCAGTCAAGACAGGGTTCCAAGTACTTCGACTAGGATCAGGACGGATTGATCAGACTCGGCCAATTCAAATGTATCATTCTGGTAAGTTTACTTCAATTCTACAGAAAAGGTGTGTGCTTGAATTTCTGGAATTGGTGGCCTGGGAGGTGGCTCGCGTACCAGCAGCATGATAGTATCTCTGACCACATTTCCTGGTGCCCGGCCTAATGATCACTCCTATAAACATCCCGGCGAATACCGATACTAGAGTCTCATGGACTGCACGAATCCATTTGATTTGGGGGTAATACGACGTTTAGAGAGAAAGGACGAGAAGACAGACGAGAATAACCAGGACGAGTAGTGTTCTTCCTTAGCCACTGGTTTGTCCGTAGGAGTGGGAGTGGCCCAGGCGTGAGCGAATGTATAGCGATCCGCTCATTCTTCAAGCTGGGGCGTCGTTGGCCGCCAGTGTGGGTCAACTACAGAAAGCGTCGATGACGAGCAGATGGACCCACAGAAGGAGGTTAGCCGCAGATCGTGTGAGTGCTAGCAGCTTGCCGTTCCGTCATCTCAGCACGCCGAGCAACAGTCGATAGCCTTCATGCTTCTTACGGAGACAAACTTTCAGAGTGGCATGTCGAAGTGACTGGGATTTCAACCGGATTTCAGCCGCCATACAATTGCTACATCGAGGCTAATGCGTCAGACAAGCTCAACTCTTCTCAACAACCATTAAAAACGGGACCTCTGTGGGTTATACCCCACAAACGGATCGTGAAGGAACTCGTGAAACCCATTTTCCGCCCTTTCTTTAGCTATGGCCTCTTCCAAAATCTGCACCGATTCCTCCCCCGCAGAACCCCAAATACTTGCACACAGCTCCAGCTGAAAGTTCCGCACTTTACACGCCTCGCGAAATACCCCGAATATTGTACGAAGCCGTGAGACTTCCTCCGCCCTCTCAGCTTGTGACAGCTCGCGGACGGGGGGCCAATCTAAGTGCCAGGTTTCTACGTCACAAAAGTGTCGTTCCCCACAAAAAAGACGATGACCTTGGAGAACACAGAGGATGTGATGGTCGAGAGCATGTGTTTGAGAAACCTTGAGGCCTTTGGTGAACCGCCGCTCGATGCGAGATTGATAGAGGGCCACGGGACCTGGAGTGTCCGAAGCGACTTGTGCCGTGATAAATCAAAGTCCCGAAGGGAGGACTCAGCTGTGAAATTGTTGGCTAGAGCTTGCATGCCCTTCAGAGAAAGTTGCTCACCAAGAGGATCGGTTGGATCCAACACCACGCATTTCAACGTTTTCGCGCAAGCGTCCAACAGGGATCGCATTCCATTCACTTCGTAAAGGTTCATGTAACGAAACCGGATTCCCCCAAAGAAATCAATCATGTCCCTCAAAAAGCCCGCGCTATCGAAACACACCAACTCCAACCATCCTCGCAGAGGGGGGACGAAGGCAGGAATGAGCGTTGGATCTGATTCCTCCGTAATATGGACCCGATCGTAGAGGAGTTTGAGGTCTTGCAGGTTCTGAAAAAGTCCGATGAAGTATATGATCTGCCGATGGGTTCCACTGGGTTCTCCCAGGACGAGAGATCGGACTGTTGGTAAGAAGTGCCTAAAGTACCGTTGAACCCTCGGGATGAAGCTGGGGATCTCCAGGTGTTCGATTTCGAGTTTCTGAACATTGGCTAGTGCAGAAAATTGACGTAGGGTACAATAGTTGAAGAGCTTTGGGGAAAACCTGAGATATTCCCCATGGACCCGAAACTCCTTGACAAGGGGAAGCAGACCAAGCGTGTGCCTATACCGGATGGGATTGGGCCACCGAAATTTTAATCCGTTGTACCAATCGAGGCGAACGGTAAGGGTGTGGTGGAGATGAGGAACAGCGGCGATGTACCAAGAGTAACAGATCTGAGTGCATGTGCGGAGATTGCGTATGTCATATCTAAGATAGGCGATGATAATTTCGACGACCTCCAAGGGAAGCCTGGTGGCGGGGGAACAGTGCGTTGTAGAGGTCTCCGGAGAAACACCCCTTGAGTACATTTTCCAGATTATGGCTAGGGTTCGATAGAGAACTCGCTTGAAGAGTAACTCAAGCACTGTAGCAGTAACCACAATTAAATATAGCGACAAGAAGTGGAAATATTGCTACCTGATAACGAGGATGTGGGGGTCTTCTTCGGTGGCATCGTGTTAATGTTTAGGGGGTCGAGTCCAGGCGAGACCGCCGTGGGAAACTTTCCTCGAAAGTTTCTGTTTGGTCGGAGTTCGGTGTGGTTGGCTGCTCCAGGGCATTCCCCGAGGTACCCACCACTATACTCGCCAGCATTACACGACTGAGGTTGTGTTCCCAGTAACGCCTTAAGGCTGTTTGGTTTACCTCCTGGGGATATCGAATAGCAGTAGTAGTGCCAGCCACTGCCGTGAGATTGTGCAACGAGAGGCATATCCACAAAGGTTTTCCAGCGGGTGGCCCGTCCCTTATCCCTATGGCCTGAGGCCGTCCGCGTTGTGGGCAGCCATCGATCACGGGTTACGGCTAGTGCCAATAGGCCTCGAACATGGATGATTCTCGTTCGCATCCCGTGTCGCAGCCTGTTGACTGGGTGCCACGCCCGCAGCCTGAAGCCACCAAACGTGCATTCTTTTGTACCTTGGTGTTGCCGTTTTTATGAATTTACCTCCGCCACGTACGATAAATTATACTCCTTCGTTCTTGTGTTGAGAGATCAAGAATGTCCGAGTGTGGGAAACTTTTAGGGCACCTTCCTTTTCCCCCGTCACCACCGACGCCGGACACGATCATGAACTGGGTACTCACATTTTTCGCGCCATACCGCACAGCACCGGGCTGATAGTTTCTTTGACCAGACGGAACACAGGAATCCCGAGGGCCGTACGTATTGGTATAATCCAACGACAAAGGAAAGTGTTTGGGAGAAACCTGAAGGTCAGCCACCGTATATCTGCCCCTGCGATGTTCTGACCCTACTTTGCGGTTTATATAGAACTTAAAACCCCATTCGAGGTATGTCTGTGGAAGACGGCCAAGTACATCCAATGAATGAACGCTGAATGATTTATGTAGCGTGCCTTGGCGCAGACTTCATGGAAGGAGTACGTTTCTGGGGGGAAGAAATATTTCCATAACGTGCGTATACTATCCTCGTCATTCTGGTGCGTCGTGCTCAACCCCTCCACTAGGTTGAGACGAAAGTGTCGAAATGGGAGATGCCAGAAGAGCTTCTGTTGTTGTTGGAGAAGGTTGAGAAAGAGGGCACAGGTGCTACGATCCCGTACGTCCATCTTAAACCACTGCTCGTGTTCCAGCATATCTCATCCTGTTGCGCGTTCCTAGGCAACCTGGCCAACCACTGGCCATCGCAGAGGGTCCAGGTGCAGCTGGTCAACCTCAAAACGCTCTACAAATAACACATCCTTCACAGTCCACGCCGACAGAATTAACTCCCACAGCCCTAACCGTCCCAGGGTCATTACCAATCTCTTCTCTCCCAGCCAGACCCAACCTCCCCGACGATCCCGTCATACCTTATAACGGATTCGCGACCGCAGAGGATGGTGAGAAAGCGTTCTTTCACTTGCTTAGGAAGGCGAATGTCGACGCGAATTGGACGTGGGACCAGACCATGCGCGCAATTATCACCGACCCGCTCTATAAGGCGCTGAATACGTTGGCGGAGAAGAAGGCCGCGTGGCAGAAGGTGATTACCTCGAATCGCGTACTTTTCCTGTTTCGTATTTACTAACGTTGGCTCTGTTCTTCATAGTACACAGATGGCCTGAAGGCTAAAGAACAGGAGGAAAGAGAGGCCAGGCTGGCGAAACTACGACCTGCCATCCGGAATCTACTCAAGGGGAACCCGAATGTCCATCACTACACGACATTCCCTACGGCCGATAAGCTCTTCACCCAGCACCCCATCTGGCAACAGGCCAAAATCGAATCCGAAAGGAGGTTGATATTCGAGGAGCATGTCTCCGAATTGAAACAACGGGAAATGGTCTGTATCTTCTCTATTAGGATCATCCGGCCACAATGCGACTCATTTCCTTTTTTTCTCTCGTTTCGTAGCAAGAGAGTCGAGCAGCACGTTCCAGGAGCATCGGAAAACTTGTCAATCTGTTCAAAGAATTGCAAGTCGACGTGCTGACGAAATGGCGAACCGCACATTCGATGGTACTCGAATCGGAAGCTTGGAAGTCTGATACGGAGATACAGAAACTCCCCACTTTGGATATCTTACTCGCGTTCGAGGACTACAGTCGAGTACGTGAGAGAGAGTTCGAGGAACAGATGAGGAGGGCACAAGTGGAGAAGAACAGGAAGGAGAGGAAGACGAGAGAGGGGTTCAAGGTATGCGCAGCCTTGATTTCGCATTCCACGACTCTCACTCACGATAATATACGACTTCAGGCTCTCTTGCAAGAACTCATCGATCAGGGTAAAATCAAGGCTGGCACAAAGTGGAAGACCATCTATCCATTTTTCAAAGATGACGAGCGTTATACCAACATTCTCGGTAGCCCTGGTTCTGGGCCCCTAGAGCTCTTCTGGGATATTGTCGATGCTATGGACCAGAAACTGGAAGGCAAGATTGAAATTGTCGAAAGCGCTGTCAAGCGATACAATGAGAAACATCAGCCCGGTGACGGTATGGATGTTGACAGTGGGGTCGTTGCGTTCAAGGTTGGAATCGAAACGACGGCGAAGGAATTCTTGGATGTCGTCAAAGCTGATGAAGACGAAAAAGTTAGAGCATTGGCCGACGAGGAACTGTCTAATGTCTTCCGTGCTGTGAGCTCTTTCCTCCTCTTTTCCTCTGTTCGGTGTGGTTCTGAACGTTCCTGGACAGTTGCACGAAAAAGTCTCGAAGCAAGCTGTGGACGAGAAGCGGAGGGCTGAAAGGAAGCTCAGGCATCTCCAAGACGATCTGAGGTATGCCTTGAAAAAGTTACCGGAAGCTCTGGATGTCAACCTGTCATACGAGGAGGTAAGAATTTACCTTCTATCGGTTGTGAGCTCATCTGATTATCGTCTAGGCAGTACCGCTCTTTGAACACCTTAGCGAGTTCAAGGCGCTCGAGGATGAAGAGGCCCGTAGGGCGGCCTTCTCCAAATTTGTCAAACGGCACAAGGAACGTCTTCGTGAGAAAGAAGCCTCAGAGGACGGTGGATCCACCACCAGCCGTAAACGTAAGGAGCCAACGAAGGACAGGGAAGAAAAGGACAAAGACAGCAAGGACAGAGGAGATCGCGAGCGAGACAGAGATCGTGACCGGAGTCGTGACTACCGCGATAAAGACAGGGAAAGAGACCGCGACCGCGACCGTGACCGTGACCGTGAACGAGATAGGGACCGCGACTATGACAGTCGAGGAGGGAAGTATCATCGACGGGATGATTATGACGACGGTCATAGATCCTCGAGGGACCACAGGGACCGGGATTACAGTCATCGATCGTCGAAACATTACAAGGATTACGACAGGGATGAGAGGAGGAAGTATAACAAAAATTGGGATGACGACCGCAGAGAGGATGGTGGAAGTAAGAGGGAACGTCCCGCCACGGAGGAGCGTGATGAGAGGAGCGAGAAGGTGAGAATAACTTTGTCTTTTTTCATGTTCTCGGTCGCTTACAACTTTCAGAGGGTGAGGTATAAACACACACATGTTCCTGATGGAGAGCCGCCGAAGGACAGTGGACCAGGGAGAGAAGATACGCCAGAGGAGGGAGAAATATGACAAAGTCTCGAATTCTAGTCTCACTAATCCGTTACTCTGTTACCCCTTATCCTGATTTGTATCCCTGCGTCGTCTTTGTGGGCTCGAAACTTCATTCAGGGTTTCGATGCTCAGAGCGCTCATGCACTGCTTAATGATGTAAACCTGTCGCTAAATAGACGCTGTGACGAACGAGAGATGTACCATTATTGCGAAGCTGACATCCAAAACTTGAGGCCTGAGGGGGTACGCATATTGGAAGACCGAAGTAACAGGCATGAGAGGAAGGAGACTGCTGATAGGAAGTCACGCATCTAGCTCGAATAATGACCTCTGGTAGTTCACGGTGCTGTAACGCAAGAAACCGTCTATCCCAGTAACGATAAAAGCCGCTTCCCCCTGGAGTCGAGTGTCTATCCGTCTTCCATAGCCTGGTAGCCACAAGAGGATCGCCGGGGACGTTCCCTGGGTGGTTCCTCGGACGGTTCGATCGGCCATAGCTTCGGGTTGGGGGTTGGCCCATCGTGCAATGAGCCTTTTCACGTTGGTAAGAAAAGAGATCTATCAAATACTGTCTAAGAAACTGGACAAGGTTGATGTACAGTGTTGCATGAGGCTTGACGGACCGCGAATTTTAATGACCGTGGAGACCTGCAGAATAGTGGTACACTGAACACTATCGAGGGTAGGACCAGAAACCTTAGTTGGTTGCGTCCGCCTCGGCCGACTCTCCTCGGATGTCAGGAACATGGAAGAGTTCGCCAAATTTTTGCAGACGTAGCCGACTGGGGAAAGCGACACCGCAGTTTTGAGTGCTTATCCGGAGTGGTCGATGTGTTGAAGGAGCCGAACGGCGCGGGGCTCGTGTTGCGCAGAAGAATTTTGGTGAAGGGAATGCTGCTCGAGAACGAGACGTTTGCGCAAGGTAGGTATAAGGTCCAAGTTATAGATTATTCGTAGGCCTAGCACACTGTTTACAATATGTGTAAGGGCGAGGAACGCGTTTATAATTGGTCGCGATCGAAAAACGACGCGATCACTTTCGTCATCACCTCCTCCCGGACTCGTCCCAGCCCCCTGCCCGATGTGTACTTATCCCAACCAGGCAAAGGATGTTGTGTTCTAAGAGAAACAGAACATGAGGCGCGTGGAAGATGTGCTGTGCTCTATGTGGACTTCAAGAAGCGAGCCAAGGTTGTATGGCACTAGCAGCCAAGGGGATCCTTTGCTGGCCTCCGCCCCTTGATTATTGGTCAAATGGGTTGAAGCGGATCTTCGGCTCGCGTGGTCCCAGGTCTGCACCTGCGGCACGCGCGAACAACGTGTACGATGGTCCAGGACACGGTGGGAGTCTTCTCTTTCGTCCTTTGTCCGACCACCCGCGCTCCCACTCAAAGCCGAAAGCCATTTGATGCACTGTCTTGGACGACGATGACTCATTGAGTTTATGGTATATACGCCAGTGGTGTCCTTCGTTTCCCCATTTCTGCCCCAGCCCACGCCTTTCCAGATCAACAACCTCTCCTTGCGAGCTCCTCTCTCGGACTTCTAAACTACGATGAGGTCTTCAGTCATTGCCATCTCTTCGGTCAATGCCTCGCTTAATGCCACCAGTCGCAACCCACATATTGACGAGAGTGAACTGGAATTGCATCATTACTATACGACTACCGCGCTCGATACTCCACCTGTTGAGGTAGGTGGACCTCTCACGTTCCATCCTGCTCGAGGCTTAACCCACCCTATAGGGCCCTTCAAGGACTGGAAATCCACAGAGCTATGAAGAATTCCCCCCACCGACACACCCCAATATCACCGCCGGTCAAGAGTGCCCCACCGAACAAGTCCCCTTCCCTCGTTCCCTCACAAACACTGCTAGCAATGCTGCGGGTGTCGCACCTCAGGAAGGTCTTTTTACACGATGCTTTACCTTTTTGAAGTGCGTCGGAGCGAAATTGATGATGCCACCGTACACTATCGACGGGGAGCTGAATCACACTGCTAGAAAGCATGATTACATTAACTTGGTGGGTCTTTTTTTTACACGTGGGTTGCAGCTCCGTAGGGCGTTAACACATACGTGTAGGATTCCACTGTAACAAAACTTCCTCTCATGTAAACCCCCGCACATCCGTGAAACATCCATTGATAGATATTTCGTTCTCTTCATTGTCCTGTACGCGTTATTCCATATGGCCATTAGATGCGTTGTATTTAGGATGTGTTGTATTTAAGACGCGTTGTATTTAAGATGTGTTGTACTTTGCCAAGACGTGAGGAAAAGTCGCTCCTTGGCGTTGCTTTCCTTTCTCCAATACCGTGACCACGATGGCTGGGAGACCTCAACCTCACGGCAACCTAGCCTCAGAACAATACCCTGGCCACCACCTTTCTATCATCGAGGCTTTAAACGCTGTTAGTATGAAACTCTTTCAAGTAGATGACCTGAGGTACGTACTGCACAACCTCATACCTCTCGTCGATTCACCTCAACAATTTCTCTACCCAGTCGAAGCCTCACCCTTCCAAAGGTCCGCACTCTTGAGTCGCAAGCGCTACGTCTATCTCACACCTCGTCCAGATCCAATCTTTCGAACAAGCAATGTCTAAAGCATTAGCGATGGTCCGCCGACATCTCAACAGCCACAACCCCACAATCCGCAGGACCCCTTCCGAAATACTCATCATGATCGTCTCCTACTTAAAGGCCGACGCCGCTTTCATCATGAAAGCTACCCACGTCTGCCACCATTGGCGTGTCACCCTTCTCTCTTGCCCTGACTTATGGACGTACCCTGATTTCACACGAGGGAGCCAAGCGTTGTCATTCCTCGATCGGTCAAAATCATTTCCCATCCATGTCGACTTGACAAGAACCTACCCTTCCAAATTCCTCCTTGACCTCCTCTGCCAGCATGCTACACGGGTGGAAACGCTGAAGATGAGTTACTTCGATGCATTTCAAGAGTTATTCCGCCGACCGATGGCATCTCTGAAGACACTCGAGGTCGTCACTCCAGACAGCTGGGTCTTTGCCTACAATCTACGTCCTGCGATAAGGGAATTCCCTGCTTTGGCATCTTTGATAGTCAGGCACAATCCTAGTGCCCTTGCTTTCCGCGGTGCTCTCATCACTCACCTACGTGTCACGATCTCCGGCTTAAGTCTGGAAGTAATGCACCTCACCGGTCTCCTCCAAAGCTCTGCGCTCTTGGAAACGTTAGAGATAGAAAGCGAAGGAGAGGTGGAGAGCGGCTTGCGACTACTTCCAGACGAGGTCATTCCCCTCCCCCATCTTCGTTCCTTCACGCAGACACTACACCGGGACCAACACGCGGCAGGGATAATCAACCGCCTCGATCTTCCTCCCTCCTGTTCGGTCGTCTTGCGGTGCATAGCTGGCCCCACAAATGGCTGTCCTTCATTCGATCTCCCCAATCTTCGGGACACGTCGTACTTCACCAACCTAAAACGGCTCAAAGTTGTCCACGTAGGAGGGTGTCCCGGAAGCGAAGCCAGTTTCACTTTGGACCTCATCAACGATAGAGGCACGCGATTCACTGCGACGATTAAATTCAACAACTTCGCTGCCAGCCCACTGGACGAAGACAGAGAACATCCAAAAGATGACAAAATCGAGGCCTCTATGCCTGGAGTCGAGGTCTTGTGCGTCAATGGAGACAGATATGTGCCAATGGGAAGTTGCAGTTCTCTCACGACGCTCATCCTCTCCGGGACCATTGTTCATTTTTACCTCGATCTACTGGCGGAGTCTGGAGGTCACAATGCATACAGAAACCTCCACACATTGGTCTTATTCTTTTCCAGCCAGTTCACCCCAAACCCAGTGAAGTATTTACTCAAGACTGCGCAAACACGGGCCCAGGCGGGGCTGCCGCTCAGGGCAATCACCGTTGCCTGCCCGTTTGAGCTCGCACCCAATGACTTGGAAGTCCTGGAGGAGTTGAAAGCATATGTGGAACGGGTAGAGTTGTTGCTTGAGGACAATACGCTAGACTGGAACCTCGACAAGCATTTCTTGAACTGAATTTACAATGTGCAGTGCGTGGTCCCTAGGTTTTCAACCCTGATGTGTACCCTTCACTAGTGCGTGTGTCCTTTATCCACTGTAGAATATTGGACGTTCGGGAGCAGTCCCATTATTCATTCAACCATATATGCGACATTTATCTACTCCAGCTACATACATAGCCATCCACTTTTTGAAACTTGAGCGAGAACCGGGTGATGCACTGAAGTCCATGCTAGTCCTTCTATGGTGCTACTTACTTGTGTGGTGTGGAAATTTTCCACGTGCACGTTGGGTACCTGCAGTTACTGAAGTACTCCCAAGTAAGCAGCAATGCCGCTGCGCAATTCCCGCTTATCGTGACCACTTGATAGAGGCGCAAAGAGGGTACTTAGGTTTGGCATTTGGGTCCACCGAACTTGCACTCGGATGCGGATGAACGACAATCTTGTCGTCGACTGATCTCCTCTCAAGGTGGAGAAGTTTCATGCAAATCAGCTGGGTTTGGAAGATGCGGCTGATGTGATTAGTGTTGATTCCGTTCTTGCTGATGAACCTCTCAAGGACGCGGAGACCCTTTGGAGTGAGTTGGCAAACACCGCATTCCTTAAGAGGCTGGATGAAGGATTGACAGCGTTCTTGACAAGACAGGCATCTTTGGGAAAGCTAGAGAAGGGTGATCTCGACCTTGATCCTACGAAGGTGGGTTGTTTGGCTTTCGGGTCGACGTCTTCAAAGACAGTCAAGCTGATTGTGGTCGGCTAGTCGAGTGGGCACTTCTACTGAGGAGAAATAGTTGGATTTAACTTATATTGTTCTGCTTGGTAGAGAAATCTTGTTTGCGGCTCACTTGAGCTTGTCAGTGCAGGTGACAGGGGTGTTTCCATCATCTCACAAGAGCGAAGAGTATGAATGAGGAGTTTTGGGGGGTTGTTCATTTTGTGGTGGAAGTAGGCGTGGGAGTCGCCACGAGAAGGAGGCCCCCCGGAACAGTGACAATCGCTGGGGATAGTTGTGCGTTTAAAGATAGTGGTGGGAGTCAAAATGGCTTGAGCCGTGCACCAGACGTTGGAGAACCACGCACGACAAGTAGCGCCAGATTACCAAACCCCAACCTAGCCGGAAAGCAGGGGGGAGCATGGGCAACAGTTGGTTAGGGGACAGGTGGTCTGGCTCAGACTTCAAGTGCTGCCGCTGCCGTGCGCGAGCGTGAACGGGATGAGAGAGAGAGTCCGAGGTGTCGCGATCGACCGGGCCCGGAACGCCGAAAAGTCCACTCGGCCACTTCAACTTCCAACGGGTTTACTTCGTCTTGCTCCCCAGAGTTAGTGGACAAATCCCAAGAAAATCCGAATAGGTATGGGCTACTTAAGTGCTTGCCACCACATCCCTACCTCCCCAGACCCGGAACGGCACTGAGAGTAGGTTTGACCATGGACGTAGGGATCGAGGGGAATGAGATGATATATGATAGACTGAAGGGCATAGGTGAGGATGACCCTCGTTGGAGGTTCCAGACGTAGTTGAAACAGGGCCCCAAGAAGTAGTCTCCCCTCTCCTCTAATGACTTGAATTCCCTCGAAGACAAATATGTAAGGATAGTTGATGGTGCCTTGTCCATGGGCAGCAATATTGTACCTTGTAATACCTGTCCAGTCATAACCCACGTTTCGCTGCTGGCGATTGGGTACTTCGGCTCATCCCGAGAATTATTGAATGCCGGCAGTGCAAAAAGTGTCGGACACTCTGTGAAAACCTTGCACCAAACTCCGACTGCTCCTCCGCAACGACTCTCTGTCATTATGTACGGGAACCAAAGATGCACAAAGTCCCCTCCCGAGAAAGTCGGACCGGACCCTTGTGTCGGGACCCATTTGCTTCGAAGACCGAATCACAGGCAGCACCTTTGGCATTGAGTCGGGTTTTGATCCCGAGTCCATACCCTCCAGCGATATCGCTCCCCAACCCGACTTTTACACCTCGATCGACGAGAAGTAGGCGTTAGAAAGCGGGCAGTGGGCGACCGCTATCCCGCTTTGTGACATGCGGTCCAAGGAGGGGGGAGGGAGGAACGTGCAATGGGCCTGTATTTGTGCGAGGCGTCAAAAGGTTATACTGTGGAGGGTAATAGTTAGTAGGAACGAGGCATGGCTCGGATCAGGGATCGAACTTTGTCAAAGACGTCGATATCGTCTGCGTGCCTCGTTGATTTAACCCATGTGACTTGGTCCTCGGATTCGGAAAGGTGGCTCTGGATGCGTAAAGGGATGGAGTTCCTCCCTCGAGCAGCAAGATCCCCAAGTCCGTGTAGAAGCGGGTCAGAACACGTGGGTACGAATCGAGGTGTCAGAATCGGCTCGATAAGGCGAGGGCCTTTTGCCTCATCCAATACATAACACTTCTCGACGAATGCTATTGCGGAATCTAGGGAAGCCTGAGCGGAAGGTTCAACGTATGAGGGCCGGCTTGAGGTGTCCATTGACAACTTTCCGATAAACACTCGCAGACCAGTCTCTTTCATGACCCTGGCCAAAACTAAACTAACCACAGAGAGCGATCGAGTTCAGAATCCGCGAAAGAGAGCAGATCCTCAGAGTGAAAGCTTACGACGGACGTCTTCCTTGATGGTGCCGAACAACGAAACTGCCCCCGTGCCATTCTCAACCAAGCGTCGAGCCAGCCGGCGGTACACGCGCTCAGCTAAGTCCGAATCCGCGTCCAGCTTTTCTTCCGCTTTGAATGCATATTCGTTCAACCACTCCATGAGAGGGAGGCGAAGTCCGGTCCCTTGATACAGAAACTGCGGAGCGTGCAGGTGCAGGTCGCAGAACGTCGGTAAGATGAAACTGCCTTTGGGAACTTGCATGACGTCCGTAAGGTCTTGTCCATTGTAAGGTCCGAGGCTGACGATGAATCCGGCACCGTCGACTTCTGGAAACACAGGTTCAGCATCCGTACGTCAAAGTGAAACCGTTATCGCAGACCAATTAGATGATCCAAGAGGATCTGTATGGAACCCAGGCCCGGTGTGTGTACGAAATCGGCTCGCACGGCGAGAGTCATGACCAAGAATCAGAGGCAAGAGGGGGCTGAGGTCCCTGTTAGCCTTTAAAGCAATTTTCCGTATAAGGAAGGATGTGAAGGGATTTGGACGCATTAGGAAGGCAACGCGTTGATGCAAAGAAACGAGGCAGGCAGTGATGACTTTCGAGGGAGTGAACTGAATTGAAAGGCGCTGACGTCTGACCTCGTGCATTTGCCACTCGAGCTCTGATCTCCCACTTTTGAATTTTCTTGCCTCCCTTTCTACCTCAACCACAGGACATTTTGGGATGAGCAGATAGGTGCGAGCATTCCGCAAATTTTACAAAAAAAATCGAGGTCGTAGCCTCAAAATCGACCGAGATAATAGGCGGCTACCGTTTTGGGTCATCGATCGAATATGAGGTCAAAACGAACGGGATGGATGATCCAACATTGAGGAAAGCCCTTTGGCCGTCGCAGATAAAAGCCCCCATGGGTCAAGGTCAGTTCGGTCCTCATCGCCTCCAAACTCCTCTTCTCATCCCCTTCTCCTCATACGATTTTACCCCTTCCTCTCAATGTCTCCCTTGCGCAGACAATCCACTGTCTTCCTTCAGTCCAATTTGACGAAGGATCCCAACTCCGAGACCTTCTGGATCGACGGAGTTATCAGCTCTGCCCTCCATGAAGAGACTCTCGGTTTTTTCGGGGGTGTTACTACGTCCCTTGACGGTTCCCCTCCTCTCCCTACCGACCATCCCTTGCCGTCGTTCGATGACGATCACTTCGGCCCTCCTTCCGCTGCCGTCGGAGATGTTGAACGCGTTAGCTTCGCGGACTTCACTTTGAACACGTACGCTATGCCCTTCGGTAACCAACCCGTCGACCTGTACGCGACTTTCTCTTTGTCCTCGTCGCTATCGGTCATGACAACTGACTACACCTTCATCCCTCATCGTGTAGCTTTGACCATACATATCAGCCAGCATACACCGACTCGTTCCAGAATGGATGCGGAACATGTGACCCAGCACAGACGATGACAATCTATGAAATTCCTCAACCGGAACCGACTCCGAGCGACGATTCCGTCGACTCTATCACCCAGACCCTCTCCGTTACCCACTTGCCCCCAGAACCAGTTGACCCTTCGACCATGACGACCTATGCACCTTACTTCGATCATGGTTGTGACTCTCAGGCCCTGTCAACTCCAGGAAACGGGAGCATTTCTTCCCTTCCCCCTACC
>Ga0307512_10002787_pt1 | contig 21303 bp, 16 predicted proteins | sample 14_EM_MG_FD_200267 | JGI IMG/M metagenome (GOLD analysis project Ga0307512, IMG submission 200267) | Populus trichocarpa ectomycorrhiza microbial communities from riparian zone in the Pacific Northwest, United States - 14_EM | ecosystem: Host-associated > Plants > Roots > Unclassified | place...
TGCGGAACGCTGTTCATGTGCATCCCCCGATGCTCCGTAGGGCTTGGGGCTCGCATGCCAACGAGCCGTCGGGCAGAAACGGAGGGGAGCCTGCTACGGATAAGCCGATGGTAGAGCGGTGACGGCACGCGGTGACAGGGGGTTTCCAGAAATTGGGCCCTGGCCTGCGCCGTTTATCGCGATTCCTCCGTGTGGGGGCGCCTGCCCTGTGAACGTTCAGATATCCAGGGGAAGTTGCTGGACCAGCAGCTTTCCGGCCATGGTCACTCCGCCGTCCATCGCGATGGCCAGCCCCTCGGCGTAGACGTGCGGTCCTTCGACCACCGGCCCCGCGTTGTCCTCGCTCTCCTCCGAGCCGACCTCGCCCAGGAGGTAGGGGATGGGGCTGTGACCGTGAACGATCCGCGTGCCGCCGTACGTATCCAGCAGGGAGCGTACGGCGTCTGCACCGCCCTCGTCGCGGAAGGAGAACCGCTTGGTGAACTTGCGGAACAGATCCCAGCACTCGTCGGCGTCATTGCGCGTGAGCGTTTCGCGGACGGTGTCGTTGACCGCCTCGATCGAGTCGCCGTAGTCGAGATAGGCGGTGGTGTCGGAGTGGACGAGCAGAAAGCCGTCGACCTCCTCGATGGCGTCGAGGCGGGACATCCACTGGAGGTGGTGGTCCTGGAGGCGGTCCATGTCGGTCTTCTGGCCGCCGTTGAGCAGCCAGGCGGCCTGGAAGGTGGCAGTGCCCGCACCGGAGTTGACGGGGGTGTCGCCGAACCGCTTGGCGCCCAGCACCAGCAACTCGTGGTTGCCCATGAGTGCCTTGCAGTAGCCGCCGGCCGCGGCCGCCTCCGCGGACAGACGCATCACGAGGTCGATGACGCCGATGCCGTCCGGGCCGCGGTCGGTGAAGTCGCCGAGGAACCACAGCCGGGAGGTGCCCGCGCACCAGTTCCCCGCCTCGTCGATCAGGCCCTGCTCCTGCAGGGCGGCCACCAACTCGTCGAGATAGCCGTGCACGTCACCGACGACGTACAGCGGACCCGCGCCGTCCGTCTCCTCAGGGTCCGCGAGGGACGCGGGGTCGACGTTCGCCTGAAGCGTGTCACCGCGGTTGATGACCGGCAGGTCGCGCTGTGTGGGCGTGTACCCCTCCGGGTGCTCGGCCGACCCCTCGACGGGTCTGGCGACGTCGCCCGGATGTGTGCTGTGGCCGTACGGACCGGTCTCGTGGACATATGCCGGTACCCGGAAGTCGCGCAACGTCGCCGTTCGCTCCACCTCGGGTCCCTGACCGGCCCCCTGAGTCATCAGACCCCTCCACCATCGCGCCGCATCTGCACCGCGTCGGACTGCCTGGTCGCAGCGGCCCGCGGTGTCGTGCGCCCATCATAGGAATGCCGATCGCGCCATGTGATGACCCAGGGGTGGTGAATCGGAGTAAGAGTCCAGTTCACCGCGGCTTTCGCCCCGATTGGGCAGGGCTTCGACCGCATGCTGACGGCCGCTGTTCTACTCCTCCTCGGGCGACCGTGGCGCGCTGACCGTCGTACGCGGCTGACGTCGCTGGGACGAGGTGCGCACGATCAGCTCCGTCGGTATTACCTGCTCGACCGGTTGGTCCGATTCGACCCCCTCGATCGCGTCGATGAGGAGCTGCACCACCGCGGTGCCGATGCGACGCGGCTTCAGCGAGAGCGTGGTGACCGGCGGCTCGGTGTTGGCGTACACGGTGGATTCGCTGCAGCAGACCAGAAGCAGGTCGTCCGGTACGCGCAGGCCGTAGCGGCGGGCGGCGGCCAGCAGATCGGTGCCGTTCGGGTCGAACAGGCCGTAGACGGCGTCGGGCCGGTCGGGGCGGGCGAGCAGCCGGTCGGCTGCGACGGCTCCCGCGCACGGGTCGTGCGCCGGATAGGCCTCGTACACCGGGTCCTGGCCCACGCGTTCGCACCAGCGCAGGTAGGCGGTGGTCGACAGATGGGTGTACGTGTCGGTCGTCGTCCCCGTCAGCAGGCCGATGCGGCGTGCGCCGGCGTCGGCCAGGTGGTCGAGGATGCCGAGTACGGCGGCCTCGTGGTCGTTGTCGACCCATGCGGTGACCGGGAGCGAGCCGGCCGGGCGGCCGTCGGAGACGACCGGCAGACCCTGCCGGACCAGTTCACTGACGACCGGATCCTGGTCGGAGGGGTCGATGACGACCGTGCCGTCCAGCGCGACGTTCGACCACACGTCGTGGCGCGAGGTCGCGGGCAGGATGACCAGGGCGTAGCCGCGGGCGAGTGCGGCCGAGGTGGCGGCGCGCGCCATCTCGGCGAAGTAGGCGAACTCGGTGAAGGTGAAAGGTTCATCCCCGTACGTCGTCACGGTCAGGCCGATGAGACCCGACTTGCCGGTACGGAGGGTTCGGGCCGCCGCCGACGGGCGATAGCCCAGCCGGTCGGCGACCTCGCGGACATGGCGTCGGGTGGCGTCCGGGAGCCGGCCCTTGCCGTTGAGGGCGTCGGAGACGGTCGTGATGGAGACTCCGGCCGCGGCGGCCACGTCTCTGATGCCCGCCCTGCCCGGCCGGCTGCCTCGGCGTGAGGTTTCCGCGCGGCTCACCTGGTGCTTCCCTGCTGCTGTCATGGCGAGCCGATAGTAGGGCTCATGCGGTGGGGTAGGGCGGACGCATATGCACGCGTTGACAGGCACGTTTCTGCAAGGTCATACACCGTCAACTACCTTTGAAACAAAGTCAGTTGAACGATCCAATGGAACTACGTGACTTGTCGGCGCGCATGGGCCTGCCAAGTCCCCGATGTTTCGAAGAGGTCTCAACTCACCTGCATGGGTGATGCGCGCCAGGGCGCGAGCCACCGGCGCATAGATATATGTGATCGCGCCCCCTCGATTCGTCTGCCTACGGGCGGTGATGCCCCTGATGCCGGTGTGACGGATGAGGTCTGCCCTCAGCTGTACGCAGGAGCGCTGAATCCTCATAAGGTGAGCAGTATTGGATGCCGGTGGTGGTCACGAGGAGGACTGCGGTGAGCGAGACGAGCCCCAAGCTGCGTGCGGAGCTGGAGGGTATCCCCACCTACAAGCCGGGCAAGCCTGCCGCGGCCGGCGGTCCGGTGGCCTACAAGCTTTCCTCCAACGAGAACCCCTATCCGCCGCTGCCCGGTGTGCTGGAGACGGTGACGGCCGCGGCCTCGTCCTTCAACCGCTACCCGGACATGGCCTGTACGGGCCTGATGAACGAGCTGTCCGACCGCTTCGGCGTGCCACTCACCCACCTGGCCACCGGCACCGGTTCGGTCGGCGTCGCCCAGCAGCTGATCCAGGCGACCAGCGGCCCCGGCGACGAGGTCATCTATGCCTGGCGGTCCTTCGAGGCGTACCCGATCATCACGCAGGTCAGCGGGGCGACCTCGGTCAAGGTTCCGCTGACGCCGGGCGACGTGCACGACCTGGACGCCATGGCGGACGCGATCACCGACCGGACGCGCCTCGTCTTCGTCTGCAACCCCAACAACCCGACCGGCACGGTCGTACGGCGGGCTGAGCTGGAGCGGTTCCTCGACCGGGTGCCGAGCGATGTGCTGGTGGTGCTGGACGAGGCGTACCGCGAGTTCATCCGCGACGCCGAAGTGCCCGACGGCGTGGAGCTGTACCGCGAGCGGCCGAACGTCTGCGTGCTGCGTACGTTCTCCAAGGCGTACGGCCTCGCGGGCCTGCGCGTCGGCTTCGCGATCGCCCATGAGCCGGTGGCGGCGGCGCTGCGCAAGACGGCGGTGCCGTTCGGGGTGAGCCAGCTCGCGCAGGAGGCGGCCATCGCCTCGCTCCAGGCCGAGGACGAACTGCTCGGCCGGGTCGGCTCGCTGGTCTGCGAGCGCAATCGCGTGGTCGAGGCGCTGCGCGCCCAGGGCTGGACGGTGCCCGAGACCCAGGCCAACTTCGTGTGGCTGCGGCTGGGGGAGAGCACCGTCGCCTTCGCGGCGGCGTGCGAGCAGCACGGCGTGGTGGTCCGGCCGTTCCCGGGCGAGGGTGTGCGGGTGACGGTCGGGGAGACGGAGGCGAACGACATCTTCCTGAAAGTGGCGGAAGCGTTCCGCAAGGAGCTCTGAACCAGGGCTATTCGGCTACGAGTTCCACGCGCACCGGGTTGCCGTCCCGGACCGTGGCGAGGAGCTGAGGGTCGCCGTCGAGGCGGCCCAGGACGTTGCACGGGCTCGCGAGGCGGCACTCTCCCCCGAACTCCGTTCGGGGGGACCCCCAGCCTCGCGAGATCGGTGTCGGGCCGTACGGAAGTGCGAGCGCGTCGCCGTCCGTCCAGAAAGCCACCGTGCCCGGTTCCACGACCTGTTGGGCGGTGGTTTCACGTGGAACAGAGACGCCCGTGTCGAAGTAGACCTCCTCGCCCCAGGTACGGGCGGTGGAGGCGAAGGGCAGTGCCTTGGTGAGGGCCCGGGCGGTCGGGGTGTCGTCGAGGGTCGCGGTGAGGTGGCCGGCGGGCCATGAGATCCGTATCTGCACGGCAGGCAATTCAACAAGATGTTGAAGTCGCTGCCAAGGGGGTCGGCGTGACGGAGAAGACAGGACCCCGCTGCGTGCGTCGAAAATCGGTGGGTCATAATTGCTTGTGAATGTGAACGCGTTCACAAGCGTGTCCCGTTGCTCCAATGATGTGTGTGACATAAGGGGCAAACTGCCGTTGTACCGCGGCGACCTAAGGAGACTGACGACGTGGACCTGGCCCTGGCGCCGGAGACATTGGCGCGCTGGCAGTTCGGCATCACCACCGTCTACCACTTCCTCTTCGTCCCCCTGACGATTTCGCTCGCCGCTCTCACGGCCGGCCTGCAGACCGCCTGGGTGCGGACGGAGAAGGAGAAGTACCTCAGGGCGACCAAGTTCTGGGGCAAGCTCTTCCTGATCAACATCGCGATGGGTGTGGTCACCGGCATCGTGCAGGAGTTCCAGTTCGGTATGAACTGGTCCGACTACTCACGCTTCGTCGGCGACATCTTCGGTGCGCCGCTCGCCTTCGAGGCCCTGATCGCGTTCTTCTTCGAATCGACCTTCATCGGCCTGTGGATCTTCGGCTGGGACAAGCTGCCGAAGAAGATCCACCTGGCCTGCATCTGGATGGTCTCGATCGGCACGATCCTGTCGGCGTACTTCATCCTCGCCGCCAACTCCTGGATGCAGCACCCCGTCGGCTACCGGATCAACAAGGCCAAGGGGCGTGCCGAACTCACCGACTTCTGGCACGTGCTGACCCAGAACACCGCGTTGGCGCAGGCATTCCACACGCTCGCCGCCTCCTTCCTGACCGGCGGTGCGTTCATGGTCGGCATCGCCGCCTTCCATCTGTTCCGCAAGAAGCACGTGTCCGTGATGAAGACCTCCCTGCGGCTGGGTCTGGTCACCGTCGTCATCGCCGGCCTGCTCACCGCGATCAGCGGCGACACGCTCGGCAAGGTCATGTTCAAGCAGCAGCCGATGAAGATGGCGGCTGCCGAGGCGCTGTGGGACGGCCAGGACTCCGCGCCGTTCTCGATCTTCGCCTACGGGGACGTGAGCACGGGCCACAATTCGGTCGAGCTGTCCATCCCCGGAATACTGTCGTTCCTCGCCGACGACGACTTCAGCTCGTACGTCCCCGGCATCAACGACACCAACAAGGCCGAGCAGGAGAAGTACGGCCCCGGTGACTACCGGCCGATCATCCCCGTCACCTTCTGGGCGTTCCGCTGGATGATCGGCTTCGGCATGGCGTCCCTCGCCATCGGACTGGCCGGACTCTGGCTGACCCGCAAGAAGTTCATGCTGCCGCAGCATCTGCGGGTCGGCGACGACGAAGTGCCGCATCTGGTCCTCTTCAGGAACAAGGCCCTCAACCCGAAGCTCAGCAAGCTCTACTGGCTCGTGGCCATCTGGACCCTGGGCTTCCCGCTGATCGCCAACTCCTGGGGCTGGATCTTCACCGAGATGGGCCGTCAGCCGTGGGTCGTCTACGGCGTCCTGCAGACCCGGCACGCGGTCTCCCCCAGCGTCTCCCAGGGCGAGGTCCTCACCTCGATGATCGTCTTCACCACGCTCTACGCCGTCCTCGCCGTCATCGAGGTCAAGCTGCTCGTGAAGTACGTCAAGGCAGGCCCGCCCGAGCTCACCGAGGCCGACCTCAACCCGCCCACGAAGATCGGCGGCGACTCCCGTGACGCCGACAAGCCGATGGCCTTCTCGTACTAGGCCGAGGGAGATCGAGTCATGGAACTTCACGACGTCTGGTTCGTCCTCATCGCCGTCCTGTGGACCGGCTACTTCTTCCTGGAGGGCTTCGACTTCGGGGTCGGGATCCTCACCAAGCTGCTCGCCCGCAACCGGCCCGAGAAGCGGGTGCTGATCAACACCATCGGGCCCGTCTGGGACGGCAACGAGGTGTGGCTGCTCACAGCGGGCGGCGCGACCTTCGCCGCCTTCCCCGAGTGGTACGCCACGCTCTTCTCCGGCTTCTACCTGGCGCTGCTGATCATCCTGGTCTGCCTGATCGTGCGGGGTGTCGCCCTCGAGTACCGGGCGAAGCGGCCCGAGGAGAACTGGCAGCGCAACTGGGAGACCGCGATCTTCTGGACCTCGCTGATTCCGGCGTTCCTGTGGGGCGTTGCCTTCGGCAACATCGTGCGGGGCGTGAAGATCGACAAGAACTTCGACTACGTCGGCAACTTCTGGGACCTGCTCAATCCGTACGCGTTGCTCGGCGGCCTGGTGACGCTGACGCTGTTCACCTTCCACGGGGCGGTGTTCACGGCACTCAAGACGGTCGGGGACATCCGGGAGCGGGCGCGGAAGCTGGCCCTGGTGGTCGGTCTCGTCGCCGCGGCAGTGGCGCTGATCTTCCTGGTGTGGACGCAGGTCGACAGCGGTGACGGCAAGAGCCTGGTGGCGCTCGTCGTGGCCGTGGCCGCGTTGGTCGCCGCGCTGGTGGCCAATCAGGCCGGGCGTGAGGGCTGGTCGTTCGCGCTGTCCGGGGTCACGATCGTGGCCGCCGTGGCGATGCTCTTCCTGTCGCTCTTCCCGAACGTCATGCCGTCGTCGCTCAATGAGGACTGGAGCCTCACGGTCACCAACGCCTCGTCGAGCCCGTACACCCTGAGGATCATGACCTGGTGCGCGGCGATCGCCACACCGATCGTCCTGCTCTACCAGGGGTGGACCTACTGGGTGTTCCGCAAGCGGATCGGTACGCAGCACATCGCAGACCCTGTGCACTGAGTCCGAATTGGGGCATGTTTCACGTGAAACATGCCCCATGAGAAGAGGGTGTGTTTCACGTGAAACCGATCGACCCGCGTCTGCTCCGCTACGCCCGCGCCACCCGCTTCTTCATGGTGGCGGTCGTCGGTCTGGGCGCCGCCGGAGCAGCGCTGGTCATCGCCCAGGCGATGCTCATCGCCGAGGTGGTGGTGGGCGCCTTCCAGCACGGCATGCCGGTCGCTGAACTCGGCACTCCCCTGCTGCTCTTGGCGGCCGTCGCCTGCGGCCGTGCGCTGGTCTCCTGGCTCACCGAGCTCGCCGCGCACCGGGCGAGCGCGGCGGTGAAGTCGGAGCTGCGGGGCCGGCTGCTGGAGCGTTCTGTCGAGCTGGGTCCAGGATGGCTGAGCGGGCAGCGGACCGGGTCCCTCGTCGCGCTCGCCACCCGCGGGGTCGACGCCCTCGACGACTACTTCTCGCGCTATCTGCCGCAGCTGGGGCTCGCGGTGGTCGTGCCGGTTGCGGTGCTGGCCCGGATCGTGACCGAGGACTGGGTCTCGGCGGCGATCATCATCGGGACCCTGCCGCTCATCCCGGTCTTCATGGTCCTGATCGGCTGGGCCACGCAGTCCCGGATGGACCGTCAGTGGCGGCTGCTGTCCCGGCTGTCCGGACACTTCCTGGACGTCGTCGCGGGACTGCCGACCCTGAAGGTGTTCGGGCGGGCCAAGGCGCAGGCCGAGTCGATCCGGCGCATCACCGGCGAGTACCGGCAGGCGACCATGCGGACGCTGCGGATCGCCTTCATCTCGTCCTTCGCGCTGGAGCTGCTCTCCACGCTCTCGGTCGCGCTGGTCGCCGTGACGATCGGTATGCGGCTCGTGCACGGCGAGATGGACCTGTACATCGGCCTGGTCGTCCTCGTCCTCGCGCCCGAGGCCTACCTGCCGTTGCGTCAGGTCGGCGCGCAGTACCACGCGGCGGCCGAGGGGCTGGCGGCTGCCGAGGAGATCTTCGCCGTCCTGGAGACGCCCGTACCGGCGTCGGGTACGGAGGGCGTGCCGACGGGCGGCATCGCTTTCGAGGGGGTGACGGTTCGGTACCCGGGGCGGTCCGAGGACGCCGTTTCGGACGCGTCCCTCACCGTCGAGCCCGGAGAGACGGTCGCACTCGTCGGGCCGAGCGGTGCCGGCAAATCGACGCTGCTGAACGCGCTGTTGGGGTTTGTGCGCCCGAGCGAGGGGCGGGTGCGGGTCGGCGGAGCGGATCTCGCCGACGTCGATCTCGAGCAGTGGCGGTCGCGGATCGCCTGGGTGCCGCAGCGGCCGCACCTGTTCGCCGGGACGATCACCGAGAACGTACGGCTGGCCCGTCCGGACGCCGACGACACCGCCGTGCGCACGGCGCTGGGCGATGCCGGGGCGCTGGAGTTCGTGGACGCGCTGTCCCGGGGTGCCGGGACCGTACTCGGCGAGGACGGCGCCGGGCTGTCCGCCGGGCAGCGCCAGCGGCTCGCGTTGGCCCGGGCGTTCCTCGCGGACCGTCCGGTGCTGCTGCTCGACGAGCCGACGGCCGCCCTGGACGGGGCGACCGAGGCCGAGGTCGTGGAGGCGGTACGGCGGCTGGCGGTGGGGCGGACGGTGTTGCTGGTGGTGCACCGGCCGGCGCTGCTGGGGGTTGCCGACCGGGTGGTCCGGCTGGAGATGGCGGACGGAGGGGTACGGCTGGAGGAACCCGCATCCCCCGCTCCCGTGGAGGCCCGGGCCACGTCGTCCGAGGCACGGGTGATCGAAATCGGCGCCCCTGCGCCGGACGGGACCGGGACGACCGACCTCGTGACGGGCATACGCGGTGTCCTCGCCCGCGTCCGTGCCATGTCCGGCCCCCGGCGCGGTCGTCTCGCCCTCGCCCTGCTGCTCGGGAGCCTCGCGCTCGGCAGTGCCGTCGGGCTCATGGCCACCTCCGGATGGCTCATCTCGCGGGCCTCGCAGCAGCCGCCGGTGCTGTATCTGATGGTGGCCGTGACGGCGACACGGGCCTTCGGTATCGGGCGGGCCGTCTTCCGGTATGCCGAGCGTCTCGTGTCGCACGAGGCCGTGCTGCGGATGCTGGCCGATACCAGGGTCGCCGTGTACCGGCGGCTGGAGCGGCTGGCGCCTGCCGGGCTGCGCCGCACCCGCCGGGGCGACCTGCTCTCGCGGCTCGTCGCCGACGTGGATGCCCTGCAGGACTACTGGCTGCGCTGGCTGCTGCCCGCCGGTTCGGCGGCGCTCGTGTCCGCCGCGTCCGTCGGCTTCACGGCCTGGCTGCTGCCCGAGGCCGGCGTCGCCCTCGCCGTCGGACTGGTGGCGGCCGGAGTCGGAGTCCCGCTGGTCACCGGCGCCGTGGCGCGGCGCGCCGAGCGCAGGCTGGCCCCTGCCCGGGGTGTGCTCGCGACGCGCGTCACCGATCTGCTCACCGGCACCGCGGAGTTGACCGTGGCCGGCGCCCTGCCCGCCCGTGCCGCCGAGACACGGCGCGCCGACGGCACGCTCACCCGGATCGCCTCGCGCGCCGCCACCGCCACCGCACTCGGCGACGGGCTCACCGCTCTGCTCTCCGGTCTGACGGTCGCCGCCACCGCCCTCGTGGGCGCCCGGGCGGTCGCCGACGGGCGGCTGGGCGGCGTGGCGATGGCGGTCGTCGTCCTCACCCCGCTGGCCGCCTTCGAGGCCGTCCTCGGGCTGCCGCTCGCCGTGCAGTACCGGCAGCGGGTGCGCAGGAGCGCGGAGCGCGTGTACGAGGTGCTGGACGCGGCCGAGCCGGTACGGGAGCCGGAGCGGCCCCGGCAGGCGCCCGCCTCCCCCTTCCCGGTGGCGCTCAAGGGCCTGACCGCCCGGCACGCGGGACAGGACCGGGATGCGCTCGACGGCCTCGATCTGACCCTCGACCAGGGGAGCCGGATCGCCGTGGTCGGGCCGTCCGGCTCCGGCAAGACGACGCTGGCGCAGGTGCTGCTGCGCTTCCTGGACACGAACGCGGGCTCGTACACGCTGGCCGGTGTGGACGCATACGCGCTCGACGGCGACGACGTACGACAGCTCGTCGGGCTGTGTGCTCAGGACGCGCACCTCTTCGACAGCTCGGTGCGCGAGAACCTGCTGCTGGCGAAGAAGGACGCCACCGAGGGCGACCTGCGCGACGCGCTCGCCCGGGCCCGGCTGCTGGACTGGGCCGACAGCCTGCCCGACGGGCTCGACACGCTGGTCGGCGAGCACGGTGCCCGGCTGTCGGGCGGGCAGCGGCAGCGGCTGGCGCTGGCCCGCGCACTGCTCGCCGACTTCCCCGTGCTTGTGCTCGACGAGCCCGCCGAACACCTCGACCTGCCGACGGCCGACGCCCTCACCGCGGACCTGCTGGCCGCCACCGAGGGCCGTACGACGCTGCTCATCACGCACCGGCTGGCCGGGCTGGAGGCGGTCGACGAGGTCGTCGTACTGGACGCGGGGCGGGTTGCGCAGCGTGGCACGTACGCGGAACTGGCCGCCGTGCCAGGGCCCTTGCGGGCCATGGTGGAGCGGGAGGCGGAGGCGGAGTTGCTGGTCGGAGCGCCGTAGCGGGTGGCGGTCGTGTTGCTGCCCACGCGACCGGGAGCGCCTCGCGGTGTACGAGAACCGCGACCGTATCGCCCGTGACCTGCACGATCCGGTCATCCAGCAGCTGTCTACGAGGACGCTGAGGTGGCGACGTGGACCGCCCGGTCGGGCACCACCGGCAACTCCACCGGCCCGCATCTGCACGTCGAAGTATGGGTCACGCCGGAGGCAGGCTCCGTGGTGGATCCGGTGCCGTGGCCGGCGGCACGAGGCGTACCCCTCGGATGATCACGGGCGGCTACGGACGCTCGGCCAGCATCCGCTCGATCACGACCGCCACACCGTCGTCGTTGTTGGCGACCGTACGGCCCGAGGCCGCGGCGATGACGTCCGGGTGTGCGTTGCCCATCGCGTACGACTGGCCCGCCCAGGTGAGCATCTCGACGTCGTTCGGCATGTCCCCGAAGGCGACCACATCCTCGTGCGAGATGCCGCGCTCGGCACAGCACAGGGCGAGCGTGCTGGCCTTGGAGACGCCCGGGCCGCTGAGCTCCAGCAGAGCGCTGGGGCTGGAACGGGTGACGTTGGCGCGCTCGCCGACGGCGAGACGGGCGGTGGTGAGGAAACCGTCCGGGTCGAGCGTGGGGTGGTAGGCGAGGATCTTGAGCACGGGCTCGCCGGCACCGGGGCCGTCCGGCGCCAGCAGGTCCTCGGCCGGTGCGAGATTGTCCGGGATCTCCATGTGCAGCTTCGGATAGTCCGGCTCCTGGTGGAAGCCGTACGTCTGCTCCACCGCGTACACCGTGCCCGGCGCCGCGTCGCGCAGCAGCCGTACGGCGTCCAGCGCATTGTCCCGGGCCAGCTCCCGCACCTTCACGAAACGGTGGGCGCCGGGCCCGCCGTGCAGGTCGACCACGGCCGCGCCGTTGCCGCAGATCGCCAGACCGTGGCCGTGCACATGGTCGCTGACGACGTCCATCCAGCGGGCCGGGCGGCCGGTGACGAAGAAGACCTCGATGCCCGCCTCCTCGGCGGCCGCGAGGGCGGCGACCGTGCGCGGGGAGACCGACTTGTCGTCCCGCAGCAGGGTGCCGTCGAGATCGGTGGCTATGAGCCGGGGCGGAACGGCGGCGGCCGGGGTCTCGGGCTGTCGAGTCGCTGAGGTCACCGGCCCATTCTCCCGCACATGCCTGCACGCCCGTGCAGGAGTCCGCACATGTGAGTGGTTGCCGTCCTCACCAGCACCGTCACACCCCGTCCACTCAGCCGAGCTGCGCCACTGCCTCCGTGGCGATCTCCTCGAAGACCTTCTCGTCGGCGGCGAAGTCGGAGTCGGGGACGGGCCAGTGCATCACGATCTCGGTGAAGCCCAGTTCCCGGTGCCGGCCCGCGAAGTCCACGAACGCGTCGAGTGACTCCAGCGGCCGGCCGCGGTCCGGGGTGAAGCCGGTGAGCAGGATCTTGTCGAGCCCGGCCACGTCCCGGCCGATCTCGGCGCACGCGTCGGCCAGCTTCTCGGCCTGGCCGCGAATGGCTTGAATCGACTGTGCAGGAGTGCCGTTCTCGTACAGCCTGGGGTCGCCCGTGGTGACCCAAGCCTGCCCGTACCGCGCCGCGAGGCGCAGACCGCGCGGGCCGGTCGCGGCCACCGCGATGGGCAGCCGGGGGCGCTGTACACAGCCGGGTATGTTGCGCGCCTCGTGCGCCGAGTAGAAGTTGCCCTCGTACGACACGCCTTCCTTGCCGTCCTCGGTCAGCAGCCGGTCCAGGAGCTGGACGAACTCGGCGAACCGGTCGGCGCGCTCCCGCGGGGTCCAGGGCTCCTGGCCCAGCACGGTGGCGTCGAAGCCGTTGCCGCCCGCGCCGACGCCGAGGGTGAACCGGCCCGTGGAGATGTCGTCGAGGGAGATCAGCTCCTTGGCGAAGGGCACCGGATGCCGGAAGTTCGGCGAGGTCACCAGCGTGCCCAGGCGCATCCGCTCGGTGACGGCCGCCGCCGCGGTCAGGGTCGGTAGGGCACCGAACCACGGGCCGTCCCGGAAGCTGCGCCAGGACAGGTGGTCGTAGGTGTAGGCGGTGTGGAAGCCCAGCTGCTCCGCGCGCTGCCATGCCGCACGGCCGCCTTCGTGCCAGCGGCGGTAGGGGAGGATCACGGTGCTCAGACGCAGACTCATGCCTTCGAGACTAAGCCGGGCCACTGACAACGGCCGAAACGGTCACCATGCGCGGTCGCACGGCCACGCGCCGAGACGCCGGGACGGGGCGGGTGTCAGTGCGGCTGGGGGAATCGCAGGTACTGGGCCGGTACGGCCTTGGTGAGCCACACCCCGTTCGCGCTGACTTGGAAGACGTGGCCGTCGCGGTGCATGGCGGCCGTGTCCACCGAGAGCACGACAGGCCGTCCGCGGCGGGCGCCGACGCGGGTCGCGGTCTCGCGGTCCGGCGAGAGGTGCACGTCGTGCCGGTTCATGGGGCGCAGTCCCTCGGTGCGGATCGCGTCCAGATTGCGGACCACGGTCCCGTGATAGAGGTACGGCGGCGGGGTCGCCGGGGCGAGTCCGAGGTCGATCTCCACGCTGTGGCCCTGGCTGGCGCGGATCCGGGTGCCCTCCACAGCGAAACGCCTCTTGTCGTTCACCGTGACCACGTGGTCCAGCTCTTCGCGGGTGAAGCGGAAGCCGTGGGCCGCGGCCGCCGCGATCAGCACCTCGATCTCGACCCAGCCGGCCTCGTCCAGCGCCAGCCCGATCCGCTCGGGCTGATGACGCAGATGCTTCGAGAGGTACTTCGACACCTTCACGGTGCGTCTTTCGTCCATCCGCCCAGCATGACGGGAGAGACGTGGGTCACGCAGATTATTTTTGCGGGGATGTTTGATCCACAACCAACTGTAGTTATCCACAGGCTTCTTGGCGGTTCTGTGGATAACTTCCCTACATGTCAGTGCCGTTCGTCAAGATCGACTGGGGGCCCTCCCTTTGACGTGAGCGCGTCCAACGCCCTTGCCCGCACCTCCCGTTCAGCCGCCAGCCCGACGAACTCCGCCGCCCGCTCCGGCCCAACCAGCCCCTCGACCGCCCGCATTGTCTCCTCGGGCAACGCCACGGAGCGTGACGTCGGAGGGGTCGGCGCGGGCTCCGCGGCTCCCAGCCGCTGCCGCAGATACCGCACCGCCAACAACCGCATGGCCCGCGCGAGTTCCGCGTCCACCGTCTGCTGCGCGAGCGGCCGCAGCCGCCGTACGAGCGAGGCCGCTTCGGCCGCGTCCGCGTCGGTCGGAGGGTGCGGGCCGTCGAGGTAGCGGGCGAAGACGTGCTCGGTCGTGAACTCCAGGAAACGGGCGGCGATGTGCTCGACCTGGCCCCTCAACTCCCGCAGATGGCCGGAGATCGCGGACAGCGGGACGCCGGCCGCGTGCAACTCGACGGCCACGGCGAGTTCTTGGGGGCTCGGTACGAGGAAGGAGTCCGCGTCGCCGGGGACCGGCTCGAGCACGCCCAGTTCCACGGCGTCGGCGACCGCCACGTCGTCGGGGGAGCCGCCGAAGCGCTCGTCCAACTCGGCACGCGAGATCCGTACCGTCTGCTCGTCGGTCCACGGACCGTCGACCTCGGCGACCAGCCCGAGCACACCGCCCAGGCCGCGGCCGGCGTCCCAGGCCTCCAGGAGCTCCTTGATGGAGGCCAGGGTGTAGCCGCGGTCCAGGAGGTCGGCGATCCGGCGCAGGCGGGCGAGATGCGCGTCCGAGTAGAGGTTGGCGCGGCCGCGGCGCTCGGGGCGGGGGAGGAGGCCGCGGTCCTGGTAGGCGCGGATGGTGCGGACCGTGGCGCCGCTGACGTGCGCCAGGTCCTCGATCCGGTACGGCGTCTGCATGCTCGGTGCCTCCGTCCGCCGGTGTGCCGTCCGCCGGTGTGCCGTCCGTGCGACGGCGCCCGGCGCTGCAGGCCGTGCCCACCCGTTCCTCCCCGAGTGCCTCCAGGGCCTGGGATCGCCGGCGGAACGGACTGCCCACGGCGGTTCTACGCGGCTGCCGCCCTGGCTGCGGGCGACCTCCTCAGATACTCCGCCGCCCGGCTCGGGGAGCCCTCCCGGGAGGGGTGGTACGACCGCCGGAGGTAGCGGGGTATCGCCGCGCCGAGCTCCCGCCAGGTGGGCAACAGGCCTTTGCGGACGGCCCTGTTGTGCTGGGAGAGCGAGTGCCGCGGGCGGCCGGCGAGCTGCGGGTCGTGGCGCATCAGGTACGCCGTCCCCCACAGCCACATGTACAGCATCACGGGCGCGGTGACCGCCATGCCGGCGATGCGGCGGACGTAGCGGGGTGTGCCGCTGCCGCCGCAGTGCCGGAACATGTCGAAGGCGACCGCGCGGTGTTCGACCTCCTCCGCTCCGTGCCAGCGCAGCAGGTCGAGCATGACCTCGTCGGCACCGGCCGCGTCCAGGCCGTCGGCGGCCAGTACCCAGTCGCCGAGCACCGCCGTGAACTGCTCGATCGCCGCCACGACCGCGAGCCGGAAGCGCAGCCACTCCCGTTCGGGCAGGGGCGCGCCCAGTGGCGGGCGTTCGCCGAGGAGCCGCTCGAAGAGGAAGTCGACGTGACGGGTGAAGTCCGCGGTGTCGAGCTGCTGTGCCGCCAGGTGGTCCAGCACGTGCCCGTGCTGCACGCTGTGGGTGGCCTCCTGGCCCATGAACCCCTTGACGTCCGCCAGGAGTTCGGGGTCCCTGACCAGCGGCAGGCCTTCCCTGAAGACCTGCACGAACCATCGCTCCCCCGCCGGCAGCAGCAGGTGCAGCACGTTGATGACGTGGGTGGCGGTGGGCTCGCCGGGGATCCAGTGCAGGGGGGTGCGCGACCAGTCGAAGGACACGCGGCGTGGGGCGATCCGCGCGCTCACAGCGGTGGCTCCAGGCGGGCGATCGCGCGCAAGGCGCGCGGGGTGAAGCGGGACATGAGGTGGGCGCCGCGGGCCTCGGGAGTGACCGGCACCACCGCGTCGTTGCGCACGACCGCGCGCAGGATCGCGTCGGCCACCTTCTCCGGCGGGTAGTTCCGGAGGCCGTACAGGCGGGCCGACCTCTTCTGGCGCCGCTTCTCCTCGTCGGCGTCGACTCCGGCGAAGCGCGCGGTCGAGGTGATGTTGGTGTTGACGAAGCCGGGGCAGATCGCGCTCACTCCGATCCCCTGGCCCGCCAGCTCCGCGCGCAGGCACTCGCTGAGCATCAGGACGGCCGCCTTGGAGGTGCTGTAGGCGGGCAGTGCCTTGGAGGGCTGGTACGCCGCCGCGGACGCGGTGTTGACGATGTGACCGCCCTGGCCGCGCTCGGCCATCTGCCTGCCGAAGAGCCGGCAGCCGTGGATGACGCCCCACAGGTTGACGTCGAGGACCTTCTTCCAGTCCTCCGGGCTGGTGTCGAAGAAGGAGCCGGACAGGCCGATCCCGGCGTTGTTCACCAGGACGTCCACCACGCCGTACTCGGTGGCGACCTTCTCGGCGAGCTTCTCCATGGCCTGTTCGTCGGAGACGTCGGCCGTCTCCGCCCAGGCCCGGGGGGCGCCGAGCAGGCGGGACAGCTCGGCGGTACGGGCGGCGGCCTCGGTGTCCCGGTCGACGGCGATCACGCGCGCGCCGGCCTCCGCGAAGGCGAAGGCGGTGGCCCGCCCGATGCCGCTGCCCGCGCCGGTGACCAGGACGAGCTGTCCGCCGAAGCGGTCGGCGTACTTGCCGGTCGCCTTCACCTCGCTCTTTCCTCCCTCGGTGGTCGTCACGAACTCGCCGATCCAGGACGCCAGCTGGTCGGGGCGGGTGCGCGGTATCCAGTGCTTGGCCGGCAGGGTGCGGCGGGTCAGCTGCGGAGCCCAAAGCTCCAGTTCGTCGTAGAGCTTCTCCGACAGGAACGCGTCCCCCAGGGGCGTGATGAGCTGCACGGGCGCGTGTGCGTAGGCGTCCGGGCGGGGCCTGCGCAGTCTGGCCCGCACGTTGTCCCGGTACAGCCAGGCGCCGTGCGCGGCGTCCTGGGGGAGCGAGGAGGTCGGGTAGTCGCCGCCGGGCACCTTCTCGAAGCGCTCCAGGATGCCGGGCCAGCGCTTGCCGAGGGGGCCGCGCCAGGCCAGTTCGGGCAGCACGGGTGTGTGCAGCAGGTACACGTACCAGGACTTGGCGCCCTGGCCGAGGAGCTGGCCGACCCGGCGCGGGGTGGGACGCCTCAGGCGCTTGTTGATCCAGTGGCCGAAGTGGTCGAGGGACGGGCCGGACATCGAGGTGAAGGAGGCGATGCGTCCCTCGGTGCGCTCGACGGTGACGAACTCCCAGGACTGCACCGAGCCCCAGTCGTGTCCCACGACGTGCACCGGGCGGTCCGGGCTGACCGCGTCGATCACTGCCAGGAAGTCGTCCGTCAGCTTCTCCAGGGTGAAGCCCCCGCGCAGCGGCTGCGGTGCCGTGGACCGGCCGTGGCCCCGGACGTCGTAGAGCACGACATGGAAGCGCTCGGCGAGCCGGGAAGCGACGTGGGACCACACCTCCTTGCTGTCCGGGTACCCGTGCACGAGGACCACCGTGGGCTGCCCGGAATCCCCCAGCTCGGCCACGCACAGTTCGACGCCGCCGGTCCGCACCCGGCGCTCCCGCGCGCCCTTCAGCACCGTCACACTTTTTCCGTCCCGTGCTCCTTGCGGCACCGTCACCTGTCCTCCGCCCAGCGCCGCACGTGCGGCAGATCGTCGTCCAGCCAGAAGGCGCTCTCCTCGGGGTCCTCGGAGTCGGTGACGACCAGGATCTCCTCGAACTTCGCGCCCGTACCCCTGAAGCCCAGGTGGGGTTCGACCGCCCACAGGCCCGGCTGCGGCGGGTGGTCGGAGAAGCGGTACGGCGACCACAGCGGCGACCAGCCGTCGCGGTGGCCGTGCAGCGCGTCGCTGGCCAGGCCCTTCAGGGACTGGGTGCCGAACCCGAACAGATGCGGGGACCAGCGGCGCTGCTTGACCCGGCCGACCTTGTGCGCGATCACGCCGAAGGGGTAGGCGCGGTGCCGGTTGGCGTAGCCCTGGCGGATCATGAGGCGGTCGACGTCCTCGTAGATCGTGCGCAGCGGGCGCCGCTCGCGCACCTCACGCAGGATCAGCTCGCGGTGCGCCTCAAGGTCGGCCATGAGCCGGTCCTGGACGGGGTTGATCCCCAGGGATCCCGAGTAGCCGATGTCGGCCGTGCAGCCGTCGAACACCGGGGCCATGTCGAGGATGAACGGCATCCCGGGCTCGAGCCGCCGGTCGGTCGGGAAGAACTGGAGCGGGATGCGGAAGTTGACGAACGCCGTGCGGTCCCCGAACCACGCGAAGGGCAGGTGGAACCAGTCCCGCACACCCCGCTCGCGCAGCCACTCGCGCTGCATCCGGGCCGCCTCGCGCTCGGTCACCCCCGGCTGGAGCCGGGCGGCGACCGCCTCCGCGCACTCGTAGGCGAGGCGTTGTACCTGCCTGAACCCCCGCAGCCGCACGGAGAGTTCACCTGCCACTGCCGTCGTCATGCCACCGCCCACCCTCGTCCACGCCGACTGCGGTACGTGCCCGGAACTTGACACTGGTGAATGTGACAGTTGTTAGAGGCTGCGTCAATAGGCGGGGTCCGGGCTGTGGACAACTCTGCGTAGCTCTCAGGTAGGGGAATCCCCTACGGACCCGTACACCTCGAGTCGGACGTCGAGACAGCCCTGCGGTCTGACGACCGGCGTGGTCCGCGTCACTATCGTCGACTGCGTGACTGTGATCGCGACCGAAAGCCTGAGCAAGCGGTTCCCCCGGGTGACCGCGCTTGACCGGCTCTCCGTCGACGTCGGGCCCGGTGTGACCGGGCTCGTCGGAGCAAACGGAGCCGGCAAGTCCACACTGATCAAGATCCTTCTGGGTCTGTCCCCCGCCACCGAGGGCCGCGCCGAAGTGCTCGGGCTCGACGTCGCGACCAAGGGCGCCGACATCCGCGAGCGGGTCGGGTACATGCCGGAGCACGACTGCCTGCCGCCCGACGTCTCGGCCACCGAGTTCGTCGTCCACATGGCGCGCATGTCCGGCCTGCCGCCCACGGCCGCGCGCGAGCGCACCGCGGACACGCTGCGCCATGTCGGCCTGTACGAGGAGCGCTACCGTCCCATCGGCGGCTACTCGACCGGCATGAAGCAGCGCGTCAAGCTCGCGCAGGCCCTCGTCCACGACCCACAACTGGTCCTCCTGGACGAGCCGACCAACGGCCTCGACCCGGTCGGCCGCGACGAGATGCTCGGCCTCATCCGCCGTATCTACACCGACTTCGGCATCTCGGTCCTGGTCACCTCGCATCTCCTGGGGGAACTGGAACGCACCTGCGACCACGTCGTCGTCGTCGACGGCGGCAAGCTCCTGCGTTCCAGCTCCACCACGGACTTCATGCAGACCACGACCACCCTTGCGATCGAGGTCACCGACACCGACGAGCACCCGGACGGCACGCGCGCGGTGCGCGAGACGCTGGACGCGCGCGGGGTGGAGGTCCTCGACGGCAGCAACGGCCTGCCGGGAGCGGGACACATCCTGCTGCTCACCGCACAGGGCGAGGAGACGTACGACCTCGTGCGCGACGTCGTCGCCGACCTCGGCCTCGGCCTGGTCCGCATGGAGCAGCGCAGGCACCACATCTCGGAGGTCTTCCACGGGGACGCCGAGGACCGGGACGTGACGAAGGAGGCGGTCGGTCATGGCAGTTGAACAGCCCCTGGCTCCGACCCCGGGTGACCAGACCCGCATCCACAACATCGGCTACCGCAACTACGACGGCCCCCGCCTCGGCCGTTCCTACGCCACCCGCTCCCTCTACTCGCAGTCCCTGCGCGGCGCCTACGGCCTCGGCCGCTCGGTCAAGTCCAAGGTGCTGCCGATGCTGCTGTTCGTGGTGATGTGCGTGCCCGCGGCCATCATGGTGGCCGTGGCGGTCGCCACGAAGGCCAAGGACCTGCCCGTCGACTACACGCGCTACGCGATCATCATGCAGGCCGTCATCAGCCTGTACGTCGCCTCGCAGGCACCCCAGTCCGTCTCGCGCGACCTGCGCTTCAAGACCGTGCCGCTGTACTTCTCGCGGCCGATCGAGACCGCCGACTACGTGCGCGCCAAGTACGCGGCGCTGGCCTCGGCGATGTTCATCCTGACCGCCGCCCCGCTGCTCGTGCTCTATGTGGGCGCGCTGCTGGCGAAGCTCGACTTCGCCGACCAGACCAAGGGATTCGCACAGGGACTCGTCTCCGTGGCACTGCTCTCGCTGCTCTTCGCCGGCATCGGCCTGGTCATCGCCTCGGTGACCCCGCGGCGCGGCTTCGGTATCGCGGCCGTGATCGCCGTCCTGACCATCTCCTACGGGGCGGTCTCCACGCTCCAGGCCATCGCGGACGCGCAGAACAGCACGCGCTCCATCCCGTGGATGGGTCTCTTCTCGCCCGTGACCCTCATCGACGGAGTCCAGTCCGCCTTCCTCGGCGCGAGCTCGGCGTTCCCCGGCGAGATCGGTCCCACGAACGGCGAGGGCGTGGTCTACGTCCTGGTCGTCCTCGGCCTCATCGCCGCCTGCTACGGCCTCCTGATGCGCCGCTACCGGAAGGTGGGCCTGTGACCACGCTCAACATCGACCACGTCTCCCGCTGGTTCGGCAACGTGGTCGCCGTCAACGACGTCACCATGACGATCGGCCCCGGCGTCACCGGCCTGCTCGGCCCCAACGGCGCCGGAAAATCCACCCTCATCAACATGATGGGCGGCTTCCTGGCCCCCTCCACCGGCACGGTCACCCTCGACGGCCAGCAGGTCTGGCGCAACGAGGCGATCTACAAGCACATCGGCATCGTCCCCGAGCGCGAGGGGATGTACGACTTCCTCACCGGGCGCGAATTCGTCGTCGCCAACGCCGAGTTGCACGGTCTGGGCGCCAAGGCCGCCCAGCAGGCGCTCGCCACGGTCGAGATGGAGTACGCGCAGGACCGGAAGATCTCCACGTACTCCAAGGGCATGCGCCAGCGCGTGAAGATGGCGTCCGCCCTGGTCCACAACCCCTCGCTGCTCCTGCTCGACGAGCCCTTCAACGGCATGGACCCGCGCCAGCGCATGCAGCTCATGGACCTGCTGCGACGCATGGGCGACGAGGGCCGCACGGTGCTGTTCTCGTCCCACATCCTCGAAGAGGTCGAGCAACTCGCCTGGCACATCGAGGTCGTCGTCGCAGGCAGGCACGCGGCCAGTGGCGACTTCCGCAAGATCCGCCGCCTGATGACCGACCGCCCGCACCGCTACCTGGTGCGTTCCAGCGACGACCGCGCGCTCGCGGCCGCGCTGATCGCCGACCCGTCGACGTCCGGCATCGAAGTCGACCTCGCCGAGGGCGCGTTGCGCATCCAGGCAGTGGACTTCGGCCGCTTCACCGCCCTCTTGCCGCGCGTGGCCAGGGACCACGGCATCCGGCTGCTCACGGTCTCGCCGTCCGACGAGTCCCTC
>Ga0307512_10002788_pt1 | contig 21297 bp, 13 predicted proteins | sample 14_EM_MG_FD_200267 | JGI IMG/M metagenome (GOLD analysis project Ga0307512, IMG submission 200267) | Populus trichocarpa ectomycorrhiza microbial communities from riparian zone in the Pacific Northwest, United States - 14_EM | ecosystem: Host-associated > Plants > Roots > Unclassified | place...
GTGATCTAACTTTTTTTTTTTTTTTGTCAGGGACAAGAACTTGTGTTGCATTTTTTGTACCATCTACACTCTCTAACGATTTTAGATTCTGTTGGAAGTGCTTCATATGCTGCTGTTCTATATGAGAAATTCCTTTTGGTAGTGGTATGGATTTTTCTTCAGCGGTTTGTCTTAAATGACATGTTTACAAATAATAATTTAATCTCTCAATACAGGCCAGATCTTTGTTGGATGCTTTTCCAGCTTCAGACAAGTCTTTTAGTAAACTTCTCGGTGAAGTTCCTTTCTTGCCCGAGTCTGCCTTCAAATTGTTAGACGATCTCTGCCACTGTGATATTTTTGATTCACATGGAAAAGAAGTTCGTGATGGTGAGCGAGTAACTCAGGGGCTAGGTGCTGTATGGGGTTTGATTTTGGGGCGTCCAAACAACCGGCAGGCATTCTTAGATATAGCTTTGAAGGTAACTTGGCTATGCTAATCTGTTGGCATTGAGTTTGATTTGTATGTTTAAATTCATGCTTATGAAGCTTCACTTTGAGTCAGTTATTCTCTTTGTGTGATATTGGAGGAGAGTGATTTGATGTGGACATTTTATAGGAATTCCAAAACGTTCTCCATTTGGTTCCTAAAACCCTCAGGTGTTCTTTGTATTTAAAATCCAGATAGCCTAATTTTGGATTATCTAAAGGCAAACTAATTCTAAAAGAAGGAGACCTTCCCAGTGCGAGGGAGGTGTTAATGCAGATTGGAAACTTTTATGGGTTTCCTTACCTGATATGGATTTCATTACTCTTTTTCTGTTGGTTGTCAATTATTATGAACAAGAAAAGTGAAACCTATTGCAAATATGAGATAATAAAGCTGGTGACTGATGCCAACAATAGTGACATGAATCTGGTTATGTTATTCACTGTTTTTCAGTGAAAGCTGTTTTTTTGGCATAGTGTCATCACTGTTTTCTTTCACCCTGTCTGATGCATTTATGAATTATGGCAGATCAATCTTGTATAAGTATTTTATTTTTGCAAGTTGGTTTGGTTAAATTAGTCCAACTTTTATACTAATTTACCTGTCATTTTACACAAAAAGTCCCTTACCGATGCTTTTTTTAATCTAATATGAAAAAAGAATTGGTGAAGCCCCACTAGAAGGCATTTTAGCAGCCATATGTAGAAAGTACTCCTATGTAACTATAAATAACATTTATTACTGATGCATTTATATCTTGATGGCAGTGTGCTGTTCATTCACAAGATGACATTCGATCGAAAGCTATCCGGCTGGTATGCTTTCCTTTTTGGCCTTCAAAACTGTTAACATTCTGCTAATGGACTTCAGAAGCTGTTGGCTTGAATTTTCATGTCAAACTGAATTTCACTTCTACCTACAGTGACTGAAACTGGATCATTTGTTCTACATCTATTTTGTTCTGGGCAGGTGGCAAACAAACTCTATCAGCTAAACTACATATCACAAAATATTGAGCAATTTGCAACAAATATGCTGCTCTCTGTTGTGGAACAGCATGCTTCAGATATCAAGCCTTCACAGTCAGTATCCACTGATCAAAGGGAAGGAGAGGTATGGAACATATACGTTTTTTGACATATTCATATTTTATTTATTGAGGTCAATGCTATCTTAAATGTGGAGACTTCATTAATCCTATGGGGTGTCTGGAGGGATATGAATGTTGTATTTTGCTTCTATTGGGCCTTCAAATGTGAGCTATACACCCTGACTGGATGGATGGATTATTCCTCCAGATTGAAGGCATGTACCATGATCAGAGGTATATAGTTATGCTCCTTCTATGCCCTTGAACAATTCTACAGTTGCGTGCTAGTTGCACCTATGACAGACCAGGAGAGTTGTATATACCTCAACAATATTTCTCTCCTTAAACAGTTTCTAATCTGTTTAACATGGCCACAAAATAGTTCTTTTGGTACTTGAAGATAATATACCCCTGTTTAGGACTGTTGAGAACTTGGGGAAGAAGGGGATCTTTCATCAAAAGTGATTCTAAAACCAAAACATTTTTTCTGATGAAAATTCTTTGTAGGTGGTAAGCCAGGAAGTGTCTGTAAGTGGTTCTCAAGTCTCAGAGACTGGAAATTGTGAAAATGACTCCATGAAGGGTGCACAACCATTAGTCCAAAGTGTTTCGACCATGTCATTTCCTGAAGTGCAAAGACATATTTCTTTATTTTTTGCTTTATGTACAAAGGTTTGTCTATCTTGCACCATTTCTGTGACCTTCCACAGTTAATTTAAAATAGTCTTTTAATTTGAGGTTTTTCACGATGCTGACCAATCTCTCTTATCTTTCAGAACCCTGGTCTCCTTCAAATTGTATTTGATATCTATGGACAAGCACCAAAAACTGTAAAACAGGTCTCTCTTTGTTCGTTTAATTAATTTTTGTAATTTTAATAGCTTGTAATGATGTGGTGACACGTGGCTATTGTCATGTAGAGGATAGACTTCCCAAGTGATTTCTTCTCTCTTTTTTGAATATATATGATCAAGTTACCTCTTCCTTCTTCTTTCTTTCCTGGCTGACAGAGTAAATGTTACTGCTCAAGCCATTATTTGTTCTGTACAATTTTAACTTGCCTTTTGGAACGCAGGCTGTTCATCGCCATATTCCTGTTCTAATAAGGGCCCTAGGCTCATCTTATTCTGAGCTGCTTCGAATAATATCTGATCCACCAGAAGGATGTGAAAATCTTTTGATGCTGGTAACTTTCTTTTGGAGATTTTTTATGAAATCCTGTTCCATTTTTTACTCTTTTGCTTCTATTTTCAGATTTTCTATTCATGACTGGTGCTGATTGTTGTTTTTTTTTTTTCCTGGCTAGGTGCTGCAAATATTGACTCAAGAAACAACACCTTCTGCTAATCTGATAACCACGGTCAAACATTTATATGAAACTAAGTTAGAGGTTACTTTGAGACCAAGCTCTTACAATTTCCAGCTTTAAATAACTGTCATGTTGGTCCTTAACTCTGCTAAGCTTCCTCCTGCAGGATGCCACGATTCTTATTCCAATTTTATCTTCACTTTCGAAGAATGAGGTTAGCTCCATTGTTTTTATCTTTGCTTATATCTAGATTATTTTATCAAGCACCTGCATGTTTGTATGTGTCAATTAAATTCAGAAAGATGAAGTTGTGGACAGAAGTGTGGACTTAGAAACATAGAAATCATCCACTGTAACTTTTATGCTGCTGTGACACCTATATAATAGCCATCTTTTTGTGCCCTATAAATGAGTTAAAAAGATTCTTTATCTTTTTTAGGAAAAATGGAGGATTAAGTGTTTTATCGAATTGGCTTCTTGTATAACTGAGTTTAACTTTTAATTTTTATATTTCAAATTTTATACATATTCATTTCCCTCTTCAGTTATCCTCATTTTTTTCACTGTTAGAATTAGTTTCTGGGGCATGTGGATTGATGTTCTTAAATTTTGTGGTTCAATTTGTTGAGTAACATTACTAGAAAGAATATTTGCAATTATCTAAATGGTTTTAGAGTTGGTATGCACAGGCTTCTCTACCAAATCTGTATGGATTAACACACACTGTTTGTAAAACAGTCACTTGGTGACTTGTTCTTTCATTTGTATTGATCATTGTGTGGACTTTTGTCGGCATGTCATTTATTGATTATTGACACCAGAATTTCCGACTGGATCCATAGTAAACTGAAGACAAATGAAATTAAGAAGGAAAAATAGCTTCCAATCATTCCAAAATGTCAGATCAGTTAAAAGGGTTAAATGCATTGACCCTCATATATAGGATTACTTTCTCGACTACAAGAAGGCAAATGTGTGCAAACCTCAGTTCAGTTAGTGTTGTTCTCTTTTTGCATGACATTCTAGATGGTCACTTTTAGTAATGCTCACATCCTTCTTGTTTTGCAAAGTCTGGCTTGAATGCTACTGTCAAATTCTTGTAGGTTTTTATTAAATGTTTGGATGTTACTCATTTTATGATGGCAGGTTTTGCCAATTTTCCCTCGGCTTGTTGGACTTCCTATAGAAAAATTCCAGATGGCACTTGCTCATATTTTACAGGTTCTTGTGAAACTTTATATGTGATTTTATTTTTCGTGAACTATATATCATGCTTTACTGTTGCATGTTTTTCCTTAAAAACAACTTATCATGGAGAAACTAATTTTCACCCTTGTTGGTCACACTAATCTCCTTTATTTATAGGCTTCTTTGGATGTTTGGAGACTGAAATGGTATATGTCACTGGGCTTCAATTGTCCTATCATTCTTTGTGGGAAAATGATTTTTATGTAATTTCTCGAAAATCATTTGCTATAAAGCCTAAGTGGATTGTGGGAGTGGCACGTTCACAACATATGGCCATTGATTTTTTATACTTAACCAATGTTGGATAATGTCAGTTTTTTCCAAAAAGGATAAATATAAATGATCCAGAACTGTAAATGATTCAGCTGCGGAACCCATTAAGTTTTAACAATTTCATTTTGAAGAATTTTGAACTCTGTCGATCTTGGAAGGCTTGGCTAATATGCACACAAATAGTATGGATGACTTGCCTGAGCTTTTGTTCTTCACACCAACTGCTTGCGCTTACAATGATCTGATTATACCTTTTCTCACCTTTTCCTTTATGAAGGCAAGAAAATTGCTTACTTTAAATAACTGTTCATACAGGGTTCAGCTCATACAGGTCCAGCTTTAACGCCAGCAGAAGTGTTGGTTGCCATCCATGATATTAATCCTAATAAAGATGGGCTTCCACTCAAAAAGGTAATTCCTAAGTTTCTGAATTAATAGTTTTCATCATAAGAAAACATTCAATTTTTTTCACCTGGTAAGCTATGATGAACTGTGAATTCTTATGTTTGCTGTAATGTCAACTGATATGGATGCTACTCATGCATCTTTTGTACCAAAACCTTTTTATTCAGTTTCTTGAGCATGTTGAATTGGTGAGGCATCAATCTAGTCATAGTTTTTACCAATGTATCAACCTAGACTTACCCTTTAATTGGGATTTGACATCAACACTTTTCAATGCATCTAAGATTTTTCTGTGGTCCAAGATATTCTTGTGCAACCGTTACTTGTCCTAGACTGCTCCAACTCAACAAAACCATGTTTAAACTCTTACAACTTAGCTAATTGTATCCCTCATCGATGATTCATTAAACCGTGGCTCAAATTATGCTAACTTAATTACTTAATTGCTATGCTGAACTTACTTTGCTATTTGCTGAAGGTTTCCGGGTTTTAAAGTAGATGTTCCTTTCAGTATATTGTTCTCCATGCTCTTAATTCTTCTGTTCTATGTATACAGATAACAGATGCCTGTTCAGCTTGTTTTGAGCAACGGACAGTTTTCACACAGCAGGTCCTGGCCAAGGCACTTAATCAGATGGTATATAAAGAACATCCTTCGCTCTCTGGATGATGAATGTTATATTTACTTGGATACTTGTAGTAACTGTATTTATGTGACAGGTCGATCAAACTCCTCTTCCTCTACTCTTCATGAGAACAGTTATTCAGGCAATTGATGCTTTTCCTTCATTGGTAAACCTTCATGTTTTATCTAATTTATTTGCCACATTGCCATTTAAGCTTTATCATCCTGTTTGTAACCAAATCGTATGCTGAATTGAATTGAATTCGTAAGTAAATTTGAATTCAATTCATAACCTATTACAATTCGTATGTTTGAAATAAAATACTAAACCATAGAATTGAATTCAATTATGCTGTTTGGAATACATGTGGAAGTGAATTGAATTGACAATCTTGACTATCTTGTCCTTAATTTAGAAACCATTTTTGTTATAAAAATCATTTTTTTTTGTTACAAGGACCATTATATTTATTTAAAATGACACAAAATATAAGTATTTTTAAAAAGATATAAATAGACTTATCTCATATTAATTGGTTATCAAACATTTATTGAAAAAAATTCAAAAAATATATATTTGTTAAAAAAACTTATTCTAGAAATATCAAAACATAACCAAAAAGGAACTAGCTTACATTGTTCCAACACTTTCATTAAGATTGCATAAAAGATCATCAATCCACTCACTCTTGCCTGAATTGGGAACCCCAGTTACAATTGTCAACTCTCATGGGGATTACCTGGTCAAAACACAAAAATTCAAAACCATAGGTTGTCTGCCATCATTCATAGACACATTTCCAAAATTTACTATTTCATTGTAATTTAGAGAGTTTAGCTGCAACATTAACTCCCTTCTAAAAGATGATATGAAAAGCACCTTATTTATCAGTTATTCTTTGTTTCTTTTTTCCTCTTTGTATTGAAGATTATAATATTCATGAAAACAGAATGAATCATTACAACTAGGAGAATATGACATACTTCTATACAGTGCATTGGAGAATAAAATTAAGACTTAAGAATATCCAACCGCACTGAATATCAGACAAAGTGACAAACACTCCTTTCAAATCCCGGGAAATTCAGTTCTCTCTAACTGTGTCTCCCATATTTAGAACAATGAATGATTAACCCCCCCCCCCTCAAAAAAAAAAAAAGTTTCACCTCTATCTCACAGTCCCTCTCCCTAACATTCACGGCACAAATTTCTCTAATTTACTGACGCATAGTAATTTAAAAGAATTTAACAGCAGCATTAAATCCCTTCCAAGAGATGAAGGGAAAAACACCATCTTTGTTATCCCTTCACGCTCAGTCCAATCATGGGAATAGACACGTGAACTAGGTCTTACCTTGAATGATTACATTTGGAATTCATCAGTTGAATAGATGCTGTTTTTGATATCTGGGAGAGATGGATCAACAAGATATTCTTTCTTCTCTGATGCTACAGGTGCATCGTTTAGCTTTGCCTTCCTTGGGGAATCTGAACCTGACAGTGGAGACCTGTTTTCATGTTTGATACATAGTAACTTAAAAGAATACATAGCAATTTTTGTCAATTACTTTCTCAGTTCACAATTTTTTCTTCTTCATAAAGAAGATTTCAATTTTTGGGAGAAAAGAAAGGGATATTTTTGAAATATTATTTTTCATCTGGAATTACTGTGGCAAATCAGAGGGTCTTCCATCTGATTAACTTTTGCACATTTTTTATGATTTGGAATTCAAATTAATAGTCTCACAAGGATTCCAAACATAATGATTGATTTAACCCTGTGAATTGAATTCAATTCACAGGGTTCCAAACAGCTTGTATACAAATCATCTCATACACCGGCTTCAAGGAATACTTTATGTATGCAGAAGTTTGGACCTAGAATGCTGCTGCAACAACACTACCAATACTGTGTGTGTGTGTGTGTGGGACGGTAGGGAGCGAAGGGGGAAGGGTACTGTGACTTTTTATTGGAGTTGAATTCGGATAATGACACAATTACATTTCATGGAAAGAAAAAGATGGAGGGAGGGAACATGTTGTTTACTTTGTACTGCAGTTGAATCCCAGATAATGGTACAAGCACATACCAGGGAAAGAAAAAGATGGAGAAATACTTATGCTAATAGACTTCAACTTAAATCCTAAATTTGCAGCTCCTAGAGACATTCTACATTGTTGTGTTATTTAATGCATGGACACTTTTTGTGGTCTGGATATTCTTATGATTTCATTTCAATAATTTACTTTTAATATATAACAATAATGCTTGCTCTCCAGGTTGATTTTGTTATGGAAATACTCTCCAAACTCGTGAGCAGACAGGTATGTTGACTGTACTTGAATGGAAATAACGATTATACTTGATCTGTTCCTGATTATGAGACAACTTGCCTCTTGTGCATACTATGTGTTTAGGTGTGGAAAATGCCAAAGTTGTGGGTTGGCTTCTTGAAATGTGTCTCTCAAACAAGGCCACATTCTTTTCAGGTTTTGTTGCAGGTATTATTATATTTCTTGAAAATGGAGAATTTCTCCTTGTTTTTCTTTACTTTTCTGTTCATTCTCAAACTGCAGCTTTTCTTTTTATACTTGCTTGCAGCTACCTCCCCCGCAGCTTGAAAGTGCTCTGAACAAGCATGCTAACCTCAGAGGCCCCTTGGCTACTTATGCCAGCCAACCAAGTACAAAAACTTCTCTACCTAGGTACAATTCTAAAGGACCCAATCTATCACCCAGTTTGATCAGAGAATCTAGTAGGCTCCTTTTTCATAGTGCTGTTATTTTTTTCAGTTTGCCTTTTGTAATGCTGCTGTTTTACTGAATTAAGAAATTTATGATCTCCCAAGTGAAATGAGCATCTTAAAGTCTTGGATAATCCCTATCAGTTTCAAACATTTCTTGGCATATTCCAGTCACTGCCCTTTCATTGCCCAAGGCTTTTGTGGATTTTCAGTTTTTGGAAATTATCCTTTCTGATTCCTAGCAATGTCTCGTGTATTGATGGTTGGAAAATAAATGATAATTTGAAGTGACAATTTATGAGTTAATTATATTGAGTTGCCAGGAACACATCTTTGCTACCATAAATTGAATACACGCTATATTGTTAGAATCACCTTTATGAAATCGTAACATTTGTTTCACTGGTTATACACATCAAGGGTGAGAGGTGTTAAGAGCTGTTCTTGCCTTTAAAGTTTCTTTATGCTGAGGTGCTTGTAAATCAATGAAAAAGCACCTCAAAAGGTTTGTTTTTGGATGATCGACGACGAGGTTGCTTGCTTACATGTTTTGATGACCGACCCATGACTTTTTTTATGAGTCAATTTTGTTGCACTATATGTTGCAGATAAGGGTTTCATTTACTTCATTGCACTGCATTTTGCAGATCAACGCTTGCAATTCTTGGTCTTGTAAATGAACGGCACATGCAGCAGCTACCAATTTCATCTTTGCACCCTTCAAGCACAAGTTCTTCAGCTCATGGAGCGAACACCGCGTGATAATTAGCTTGTCGGGAGTCAAGATTGACCAAGTGCACGGCAGAGCATCATGGGACCAATCTGGATGATGGTGTCCCATCCAGTAGGTCAATTTGCTAGGAAGGGAGATACAAATTGGCTGGCTAATAAAGTGACTGCTAAGTTCAGATGCTTCTGGCAAACTTGAATATGAAGATTTAAGAGAAGTCAGCCTGGTGATGTGGAATGGTGTTGTTGGCTAGGAATTGCCTTCAAAGAAACACCTCCCGCTCCTTTCCCTGCCATCCCCTCCCTCCCCCTTGTGCCATAATTGTAACCCCGTTTTTAAGAAAAAAAATTTCTGCAATTTATTCTTTGAAAATTTTGTTCTTCAATCCCTCTGTAATCCAGATAATGTTTAGTGAACATGTGTAATGTTAGTCGGTATCCATGCTAAAAAGTTGGGGGGCTATGATTTCAGATGGTGCTTCTGCTTCGGCCACAGGAACACAGTAACTTGAAAGAAAGAATGGGTATGAAGGCTGTATAACATGGTATTTTTTAGTATAGAGCATCGAACTGCGTGGCCAAACTCGTCTATAATTCAGGGACTTTAGTCATGACAGGATGGCAGTATCTTTCGGTTTATTCAAGCTGTTGCCAAAATTCCATCAACGAGAATCTCATCAACTGCTAGGAGTTGGGCCTTTGAGTAGGGCTTTTAACCCATATTCGTTTTAAATAACCTAACTAGCACTTAAAGTATTTCCTTCCTTTTAAAATGATGATAATAAGTCACTAGTGGGAAATTTCAGTTTTCCGGATTTTTTTTAAGTAATTAAGATTTTTCTTTAATCTTTTTATAAAATTTAAAAAATCAATTAGTTGTCTTTCAAATTCTACTGTTTTTTGTTTGGGGCGTATAATGTTTTCTCATCATCTCTTGTCTATTTTTGTCAATTTAATTCAAATAAGGTTTTTGTTTTCCATTTTAGATAATTTGTGCTTAGTAACATATTTTCTTAGTTTTTCATGAAAAGCCTTTTTTAAAATAAAATAAAAATTAAAGATACAAAAAAAGTACTGTTTTTTAGAAGTAAAAGCAATCTAAATTATTTCTTCTAGATTTTTATTGTTTTGAACTTGTTCTGTGCCAAGGTAAATCTTCTTTTGTTTAATACTCGCATAAGCTAGAATGCCTTAAAGCATATCTTATCCTCGCCGTTGTTCAGACACTTGCATTTAGCCATGGTAAAGGGGTCATCGAATCACTCACTGTATAGGTAAGATGAAGACAGCGAGGATACAAAAAAAAAAAAAAAAATGTTTTCCTGTAATTTTTACCCTGCAAGTATAAAAAATCATTTTAAAAGTATCCCAGAGACAAGTGTCTGTCTTTTTACTTAACCAAACATGCATCTGTTTTTGAATACTAACCATATGCAACCCTAGTGTATATTGAACAGTTTGACTCGTTCAATGTGAATGGTTCATAGTAGTTTAGCAGCTGCTCAGGCGATGAAAGACTGTTGGCTATGCTTCCATGCTGTGACAAGAAAAAATGATTCGATGTCCAATTTCGATTCTTTTCGTAAGCGGATACTGGATGGTAATATATTCATGCCAAGAAAAGGAAAGAGCTTGTACCTCTCAATTGTGAAAATTATATTACCACGCGATGGTTAGCCAAGATGCAAGGAATCTGAACAAAAAATAATACCGAGCATGAGTTCATTTCGTGCAACGGCCGCTCAGGCAGAGAGCTGTTTTTAATTTTTTATGCAATCAACGTGGAATTAAAACTTGGATGGACAAAGAAAAAAAAGGCAAGGGCAACGCCAGAAACATTGAGACAACTTTTATAACAACTGAATTTTACAACTTGCAATTTTCTTGATTCTTTTGAAAGGCCTACCACTCAAATACAAAAGAATGGATCCACGACAGCCGTCCTGGCTGTCCTCAAACGCACATACATCTGTTTTTAGATGCCGGGGGGCAAATCTTAAGAAATTAAGCAATAAATCCCCACAAGAATCAAGCACCAGAACTCTACAACAAAAAGGGCATTCTTGTTTCTGGCAAAGAATATCATTCTAAGAAATTATGCGAAAACAAAAACTCCTGTTTCTTTGTCATAGGCTGCTGAGTATCTATGGAGGCTGCTTGATGAAGATGTCACAAATGAAGCAAAAAAATGGTTGGGGATGACGAGCCACTGCATGAAACAAGAACTGCGAGTGTGAAAATAAATGTTAAAAAAAAATGCAAGATAACCTTGCTTTTTTCTTTTCCTTTCCTTTTGTTTTTTTTCTTTGAAAAAGCATAAAATTGATAATCCATAGAGAGTATTACAAGTGGAAAATAAAATAAAACCACCATTTGAGTGGAGGGGAATTTCTTTTTGGTCGGGATATTTCTCCCTTGTTTTTCTTTTGAGGGAGGTCAATCTTTCCTAACACTTTGTTTTGTTCTTGTTGTTTGGATCACAACAACAAAGGTTGAAATGAATGTCTATAATCCAAAAGGCATAACAGCACTACTCGTGAAAAGTTTGACAGCATACCTCTCTTGATCTTTACCATCAAAATTGCACTTTGAAGCTCAATCACTTGATGGGCTGAACAACTTCTAGGTTCTTCTGGAGCAGCCAGCCTCTGGGATAGACAAGACCATGAGCATCTAAATGAAGATGCCAGTTCAGTATCCTTGAACAGCTGGGTGGTACACTTTCCATTTGACTTTCATCTTCTACCACTTGCTCAATGAATGTGGTCTCCTGTGAAAAAGCTAAAAAATCAGGCAATAGAGGGGATTGAATATCAAATATAGTATATGACATATTTTAAGCAATATCAGGAACATCCACAAAATGCGATTGGCATGATGCATACTTGAAAACCCTCCTTCACTGTATCTAACTGTCGAATTGGATTTGAAAAGGGGCGGTTCCATCTCTTTGGGTCCCACAAGATGGTGCTGTTGAAAGCAAATCCAGACATATCAACATGAAACCTGCGGAGTCTTTTACTTTTCTCATTTGTGTGCCATCCAATTACTTGACTGGCATTGCATACCGGACCTTCCACAATTGCTTTGTTTTTGCTTTGTGCAAGCATTGCAACAGGCCAAGTACCAAAATGACTACAAAACAAGCATGCAATACGAGAAATTTGTGAATGAAAGCATAGGCAAAGAGCACCAAACTCCATAACAATTGAGCTTCAAAGTTAAAAGGTCTGTGAACAACATGTATGCGAAATCCACACCATCGCAACAACAAGAATATCTAGTTATATCAGCTGAACAAAACCAGTATCTTTACTAGAGACAGGTAAAGTTATCCTCAGTTTCCTTTGCAAAAAAATTGGCTTGAAAATTAAGTGGCTAGATTTGCAAGTTCTCATCAATTCCTTCTTGTTTCTTTTTTCCCATTGGAGATAAAACAAAAAATCAGGGAGTTTATCAAGTTTCCCATCAAGAAAGTCTCATGACAAGTGATGACATAACATTTCTTAAGCAGCTAAAAGTATATAACCCGAGTAAACAAACAAATTAGAAAAAGAAAGATGGCAGGACTAGGTGGCGAATAAAGCACAAGAAAACAAATAATAATAACCCCCTCGTGTCTTGAGTTATCTTACTAACAACCTCTTCACAGCTTAAAAACTTAAAATACAGAAAACCCATCAACACAAAAGATTTGCTGTAAACAGGAAGTCGATCAATCTGCTGAATCAAATGAATAGATAAACAAAAATTGTAAATCAAGCAGAAACATATGGACCTAATCTGGTAAGCAAGCAGTACCAACAACCAAAAAATGTAACCAGCCAAATGCCTCCTTATTTAAGATACCATCAAATAACCAATAGAAAAGGTGGTGGCTACTAAAGAGCATTTCCCCATTAGCAACCAAACAAAATTAAACCTAATTTCTTAGAGCAACCAGAGACACACAAACTTAATCCCCTAACTAACACACACATCACTGCATACAAAAAATCAGAATACCACAAGTTAGCATTGCAACAACACACAGACAGGCATAAAAGACACTTAGCAAAATTAATTAACGAAAAAAAACAACGAAAATTCACCTGATATTTCTCAAGCTCTCAAACAATTGAAGCGAATATACATTATCATCATCAGCAAAATACACAATCCCATCAAGTCTATGCCTTTCTATATGCTCCAATCCCGCATTCCTCTGATGCACTCCTCTGTCCTTCACATTCGTGTTATTCTTATTAACACAAACCAAATGCCTATACATCACCCCGGTTTTCCTCAATATCTCCGCTGTCTCCGCCGATGCTGACGTCATCTCCACCACAATCCACAACAACGGCGGCTGCACTAACCTCAACACCTGACCTAATCTATTCAAGAAGTAGGCTTGTAATGCTCGATTATATGTCGGTGTTATCACTATCACTTGCTTTCGCTCTACATAATCAAACCTTGAAAATCGATCCAATTGCGGTGTCGTTTTCTCGACGCCGAGGGACACGGCAGCGAGAGCGAAATTATCTTTGGTGTCCAATTGGACATTGACATGTGGCGGCTTCATTTCGAAGGAGAAATCATGCTTATTGATATCGTTATCCACTTGACCAAACGGGAAGATACCAAGTAAAAGCCCTAGGATGAAGAATATCGTGCACCTATAAAAGGATCTGCGAAATCCTTTGCGGCGGAGATAGACGGAAGCTGCTGCGACGGCGGAGGTGGGGGTCAAGGAAGAATACTTGCCGCTGTTGTTGTTAGTGCTGAAGAGCTTGTGAGCTTGTGCTGAAGCGACGCCGTTTTGGTAGCTGCGGTCTTGGTAAACCTGTGAGAGTGTTCGACGGATTGATGCCATTTGATTGGTTTCGAGCAGCTTACATTATCAAATCAAGATTTGATGGACGATGGAGACTAATCCACATGAAAAAACCCTAAAATGAAGTTAAATGGAATTTATGATTTCCAGTTTTTTAAAAAAAATTATAGAGTGAAAATGGATTTTAGATTTCAAGATTTTGTTCGGATACTTTTAGAGGCGATGGTAGTGGATTTCAGAGATGGAAGGCTAAGATCTGGTGCCCCCTTTTTTTAATATTTCTAGCGCGGAGAGGGGAAGAGGAGATCGTTGCAGGGATAGCTGGGGGCGGAGTACGGCCCAGCTGGAGAGATGGGTTGATTGAGCGCTAAATTACGCGGTGGTGTTCCATTTAACGAACGACAAGTGGTTGCTTGTACTTGGAAAGTCTACGCGTCTCTTCCCGTATATCTCAGTCGCACACATGGACTCTTTACAATTACTTGAAAAAAAAACAAAAGCTAATTCAGTTCATGAAAATACTGTGGATCAAATCACATTTCATGGAAGATTTTTTGGTGTGTCAGTAATTAATTAATAATATTTTATTAGTTTTTCTATTAAATTTATCTTAAATAAAAAGATAACTTAATTTATACTAGGAAAGAAAAAAATTAAATTTAACACTCACTAAAAGTAATAATCATATTTACATATAGTTTTTTTTTTCCTTCCCTTTGTATCCATCTTTTTTCTTTAATGAATTAATTAATAAGATGCAAATAATTACTTTTTAATTATTATAAAATTAACTCAGTGTTAATTATGGATTTGCACTGTATTTCTTTCACTTTCCTTTTCTTTTAATCTTTGAAGCATTTTCTATTATAATCACCTAATTGTTTTGTCAATCCTGTCTTTTTAAACCTGATAATTTATTTTGATAACTTGCCGGGAATTAACACTTGATTTGAAGAAGAAAAAAATAAGATTTTATTACTTAAAACAAGTTAAGGACAATATTTGACACTAAAAACAAAAATAACCTCTTTTAATTTCGGGATACTTACATAGAGAATTTTATAATTTGATCGATTTTTTGCTTTATCTTAATTTTTTGAAAAAATATATTTTATTTCCTTAACTTTAATAATTTTATAAAACTTAACATCCTCTGATGCAAAAAAAATTAAAAAAATATCATAATATTTACAAGTTTGTTGTTATTTTCAATTAATGATTAAAAAGTTCTTGTTTTTTAAAAATTAAAATTAAAATTGCCACTACATGACGTTGGTCATAGCTACATGATAGTTGTCAATTTTTGTGAAAAAATAGTTGTTAGACATGGATTTGGATTTACAAAATATCACCAACTTCATGTTTATAACAAATTCAATCCCTCTTCTCTCGACATTTCCGGTGAACACAACTATTCACAAATGATCTCTCTTGTCCTTTAAAATCTTTAATAAACACAAACATCAAATTAAAAAACACATCAAGACAAATGTTTTCAACAAATCTTCACTATGTTATTGCACAAAACTCACCATTATATTTGTCTAATCTAACACCCAAAATCCTTTACACGCACTGTCAACACAAAATCCATCTCATTCATAGCTAATAATAGCCCAAACTCCTTCACAATCAACAATAACCTAAAATTTATAGCACACAAAGTTGAGTACATGCTTTCATGTTCATCAAAACCTAATAATAGCCTATAAACTTGCAACATCTTGGATGTGCTAAAATTCAAGTATAAAAAGTGCATGAAATATGAAAAAATAATAATTGTCAAGGTATTAGAATTAGATTCAAAGTCTTTACCATGAAAATCTTGCTACCGGGAACAAAAGAAGCATAAATCTTCCACTCACAACCAGTACCAGTAGCTCTAACCTTTTTTTTTTTATTTATATTATTAATGTATCTCTTCATATGATGTTCATGTTATACTTTATATTCTCAACAAATTCCTGAAATGATTGACATTCCTTAAACTTTATTGATTTATCAACTTTCATTTTAATATCTTACATTTAAACTCGTTCACTTCCATCTTCAACTTCCTCACAACTACTATTTAATTTTGCACTACATTGACATCAAAATCATCCTCGTCGGAACTTATCTTCCAATCATTCTTTGATTCTAAACCATTATCCAAACTTTTATTAAAACATAAATCATCTTCTAAACATCAATCCATTCGTGTTCTACTTCGTTAACAAATTCAAATCCCTTTTCATCAGAAGAAATATAATAATCATCTTCCTTATCATCATCATCTTTCTTATATTTTGTATATTCATCACCAACCTCGTCAACTCTTCTAGCTCTTTTTGTACCTAAAATGTCATCATCAATTCTTTCACTACCTAGATGGTCAAATTCTCAACAACATGTCACCTTAATTTTTTTAAAAAAAGAAAAAATAAGTGAATTGAGAAAAAAAACTTCAAGGGCCCGAGTGTTTTTTTTAAACCATACATGTAGGCTTAGCCCATTAATGCATGATACTTTTTTATTTTAATTATTTCTTAAATAATTTAATTAATACCCTCTCTATTTTTATATATTTTTTACTTTACATTATTATTTTTATATAAATATCAATTAATACCCCTCTCTCTAATTTTTAAAACTTAGTTCATTTTTTAAAAAAATTGTGATTATTTTTTAAAAAAATATTTTGTATTTTTATGATGTTTCAAAAATATTATTATAATTTATCTTTAATTTTTTTATATTTGATATAAATAAAATTTGTTTGCATAATTCATTTATAAAAATAAAAATCATTTTTCTTCGGTAAGAAAAAACAACATTTTAGATAAAAAAAAATAAAATTGCATAAATTAAAAAGAAAAATTAGGGTTAAATATCTGCATACTTTGTTGTTTTTTTTTGCTTTTAGAAGAAAGATTTACTTTCCATTTAAATATTTAATTAGTATTAAGTATTAACAATTCTTTTACTATTTATTTATCAATTCATATATATTTTTTAAAATTTATTTTATTAAGTGTAAATAAAATCTTTGTGTTCATGTAAAATACATCCGTAACATAGATATATATTTTTATTATATTCCAAATTAATTTGAAATTTTACCAACACTGGTGACAAAAACTAGTTATAACTATAAGTTTCCATTGTTTAGGATATGTTGTCATGCTTATTAATTAGAATCTACTGCTATATTTTTTTTTTTTGTGTTTCTTTCTTTGAAACTGATTTGATATAATGAGATAGCAACACATAAGTTTTTGGAATTTGATTTAACTATTTGCCATGGTATAATATAATATAATATAATAAATAAATTCTTTGGCAAATAGATGATTTTGCAGGGCTAGTGATGATTTAATTATAGCTTGTAAAACTGATTTGAATTCAACTCAAGTTCCGGGTTATTAATTAGGTAAGTTAATCCAGCTTAATTTATGTCAATTTTTTTTTATTTTATAAAAAAATAATATTTAAAAAAATAAAAAAATCAATGATTTTTAACTGAATTTTCCTCAAATTAACTGAATCAAAAGTCAATATAGTTTTTGACCTAAATCACAGGTCAACTGCTGGTTGGGGTTTCAAAACAGTGGTTTTAATTTGTAAAACACAGCGTGCGCCGTGCGCCCACCTCGGAGCACCGAGATTCCATTTGTAATACAGGGTCGGGTCACTAGATTAATAATTATGATTAAGAGAGATAATACGTAATCCAGTGGGCTAAACAGTGTGCATGGTAACCGCCGCAGATCTACTGGGTCTGGTCTCCATGTCAACAATGGAGGCTCTCTACACCTATTGTTTAAGGGAAGACCATGATTTACCCGTAATGACCGTCTACAGATGACTTTAAGAGGCCCAGCCTCTTTAAAAGCTTCTGTCATTGAAGCCGCCTCAGCCTCTCATAGAAGACTCAATCCTTGTAGCATACTAAGATCAATCAAATTGGTCAATTAATCAAGGCAAGAAGCAAGATAATTTGACTGCTTTCATTTACATAAACTGAGTCTGCATGCAGTACGCCAGGCGGCCATAGAAAAAGAATCTCCTATGCGCGGAAAACGTATAGCAAGAATTGGTTAAGAGGCATAACCTAAAAATGAATATAAGAGCACAGTTAGAAGTAAAGTTAAAGTTCGTAATGGTAAAACGCTCTCCTGAAAAAAAAAAATTCAGAAAAGAGACAGGGAGAGTGTATTACAAGGAAATAATGGTATTGTGGTCGAAATCATCATGTTTTTGCTGAACCCTCTTCTCGCAGAGAAACAAAACAAGAGCAGGTGATGATGCTTTATCAACTAGAAACGGCAGCAGGGTTCAGATCAGCAGTTTGAAGTGAGTTTGCACCAGTGAAACTCACAAGTCAAGGAAAAACTAAGCAACACCATTGCAAGAAAATCATCGATATGTATTCATTCAAAATGAAATTTGGAGACCAGGCGACTACCGTGCCTGAATGTAAATGTTGAAAGGATTCTGCGGGAACATCACAAGGAAGGGAATTATTTGGTTCTGGATTACATTTAATGAACCATTTCTCATTGTTCACCAAAATAAAACGATTCTATATGCCTCTAAGGCACTCATAAACTGTAGAAGTATCCATGCTACTCGTTAGGTAAGTGTTGGCATTAAAACACAGAAGAAGATGATGCGACTGGGGCATTCAAGAGAAGCTCTTGAATGCTTGGAATTGTTTTGCAATTCTTGTGTCATTGAATGTGATGGCATGAAAAGCAACTGTGTTCTGTGAATTTTTGCTGAATGTAAGCAACATCAGTTTTTACTAAGTCATTAATTGATGAAACATAAAACACTAAAAAAAAATTACAACATGATCTAGTGTTTTTTTTTCCTTCCAAAAGAGCATCAAATGTCAATAAAACAAATGAACCAGCAGTTCCAAGTTGCACGCATATAGGACGCATAGCTCTATTCTCTATGATTAATTAAGCTGTATTTTTTAAGAGTAGACTATGTTAAATAACCATTTTAATTTAAAATTATATATAGATTTTAAAATATAATTTATATTATTTTTTAATATATTTTCTCAAGCGAAAACCTTTTAGACTTGAAATTTACATAAGTTTATACTAGCACAAGAATGGTGAGATTCAAACTCGTGAATATTTGGTTAGTAAGGCTCTGATATCATTTTAAAAAATCATCTCAATCCAATAGCTTAGATTCTAATACTATGTATCTAATACTAAGTTATTAATTAGAATGGAGTGGTGAAATTCGAACTCATGATTCTTTAATCAATAAGATTCTAATACTATGTATCTCAACCTAATAACTTAAATTATTAAGAGATATCTCAAGATATAATTCTTATTATTCTCAAACATATATTAATGTATTATATTATGTTAATACCAGAAATCAAAGTGGAGTTTGTTGATACTTGGGGATTTAAGGATGAATAAATGACTTTGAATCAATAAACAAATATTCTCTCTCTTTAAAGTGGTATTTGCTATCATTATAAATGTAGTTTGTTATAGGTTTCAAAGCAAACACACTCCAGCACTCATCAAAGCCACCAGAAAATCTAGGATGGTACCTTTCAAGATTTCTGTTAGAACTTAAAAAGAAAGATATTTTTTCTAGAAGAAGATATATTTACAAGTATTCCCAGCACTTCAATTTATAGTTTATGAACAATCATAACTACTACAATAGAGTTTTCTATCCAAAAAATTTAATGTATCCATGAATGGTCATGACCCCAAGTACTTAAAGGTCAAAAAAAAGAAAAAAACATTCACGCTCAACCTACAGCTCAAACAAGCTCTTGAAGGGTCTGATTCTCAACCTGTAGTTTAAACATGCATACCTCCTGAACAAAATTCAACTATCATTCGATCTTCCTTCTACATACAAGTATTACAATCTAAAACAGCCAAATCCAACGTTGTTCACGATCATATGGCTCATGGGAGCAAATAAGACACTTTTCTATTCCATACAATAATCAGCACTACCACAATGCAAATGGCACAAAGAGATGTGAAATAATTTGGAAAAAAAGAAAAGCACAAGCAAAAAGAACAGAACTTACGGGTAATAACGAAGTCTTCCCTTCTTGGTATCCTGCTTTATTGGAATGAAACGTTCATCAACAACAACCTTCATTTTTGCAGGTGTACGTTTTCTCATCTCCACACCATGATCAAATATCCCATCTCCTAGATGCAATGGTAGTAAATCTTGCTGTTGAAATGGGGAGTTTCGCGGGTTAGGTAAACAGAAAATATTTTAGCTAAAAAAGATGATGGTCTAGTTGGGGACTTGAAGTGGGCATGGAGCAGAGTGCTCTGGCTCTCTGCCACTGACCCCAGTAGCCACAAGAAACCAGAGCTTGTGTGTTGGGTCGAAAGCAGGGATGGCAGTCCGGTCTAAGCCGGAGAAGACCCGCCCAAAAAGAATCCTAATTGGTGTTTGGGAGCGTCATTAAGTTTTTAAAAAAAATTTAATTTTTTATTTTAAATTAATATTTTTGAATATTTTTAATTTTTTTATGTATTAATATAAAAAATAAATTTAAAAAATAAAAAATATATTTTTTATATATCTTAAAATAAAAATATTTTAAAAAATAACATTAGTTTTCCTAAACATTACGTGATGGCAATAACAAACATGTAGTTTTACATTCCAGGCCGGGCCGGGCCCAGCTAGTTAGATGCCTGTGTATATATGACAAACAAAAATGTAATTTAGAACTTTTAGAGAAAAGTTATAAAAAAATGTGGTGGTGTGTTAAAATTTCCATCAACTTGGTTCATCATTATTGAGAAAAAATTGATTAATTAGATCCTCCTATTACTAATTAAATTAATAGAATCCCTCTTCTTTTTTTTCTTTACAATCAGGACCTCCAATCTATCACAAACAATGTCAATAAGATTTGTTACTGTGTTAATCATGTTAATAGTATGATATCTGTCCATTTAAAGTAAATAAAACACAAAGAAAAAGAAAATTATTTTTTTAATTTTCAATAGATAATATATATATATATAATCGTAAACATGGATATACTGCAATTTTTACATCCATAAAATCCGGACAAATTGCCAACAAGAAGTTTCTAATGCAATTCTAAATCAAATCTCAACGATCAAATTCATTGAATAAAACCCAAGTCAAAAATTCCCTTTTCAGCAGTGGACTGCATGCACAATATCTCTCCAATTACTTTCTTTTATGTCCAATGCAATTGCCACTCCATCAAAAAATATTAAGAAGGGTCATAATTGGAACAGGGGACCAGAGTATAAAAAAGAATAAATTGGGTGGCGGTTTCAAAGGCCAAAAGTTCACTTTGGTCCTCTTATTTTTTAAATGATAACATTTTGGGCCCTCTGTATTTTGAAAACTCAGTTCTATTAATAGTAACGATGGATATGAGATTTACATATTTGATCACTAAATTCGTGACACAAAGTCAAAGGGTGGCATGATTTTAAAAAGCAAACGGGTTATGAAATGTACTTAAAGATCCATGGCCCGACTACAAATTACACATATTTGGGCTTGCACACCATGTGACCTAATACTTATTTGGACCAAGGAT
>Ga0307512_10002789_pt1 | contig 21295 bp, 14 predicted proteins | sample 14_EM_MG_FD_200267 | JGI IMG/M metagenome (GOLD analysis project Ga0307512, IMG submission 200267) | Populus trichocarpa ectomycorrhiza microbial communities from riparian zone in the Pacific Northwest, United States - 14_EM | ecosystem: Host-associated > Plants > Roots > Unclassified | place...
GTTGGGCAATCGGCATGAGGCGCGCAAGGCGTTCGGGCGGGTTGCGGGGCGGGGCGCCGAGGTTCTCGGGCCGGATCATTGGGCGGTCGCGCGGGCTCGCGCCTACTTCGGGGAGGAACCTCAGACGGAGCGGATCGAGGTGCCGCAACTGCCTGCGCCTGTTCAAGAACCGCCCTACCAGCAACAACCGCCGACGACTCACTTCCCCGGCGTCCAGCAGCCGACCTACGGGGCACCGGCCGCGGAGCCCAACCAGCCCTACGGGACACCAACCGCAGCGTCCAACCAGACCTACGGGACACCAACCGCGCCGCCCAACCAGACCTATGCCGTTTCGGGCGTGCCCTTTGACGCGCGGGCAGGCGACGATGCAGCGCTCCCCCTGCCCGTCCGGGTCGTGCCGCCGTCACTCTCACCCCCTCCACCTGTGCAGCACATTCTTTCCGCGCCGGCGTCGGCTCCGGTGCGCCACGAGCCGGAGCTTTCCGCGTACGGGAGGAGGGCTCCTGCGCTTTTTGCCGCGATCGCGGCGATCCTGGCCGCGATCATCGCCGTGATCGCGTTGGTCGTGGTGTTGGCTCAGCGCGGTGACAATGACGACAATTCCGATGTGCCAACTCTTGGCGGCGGGCCGGCGCCCACCGATGTGCGGTTGCGGGACAAGGGCTCCTCCGTTCAGCTCACTTGGAGCGACCCGGCCAACGGGACCACCTCGTTCATCATTTCGGGTGGACATCCGGGTGAGGTGTTGAAGCCCATGGGGCAGGTCAGCCCTGGTCAGACCGCCTTCGGCCTGAACGGGTTGAACCCCGATTTGGACTATTGTTTCGCGGTGGTGGCCGTCTACAGCACCAAGGATTTCTCGAGCTCTCCGCAGGCTTGTACCAGTCGCGCGAAGGCGAGCGCGCGTCCGTCCACAACCCAGTAAGATGATCACGGACGGCGACGGTATCTACTCACAACTGTGTCGTTGCGAGTGCCCATCGAAGGCCACCTACCCCTATGATGGCCCACGTCCTTGAGGCCAACGGGAGGGGCGCGGGGCTGTGGCCAGTACAGATGCCGTGACGGAGCCAGTTGCCAAGCGCCGCTGGCGGTCTCGTGGCGGCCTTGTCACCATCGGCACCGTGGCCAGCCTGGTCACCGGCCTTGGGCTGACCGTTCTCGGGCTCGGGGCGGCCGATCAAGCAGTGGCCAGCTTTGACGCCGCGTCCTGGGTTTGGTCGCAGACCAGGGGCGAGATGGCCCGCATCAACGGCGTCACCGCCAAGGTTGACACCCGGGTCGACGTGCCGGGCGCGCGTGGCCACCAGCTGGAGGTCAGTCAGAACGACAAGTTTGTGATCCTGCGCGACCTCAGCACCGGCACCATCAGCTCCATGGATCTGACCACCCTGCAGACCTACGCCGCCACCTATCCGAGCAACGCCGGGTTGGGCGTCAGCGTGGCGCTGCAGGACAACGCGGCATTCGTGGTCGACGCCGTGCGGGGCGAAGTGCGGCAGCTCGATCCGCGCACGTTGGTGCCGATCGGTGAGGCACTTCACTACCCGCCCAGCATCACCGGCGGACTGTTCGACGGCCAGGGCCGGCTCTGGATCGCCATCCCGGAGCAGGGCACCGTTTCGGCCATCACGCCCGCTTCCCTGCCGTCCGATCCGCCCAGCGGCAGTGGTTCGGGTGCCGGTTCCGCCGCCGCCGGGCCGCGCGTGATCAGCACGACCGCGGTCGCCGCGCCGAGCCACGACCTGGCGATCTCCACGCTGGACAAGGGCATCGCGGTGCTCGACCGCACGACGAACGCCTTGACGACGATCCGCGACGGGCAGAAGACCGCCAAGACCTTGCCGCTCACCGGGCCGGGCTATCTGGCTCCACACACTGACGGGCTGGTCGTGCCGGTCACGGTGACCGACGCGCGGCACGTCTTCACGGTGGCCAACGGCGGCGCGACGCAGGATTTCGGCGTGCCGGGTGACGGGACCAAGCTGCAGCCCGCGGTGGCGTGGGAGGGCTACTTCTACGTCGCCGACGAGGAAACCGGCGTCGTGCACGTCTTCGACCAGGCCGGGCAGCCGGTCAAGAGCATCACCTTCAAGAACCCGGGTGGTCCGCTCGAGCTCGAGGTGCGGGAAAACTACCTGTTCATCAACGCGCCCGGCTCGTCGACGGCCCGAGTCGTCGACAACGCCCACCAGGTGCGGGTGGTCGACAAGTACGCCGACGACGTGCTCGGTGGTGATCCGCCGCCGGTGCCGCCGACCCCGCCCAAGCCACCGAAACCGCCGAAACCGGTGGTCAGTAAGCCGGGCGCGCCGCGTAACGTGCACGCCGAGGCCGGCAACGCCGAGGCTCGGGTGAGTTGGCAGGCGGCCGCCTCGAACGGCGCTTCGATCACCCGGTATGTGGTCGAGGGCGCGGGTAAGACCTTCCAGGTCGGTGCCGGTCAGCGCTCCATCAACGTCACCGGCCTGACCAACGGCGAGACCTACACGTTCGCAGTGCACGCGGTGAACAAGAAGGGCGACGGGCCCGCCCGCAGCAGCAACGCGGTGCGCCCGACCGCCGAGGTGCCCGACCCGCCGGCCTCCGCCAAGGCCGAGGCGAAACCCGACGGCACGGTCGTGGTCAGCTGGCCGGCCGCGAACGGCCAGGGCCTCGACATCAAGAGGTACGCGGTGACTGCCGTCGCCGAGGGTGGCAGTGCACCGGTCGGCGAGTCCGATGACACGTCGCTGACCATCAAGGACGGCGAGCTCGAGTACGGCAAGCAGTACGCGTTCACGGTCGTCGCAGTCAACGAGCGCAACGCTGGTTCGAAGGCGTCGCCGATCAGCAACAGCGTGGTGCCGTTCGCCAAACCGGACCGGCCCGAAAGTGTGGACGCGGCGACGGTCGGCGACCAGGCCGGCGCGATCGCGGTGAGCTGGCAGCCGTCCGCCGACAACGGTCGGCCGATCACCAAGTACGTGGTCAAGGCGGGCGACAAGTCCACCGAGGTGACCGGGACGTCGACGACGCTGACCGGCTTCGGCTCGGGCGAGACCGTCTCGGTCGAGGTGCGCGCGGTCAACGAGGCCGGCGAGAGCGACCCGGGGGTGGCCACGGCCCGGACGGTCGCCGAGCCGCAGGTGACGGTTACCGGCTCGTCGGCGACCTTCAACACGGCGACGGTCACGTTCAGCGTGGACGCCGGCGGTGGCACGGCCAGTTGCTCGATCGCGGCGAACAACGGCGGCGGCTCCGCCTCGGGCAGCTGCTCCAGCCTCAAGGTGAGCAGCCTCAAGCCGAGCACGAGTTACACGTTCACCGTCACCGCGAAGAATGCGGCGGGCACGACCACAAAGTCCAAGGCGCAGACGACCGACGCCCTGTACGGCACCGCGACCTGCAACAACGGCGAGAGCGGCGACACCGCGACCTACTGCGACGCGGATGTGGACGGCCGCAACGGCAACGAGATCTTCAGCGTTACCAGCCAGAGCGACCCCAAACAGGTCGGCTGGGCGAAACCGGGCACGCGGCTCGAGGCGTACTGCAAGAAGTCCGGTGAAGAGGTCTACGCCTACATCTACAACAGCAACAAGAGAAGCACCATGTGGATTCAGGTGAACTACAAAGGCAAGAACTACATTCCCTGGGCGTGGCTCAACCTGGACGGCGGAGACGACCTCGCCGATCTACCGACCTGCTAGTGAGTTCCGACGTGTCTGAACCCCTTCCGCCCCAGCACATCCAGGGCTTCGCGCGGGTCGCCGCCGAGCTCGCCGACCGGATCGGCAGCGTGGTGCTCGGCAAGCCCGAGGTCATCCGGCTCGCCATGACGGCGTTGTTCGCCCAGGGGCACGTGCTGCTCGAAGACGTGCCCGGGGTCGGCAAGACCACGCTCGCGCGGGCGCTGGCCGCCTCCATCCGGGGTCAGTGGCGGCGCATCCAGTTCACCCCCGACCTGCTGCCCTCCGACGTGTCCGGCGTGACGATTTTCAACCAGGCCAGCCGCGGTTTCGAGTTCCACCCGGGCCCGGTATTCGCGAACATCGTGATCGCCGACGAGATCAACCGCGCCTCGCCGAAAACCCAATCGGCGCTGCTCGAGGTGATGGAGGAGCGTCGGGTCACTGTGGACGGCGTGCCGCATCCGGTGCCGCAGCCGTTCCTGGTGGTGGCCACACAGAACCCGGTCGAGATGGACGGCACCTACCGGCTGCCCGAGGCGCAGCTCGACCGGTTCCTGGTCAAGCTTTCCGTCGGCTATCCCGATGAGGACGTCGAAATCGAGGTGCTGCGCGGGGCCGCGGGACGGTCCCCCGACACCCTCGAGCCGATCACCGACACGGCCACCGTGGGCGAGATGGTGCGCATGGCGCTTCGGGTACACATCGCGGACCCACTGTACGCGTATGCGGTGCGGCTGGCCGCGGCAACCCGCAACCACCCGCAGGTCCGGGTCGGGGTGAGCCCCCGCGGTGTCATCGCGCTGACCCGGGCCGCGTGCTCGTATGCGCTGATCAACGGCCGCGGCTATGTGCTGCCCGAGGATCTCAAGACGCTGATCAAGCCGGTGTTCGCGCACCGCGTGCTGCTTTCGGCCGACGCCCAACTGCGCGGGGTGACGGCGGCCGAGGTGCTCGACGACGCGGTGCGCTCGGTGGCGGTGCCGCTACCCGACAACCCGCGCGTCGAGGCGTGAACGGGCACCCGGAAGCCGCCCGGCCGCAGGACCCTGCACGGCCACAAGACGCCGAGCGGCCACAAGACGCCGAGCGGCCACAAGACGCCGAGCGGCCACAAGACGCCGAGCGGCCACAAGACGCCGAGCGGCCACAAGACCCTGCACGTCCGGAGAACACCCGACAGCCACGAGACACTGGTCGACCTCAGAACCCGGCACGGCCAGGGAACCCCGAACAGCCTGGGAACAACAGGCGGCCGGGGAACACCCCGGGGCCGGGGAACACCCGGCGGGTGCGGGATACGACACGGCTTCGCGGCGTCACTGCGCGGGGGGTGGGTGTTGTCGCAGCCGCGGTCGCCCTGCTGGAGCTCGGATTCCACTACGGCTACCCGGATCTTGCGTTGTTAGGTGCGGCCGCGGGTGTCGCCGTGGTCGTGGCGGTTGTTTTCGCGCTGTGGCGCCCGCGGCTCGGCGTCGATCGGGTCGCCGACCCCGACCGGGTGGCCCGCGGCGAACCGGCCCGGATGACACTGACCATTCGCAACCGCAGCCGGCTGCGCGCCGCCAACCTGGTGGCCGCCGACCGATGTGGTCGCACGGTCGTGCCGGTTCCGGTGCTGCGGTTGCGGCCCGGGCGCGACACCGGCGTTGACTATCCCGTCCCGACCGAGCGCCGGGGCGTCGTGGCGGTCGGCCCGTTGCGCGTCACCCGCGGCGATCCGCTCGGGTTGCTGCGGCTCTCGCGCACCTACGGGGCGTCCACCACGGTGTGGGTGCATCCGCGAATTCACCTGCTGCGCGCGGTGCCGGCCGGGATGGCGCGCAGCCTCGACGGACGCATCGACAAGGTGCCGCACGGCACGATCACCTTCGACTCGCTGCGCGAGTACGTCGTTGGCGACGAACTGCGCCGGGTGCACTGGCGCAGCAGCGCGAAGGTTGGCGAGCTGATGGTCCGCGAGCAGCTGGACACTAGCGAGCCGACGATCGTGGTGGTGCTCGACGATCGCGCGGCGGCGCACCCCGACATGCGTGACGGGACGGCTGATTCGTTCGAGTCGGCGTGTGAGGCGGCCGCTTCGATCATCGTGGCGGCCGTGCGGGAGGACCTGCCCGTCAGTCTGCATCTCGTGTCCGGCCTGACCCAGGGGCCGTTCCTCGACGTGCTCACCGAGGCCACCCTGGGCGCCGGCGACCTAACCCAGAAGATCCGCCACCTGCGCGCTACTCGGCTCGGCGACACCCTTGTCTTCCTCACCGGGCCGGGCGGCCGGGGTGATCTCGGGGCGGTCAGCGGGCTGCGCGGGCCCTACCCGATCGTGATGGCGGGGCTGTTCGGTGACCGCGACGCCGCCCCGGTCTCGGCCGGCGACGGGCTGATCGTGATCGAGGCCGAGAACGGCGAGCAGTTCGCGGCAGCCTGGGACGGAGTCCGCGGATGGTAGTGCGACTGCAGACCACAGGCAAGCAGGCCGCTACCCGACCAGGCCCACACGCAGCAAGACGACCGCACACCACGGGCGGGCAAACCACCCAGCCGGATCCGCAGTTTGCAAGGCGGGTACGTGCTACGGGTGGGTTCGGCGGGCTGGATGGGGTTTGCGGGTGGTGAGGTGGGTGCGGGCGGCGGTTGTGTCGCTGGCGTTGGCGGGCATGATTGCCCTGGCCGGTGTGGCGCTCGGCCGGATTTACGCCGATGCGCTGTTGACCCAGCTCGTGGCGGGTGCGGCGGTCGGCTCGGTTGCGGTGAGCGTGGCGGCGCGACGGCTGCCGTCGTGGACTGTTGCGCCGTTGTCGGTGCTGATGCTGGCCGCGTACACAATCTTGTCTTTGCTTGTTGCCGCGGACCGCGCCGCGCTCGACGAACCGCTGCGCCAGATTCTCACCGATTCGCTTGCCAATGGCATCCCGCGGCTGCTCACTGCCATGATCCCGGTCGAGTCTACGCCCGACACCGTCGTGGTGCCGGTGGTCGCCGCCTGGCTGGCCGGGCTGGCCGGGACGGAAGTTGCCGTGCGCGGCGGCCGGGTGCTGCTGGGTTGCCTGCCGGCCGCGGCGCTGTTCGGCGGGGCGCTCTATGTGGTCGGTCCGAACGCGGGCACGGCTGGCTGGCCGACGCTGACTTTCGCCGGCCTGGTCGTGTTCGCGCTGGCGGTCAGCGCCGGTTCCGGCTCGGATGCGCCGCTGGCCGGCGTGCCGGCGAAAACCCGCGCGGCCGTGCGGGGGCGCGCGCTCGCTGGGGTCGCCGCCGGCCTGGTGGTCGTCGTCGGCCTGGTCGCGGTGGTTGGCCCGTGGGTCGGTGCGCGCGTGTCGGTCACCCCGATCGACCCCCGCAAGTACGTGGAACCGCCGCAGGTGGACAGCCTCGACGAGAGTCCGTTGAACCGGATCTCGGGATGGGCGCTGACCCCGAAGCAGAAGTTACTCGAGGTGGGGCCGACCGCGGCGAAGGGGACGACCCGGCTGCGGCTGGCGGTGCTGCCCGACTACGACGGGGTGACCTGGCGGGTTGGGGCGACCTACCGCAACGCCGGGCGGGTGCTGCCCAGCCCGCCGCTGCTGGTCGACACCCCGGCCGTGCAGATCAAGCAGGACATCACCGTCGACGAGTTGACCGGGCGGCTGCTGCCGGTGGTGCCGACGCCGACCAGTGTGCAGGGGGCTCGGGTCGCCTACGATCCGGGGACCGGGACGCTGATCCGGCCCGAAGGCTTGACGTCAGGTTTGCATTACACGGTCACTTCCGAGTTTCAGGACCCCGACCCGAACCTGCTGCCGGCCGCGGACACGCCGACCGGGGATGCGGTCGCCCGCTACCTGGCGTTGGGGGCCGGGGCGCCGCCGGACATCCAGCGGCTGGCCGACCAGCTTTCCGACGGCAACGGTGCAGCGTACGACCGGGCCGTCGCGATCCAGGATTTCCTCGCCGACCACTACCGCAAGGTGGCCGACGCGCCGAGCGGGCACGCGTACCCGAATCTGCAGTTCTTCCTGTTCGGCCCGCGTAACCAGGGCGGGCAGGTTGGCACGTCTGAGCAGTTCGCGGCGTCGTTCGCGGTGCTGGCGCGGCTGAGCGGGCTGCCGACCCGGGTGGTGGTGGGCTTCGACGTGCCGGGCCGAGGCGGGACGGTGACCGCGGCGGACGCGCTGGCCTGGCCCGAGGTGCTATTCGACGACTTGGGCTGGGTCGCGTTCGATCCGATGCCGACGAGCAAGGATCCCCGGCCCGTCGAGGAGGATTTCACGCCGAAGCCGCCGACTCCCCCGCCGACCCCGTCCGAGGCCACGCCGCCCAGCGATTCGGCGTCGGCCTCGGCGCCGCCCACGGTGCTCGCGGCGGCCCCGGCTCCCGGCGTGCCGGCCGTGGTGGTGGCCGGTGGGGCCTCCGGGTCGGCGTTGCTGGTGCTGATGGCGCTGGCCGTGACGGTGATGCTGATGCGGCGGGGTCAGCGGCGGCGGCGGTTGACCGTGGGCGGGCCGGACGAGCGGATCACCGGGGCGTGGCTGGAATTCACCGATGCGCTACGGCTGGCGGGACGGCCGGTGCCGACGCATCTGGCGGCCACCGAGGCGGCCGGGTTCGCGGCCGAGGAACCCGAACCGCCGGAGCGAAAACGGTTGCTGCGCCGGGCGGTGCCTTCGCCGCGCGCTGGATCGGGGCTGCCCGAGCCGGGTGAGGCTATGCGAGCGGATGTGCTCGGCCCGAGGCTGGCCGGGACGGACGACGCCGAGTCGGTTTGGGCGGCCAGGCCGACCGGATCCGGCCCCACGAAGCCGAGCGCTACCGGGCCGGCCAACGCTGAGCCAGGCGGTGCTGAGCAGCGTGGGTCTAAGCCAGGCAGTGCTAAACCGGGCGGTGCTGAGCCAGACGGTGTGCGGCCAGGTGGTGCTGGGTCAAGCGAGGCTGGGCCAGATGGTGCTACGCCAGACGGCACTCGGCTAGGCGAGGCCCGACCAGACGGGACCAGACCAGGCACGACCGGACCAGGCAGTGCCGAACCAGGCGTGGCCGGACCAGGCAGTGCCGGAACAAGCGGGGCCGGACCAGGCAGTGCCGGAACAAGCGGGGCCGGAACAAGCAGTCTGCGGTTGGGAGACGCTGGGTTGGGCGGAGCGACTTTGGTGGCGGCTCAGCGGCGGAAATCCCCGGCGTATCAGGGGCGGCCGCTGCCTCCGCTGGACGCGCTGGTCGCCGGGTTGAACACCGTCGGGTTCGCTCCGGGTCATGCCGATGAGGGCCAGGCCGTTCAGGCGGGCCTGCAGGCTGTCGCCTACGCGGATGCCCTGCGCATTCGCCGTTCCTGGTGGCGTCGGGTCTGGTGGAGCGTGCGACCGGGCCCATTGCGCTGGCATCGCTGAGACGTTTGACAGCTTGCTAGCCTTCGACCAGGTCCGTGTTCCGGATGAAAGGGCCACATCATGACCGTTCTTGATTCGCCGATCCCGCGCTTCCACCTGGCCATTCCGGTCGACGACCTCGCCGCCGCGCGCCGCTTCTATGGCGAGGTGCTGGGGCTGGAGCCGGGCCGCAGCGCCGACACCTGGGTGGACTGGAACTTGCACGGCCACCAGATGGTCACGCATTTGGCGCCGGGGCGGGCGCAGCAGGCCCACAACCCGGTTGACGGTCACGACGTCCCGGTGCCGCATTTCGGCCTGATCCTGACGATCCCGGAGTTCCACAAGCTTGCCGACCGGCTGCGCGCGGCGGGCACCGAGTTCGTCATCGAGCCCTATGTGCGCTTCGCGGGGCAGACCGGCGAGCAGTGGACGATGTTCCTGCTCGACCCGGCCGGTAACGCGCTGGAGTTCAAGGCGTTCGCCGACGACTCTCAGGTGTTCGCCGCCTGAGCAGGTGTGCCGGACTGCAACTGGCCGGCGCAACTGCAGCTGGCCGGCGCAACCACGACTGGCCGGCGCAACCACGACTGGCCGGCGCAACCACGACTGGCCAGCGCAACCACGACTAGCCGGCGCAACCACGACTAGCCGGCGCAACCACGGCCGACCGGCGTAGCGGTGCGTTCCGCGCGGGCCGACGATCTGGCCGCGCTCGTCGCCGATGGTGCCCGCGCTGCGCTCGTCGCACGGCGACCGGGCTCTGGGCGTACACCTGATCCGGTTTTTGCTTGATGGTTTGCGCCTCGGGGGTCACGTGACCGTCCGGTTTCGGGACAGCGCGGGCCCTCCTCCTCCGCTGTCGAAGAATGTGGAACGGGGCTGCGGCCCCACCTTCCGATGCGGTTCAAGCGGCCGCCTGCTGGCACGCGCGACCCTGTGGATCCGGCACGGAACTCGCCGGAACGGCCTATGGGTAGGGCAGACGCCCGAAGGATGGGGAGGATCCGTGATTAGTTCAGGGTTGAAAATGGGTATGTCGCCGGAGCCGCCGCGCACCCGGCCACCGCGGCTGCGGATCGCCGGCGCGGTCGCCGGTCTGCTGATCGGGACGACTGCGGCGGTGCTCGGGCCGGCGGCGCCGGCGTCGGCGAACGTGCCCGGTCTACAGTGGCTGACGGCGAGCAGCAACACAGACTCCCTTGTGTACAAGGCGGTGACTGTGAACTGCCCGGCTGGCACGGTGGTTGTCGGCGGCGGGTATTCGCTGGTGGGCGCCGAAGGATCGGTGGTTCTTGACGATTTCATTCCGACCACCACCACGCTGCGGGTCGGCGCTGGCGAAATCGTCGGGCCGGGCGAGCCCGCGGACGGGACCACCGCCAGCTGGCAGGTCGTGGCCAGCGTGGCCTGCGCCAACCCGCTGCCCGGCTACGAGATCGTCGAGGGCACCTTCTCGTTCGGGGCTTTCACCCGCCACGGCAACAGCCAGGCGATCTGCCCGAACGGCAAGCATGTGATCGGCGGCGGCGAGTCGCTCTCCAATGGCTTCGGCCAGATCTCCCCCGACGAACTCTTCATCGCTGACACCCTCGTGCACACCGGCGCCGACGCGGATGAGGACGGCTACTCCGGGACCTGGTCGATGACGGCGTACGCGATCTGCGCGACCGGGATGCCGGTGGATACCCGTTTCGCGAACGACACTGGGCCGGCCAGTCCCAACGGCAAGGCGGCCTCGGTGTCGTGTGATCCCGGCGAGCTTGCGCTCGGTGTCGGCTGGTACACCAGCGTTTCCAACTCCGACACTGCCGGACAGGTGGTCGTGCCCTCGGTCAACCGGGTCGAGGGCAGCCCGGGCACGGTCACGGCGACCGGCCACGAAGATCCCAATGGATACTCAGGGAACTGGCTGGTGACCGCCGAAGCGGTCTGCGCGCTCACCTCCGGCTAGGGCCGGTCTGCGGGATCGCGCCTGGGCACGGAACCAGATTCCGCACTGTGGCCTGCTAGCACCGGACCGGTTCGTTCGGCCGGGCGGCCACAGTGCGGAGCCACTTGCGGGCCTGATTCGTCAACATCGATGCAGTGGGTGGCAGCATCCGGATTGGCCCGTCGGCGGGAGGTCAGTTTTCGATACGTGTCTCCAGGCGTTCGTACCGTTGCTTGGCCGCCTGTGGCGTGTTCAATCCGAGGCTGAAGGCGATGTCCTGCCATGTCATTCCTCTGGTCCGGGCGATCTTCAGCAAGGCCAGCTCGGTCGACTCGACGTCGGCCCGGACGCTGAGCATGAGCGTCAGCGCGGCAACGACGTCGTTGTCATCGACCTCCTGCTCGTCCGGCTCCGGGACGATCGAGCCGCTGGCGATGCCCACGACGAGTCGAACCACCTCGTGCGGGGCGGGCATCTCGGGGTGCACCTGTCGGGATCGGCGGGCGGGACTGTCGGCGTGCCGGTCGACCAGGTGCGTTAGAGATCGATAAGTGCGTTCGGCGCGTTGTGCCGCGGAGTCGGGTCGCGCGAAGAGTTCGGACATGCGATGAAGGATGACAGGTCAACGGATCGTTTTCAACTAGATGTTGAAACTCAACTGCGAACGCCCGGGACGGGCCGGTCATACGCTGCGGCAGAGCAGGGCGTCCGGGTTCTTGCCGGGCGAGCTGATTCGTCCCGTGTAGGCCACGCCAGCCACGTACTCGTTGGTGGCGCATTGGCCCTTGTAGTTGCCGGTGGCGAAGTCGCCGCCGGAGTTGCCGCCGGGACGGGCATCGGACCGGTCGAACCACACCGTGCGGCCGGCGGTGCCCAGTTTTGCGCCGGCCGGCACGCAGAGCAGCGACGACATAGCCCCACCCCGGACTGCATAGCCGATCGCGTACGCGTCCGGCGGGCACTGCAGCTTGGTGTAGCCGCCGGCCCAGTCGGTGTCGACGTAACTCTCGTCGCGGACCACCGTCGGGGCGCTGCTCGCCCACGTCACCTCCCCGGCGGTGCACAGCCCGCGGCTGCCGGTGTGGCTGAGCCCGGCCAGGCGTTCCCCGTCGGGGCAGGCGGCCTTGCGAGCGCCGCTGTCGTAGTCGCCCACCGCCCGCATCCGCAGCGAGGCCACCGCGTCGGCGTGGTCGAGTGACAGCATGTTCCACCGGCGGGTGGGCGGAACCGGGCCGGTGCGGCCGGTCGCGGCGACGAGACGGTGCCAATCCGCGGCGCGCCAGTCGTCGCCGTCGTCGAGGGCCATCCTGTTGCCGGCGGCATCCCAGGCCAGCAGCGCCCAGCCGTTGCCCTGCCTATTCTCGTGCCAGCCGACCAGCGGCCAATAGGCGAAATCCGCGTCCATCGCGATCAGGTCGTCGACGAAGTTGGCGAACCAGGCCTTGACCGCCGGGTCGGTGACGTCGCGGCCGCCGACGCCGAACTCGCTGATCCACACTGGATGGGTGTAGTGCGCCTCCGGCTCCTGCGTCACGTAGAACGCTTGGCGGCGCACCGCGGCGAGCAGGTCGGCGGCGCTCATGTCCTGGTATCGGGGGTCATGGGTTTCGCCGATTCCGGTGGCGCCACTGTGGTTGGGGCCGGTGTAGCCGTAGAAGTGCGCGGAGTAGACGAGCTTGTCGGAGGCGACCAGGGTGTGCGACAGCGCGGCGACAGGGGTGAGATCGGGGCGGCCGTGCGGAAACCCGTCCACGGGCAGGCCGGTCCAGTTGATGCCCTCGATCACGATCAGCAGGTCGGGGTTGGCCTCGGTGAGGATACGGTCGGCGAGATGCGCGGAGGCGGCCTGCCAGTCGTGGTCGTCGCCGGCGCCCCAGTTAGGGTCGTCGAGCACGTTGCGCCGGACCTCGTTGTACAGGTCGGCGCCGACGACGCGGGGGTTGCCGCGGTAACGCTGGACCATCGCTAGCCAGTCGGTCTCCCACTGCTGCGTGGTCTGGCTAGTGTTCCAACGCTCGTTGCCGTCCAGGCCGCAACACCAGAGCGACAGGGTGGTGTGGTTGTTCAGGATGACGGCGAAGCCCTCGCCGGTCAGCGCTTGCACGACAGCGTCGTACACCTGCAGTGGGGTCTTGCCTTTGAACTGGGGGTTGGCGGCGACCGCGGCGTCGGTGACCGGGGTCGCGTCGTGGATCATCTGGTTTGAGAACTGCAGTCGGATGCTGTTGATGCCCAGCTGGTGGAAGCTGGCCAGGATGTCGGCGATCGGCGCCCGGTCGAGGCCCAGGGGGAGCTGGTTGCTGACCTCGCCGGCGTGGTTGTGCGCGGGATCGGCCGGATCGCCGGAGCCGTCCCAGGTGCCGCTGCCGCCGTGCCAGTTGCCGGCGACCAGTCGGAAACGGTTGCCGGCGGCGTCGACGATCCAGCGCCCGCTGGTGTGCAACGGCGCCTGCCAGGAGGCGGCGAGCAGCTGGCCGGGGGTGGCTGCCGGTTGGGCGGCGGGGGCCGAGCCCGGGACGGCCCCGACGGCGAGCAAGGCGACGAGGCCGAACTTGAGCATGGTCGTCAGCTTAGACATTCATCATCATCAACGCCATGGGTGCGATTGGCCCGCCGCGGAATATCCCTGGTTCGCGCCGGCCGGCTCGCCTAGCTTGGACGCTGTAGGTCAATCGTTTTCGTGGTATTCCAGGGACACCACGTCCTGGCGGCGTTGTCCTAGGTACCAACTTCCGGTCTCGTTCATGCTGAGGGTGTGCCGTAACAGGCCGGAGCGACCTGCGGGAAGTTCGCCGAGCACTTCGCCGCGCGGGGACACCACCATGCTTGGGCAGTGCTGATCGGGATGCGCGATGTTGGCGGATGCTAGGAAGCGCTGGTTCTCCGCGGCCCGGCTGATCAGGTGGCTTCGCCAGACGCCCTCGGCTTCGCTGGTATTGGCGGCGTTGGTGAGGTAGACGAACAGCTGAGCTCCTGCCGTCGCCAGGTACTGCCATTGTTCCGGGAAGCGGATCTCGCGGCAGAGCTGCACGCCTGCGGTGATCTTCCCGTCGGGATGCGGTATATCGATGGTCTGCAGGTTGTCGCCGGGATGCAGCCGGCCGCGTTCGTGCATCGCGAGGTTGATCTTCCGGTAGACCTGGTAGCCGCCATTCGCTGGGAAGAACAAGCCGGCGTTGCACCAGCCGCCGTCGTGAGGCAGCAGCGATCCGCAGAAGATGTGCACCTGCTTCTGCTCGGCGAGCCGGGCCGTCTGCGCGACGGCGTTGTTTACCGTGGCGGGGTCCACAGCGTCCAGCCGCGTCAGGTCTTCGCCGTAGCCGGAGAGCATGCCTTCAGGTAGGACGACCACATCGCCGGGGCGCGTCTCGTCGAGAACTTCGCGCACAGTGATCAGGTTGGCGTCTATGTTCCAGGTGGCGGGTACTTGGGCGATCATGATGGACATTCGCACCCGGTAATCGTGAATGACAGCCGAACAACCACACCCATCGGGTTCGGACGCGGTTCGGCCCGGTCCTTTTTGGACCGGGCCGGGTGGTGTTGGTGGCTAGATGAGCCAGCGGTTCTTTTGCACGACGGGGAGTTTGGTCCACTAGCGGGTCGCCGTCACCAGATGCCTAGGACCTTTGTCCAGGCGCCGCCGACGACGAGCCATACGGTGAGGTTCAGCGCGCCCAGCACCGCGCCCATCCGCCACCATGTGCCGAGCGGGACGTATCCGGCGCCGAACAGCACTGGAGCCGGCCCTGAGCCGTACTGGGTGAGGCCGCCGAACAGGCTCGACAGGAAGCCGAACACCAGGGCGGCCAGCAGTACCGGCGTGCCGAGGGCGATCGCGGTGGCTAGGAACGCGGCGTACATGGCGGAGACGTGCGCGGTGTTGCTAGCGAAGAAGTAGTGCGAGGCGAAGTAGACCAGCGCCAGCACGAGGAACGCGGGTTGCCAGGCCAGGCCGCCGACGACGTCGCTCATCTGGCCGCTGAACCACTTGATCAGCCCGAGCGAGTTGAGGAAACCGGCCATCATGACCAGCGCCGCGAACCACACCAGGGTGTCCCACGCCGTACGCTCGCCGAGAATGTCGTCCCAGGTGAGCACCTGCGCCACCAGCAGCACCGCGAGCCCGGCTAGGGCGGCCACCGTGCTGTTCAGATCCCACAGTTGGTCGCCGACCGTCCAGAGCAGCAGCAACAGGCCGAACGTTGCGAGCATGACCTTCTCGGCGCGGCTCATCGGTCCCATTTCGGCCAGCTTGCGCTTCGCCTCTTGTGGCGCCGCCGGGGTCCGGGTGACCTCCGGCCGGTGCAGCTTGAACAGCACCAGCGGGACCAGCAGCAGGCTGACCAGCCCGGGCACCAGCGCGGCCAGCGCCCACTTACCCCAGGAGATGTGTACGCCGGCCGAGCCGGCCAGTTCGACGGCGAGCGGGTTCGCGGCCATCGCGGTGATGAACATCGCGCTGGTGACCACGTTGCCCTGGAATGCGGTGAGCGTCAGGTACGAGCCCATCCGCCGGGCTGTGCCGTCGTCCGGTTCGCTGCCGTAGCTCGCCGACAGCGACCGCACGATCGGGTAGATCACTCCACCCGCCCGGGCCGTGTTCGACGGGATCGCCGGGGCCAGCACCAGGTCGGTGGCCAGCATCCCGTAGCCCAGCCCCAGCGTGCGCCCGCCGAGCACCCGCACGAACAGGTACGCGATCCGGGTGCCCAGGCCCGTCTTGATGAAGCCTCGGGCGATGAAGAACGCCAGCACGATCAGCCAGATCACGTTGTTGGAGAAGCCCGACAGCGACTCCTGCACGGTCAACGTCCCGGTCAGCGCGGTGGCTAGGATGCCCAGCAGCGCGACCGCGCCGATCGGCAACGGCTTCGCCACGATACCGACGATCGTCGCCACGAAGATCGCCAGCAGGTGCCAGGCCTGCTGCTTCACCCCGTCCGGCACCGGAACGAACCACAGGGCCAGGCCGACCGCGACGGGCAGCAACAGCCGCCACAACCGGCTCGCGGCCGCGTTGATGGGCGATCCCGCGCGGTCGGGGGCCTGGTCGGGCGGCCCGTCGGGCGGTTTCGGGGGTGTGACACTGGGTGGCAGCACGGCTTGCGACATCGGGACTCCTCAAACGCGATCATTTGTCAGCGAGATCAGCTTCGCTATCGCGGCCGGACCTCGGCAGGGACGCAGGTCCCGACCATCCGGGACCTGTTCCCCCCGTCGTGACCGGCAGGCCCGGTGGCACCAGCAGCACCGGGCACGGCGCCCGGCGGGCCATCGCCAGGCTGACCGAGCCGTACAGCATCTCCGCGAACCTCCCGTTGCGCCCCATCCCCGCCACCAGCAGCTGGCCGCGGCGCGACGCCCGCTCGATCGTGTACGCGATGTCCAGGTCGTGGACTACCAACCGCTCGACCACGACGTTTGGAAACATCTCCGACCACTCGGCCAGTTCCTGCGCCAGCCTGCGTTCGGCTGCCTGCCGCTGCGCCACGTCGCCACCCGGCGCAGGCGATGTTTCCTGGGCCGACTCACGATTCCAGACGTGTACGGCGACGAGACGGCTGCCGAGCCGGGCGGCCTCCGCGTAGGCGTACCCGATGGTCGCGGTTTGGTCCCGGCGGGCGGAGACCGCGACGACGACCGGGCCTTGCCGCGGAGCGGAACCGCGGTGCACCAGCAGCGGACACGTGCTGTGGTGCGCCAGATATGCCGTGGTCGAGCCCCAGCTGGGCCGGGTGACGATCTCGTCGCGGTGGCCCACCACGATCAGGCTGGCCCGCTCGGAGCGGCCCACCAGAACGTTGCCGGCCGCGCCGTCGAGCATCTCGGTCTCGATCCGCAGGTCGGGTGTCGCGAGCGCGGCGCGGCTCGCCGCGATGCCGAGCAGGCGGCGGCCGTCGTCCCGGTTCGCGATCGGGCCACGGCTGCGGAACGGACCGGAATAGTGGCCGGGCCACACGTGCACGATCGCCAAGGGCGCCCGGTGGCGTACCGCCTGCGCCGCGGCGAAGTCGAGCGTGGCCAGGCCCGTGCGGGAGCCGTCCAACGCGACCACAACGGGAAGCCGATCCTGTGCCGACACCTCAATGTGCATACCGGCACGTTAGGGACTCGCGCCCGGGCCGCGACATGGGCGGGCGACAGGTCTGCCCGGGCCGATCGGCCCACGAGACGTCGCAGCCGGCGACGAGGCCCGGTCCGCACGTTCCGGGACCTTCCGCCCCACCGGACGGGACCTGCCGCCCTGTCCCGGGACATCGATCGGGGCCGACGATCGAAGCAGGAACTTGAGGGGAGCAGTCATGAACACCCGGGCTATCGTCGTCGGCACGGACGGCACCGATTCGAGTACGGCGGCCGTACGGTGGGCGGCCCGCGAAGCGCACCGCCGCCGCCAGCCGCTGCGAGTCATCCACGCCTACGAGGCCGACTGGGCCGAAGCCCGGTACGCGGCGGGCAGCGAATACTACGACATCATCCGCAGCGCGGCCGAGACCGTCGCGGCCGACGCCGTCGACCAGGCCCGAGCCGCCGCACCGCAGGTCAAGGTCGTCGGCCAGGCCATCATCGGCCAGCCGGTCGCGAGCCTGCTTGAGCAGGCGGAGCGCGCGGATCTCATCGTCCTCGGCTGCCGGGGCCGGGGCGGATTCTCCGGCCTGCTGCTGGGCTCGGTCAGCCAGCGCGTCGCAACGCACGCGTCCTCCGCGGCCGTGGTCGTGCGGGGCGACGCCGACCCGCCGGCCGGTTCGGTCGCGGTCGGAGTCGACGACGCCCCCAACGCCGTACACGTCCTCGAGACCGCCTTCGTGGAGGCGGCCGGCCGGGACGCCGCGCTCGTCGTCGTACGCTCGCACCTGCCGGTGTTGCCGCACTGGCCCGCCGACGTGCTCGCCCAGGAAACCGCGACGCAGGAGCAAGACGAGGCCGAGTTGGCCCGGCTGAAGGACCAGCTGGCGCCCTGGCGCGGCAAGTATCCCGACGTTCCCGTGAAGATCGTGCTCACTCACGACAGCGCCGCGTCAGCCCTGGTCGACGCCTCCAAGCACGCCCAGATCGTCGTGGTCGGCAGCCGCGGCCGGGGCCTGCTCGCCGGAGCGCTGCTCGGCTCCACCGGCCTGCAACTGCTGCACCACGCCCACTGCCCCGTCTACCTTGACCGGCAGCGCTGATCGACCACGACGCTGTCTGCCTCGTCAGGTTGACGAGGCAGATGGCCCCGTTCGTTGTCACACACCAGGCAGCCTTGGGGCCTGGGTCGGCGTCGCGTCGAACCCGCCGCCCGCCATCGCCAGCGTACGAGCCGACCGCAGGGAGTGGCCATGCACACCACCGTTGAACTGCTCGCCGCGCAACCGTTCCTGGCCGGACTGACCGACCATCAGCTGGGCCTGCTCGCACCGCTGGCCGCCCGGTCGATGTTCCACGCCGGTAACCGCATCTTTCGACAGGGCACGCCGGCCGAGCAGTTCTGGCTGATCACCGACGGCCGGGTGTACCTCGACAGCGAGGTCCCCGGCCACGACGACCTCGTGCTGGAAACCCTTCGGCCGCCGGCGGTGCTCGGCTGGTCCTGGCTGTTCCCGCCGTACCGCTGGCATTTCGGCGCGGTCGCGGTGGAAACCGCACACGCGGTGACCTTTTCCGGCCCGCTCGTCCGCGCGCTGTGCCAGCGTGACCCCGCGCTGGGCTACGAGCTCACGACCCGGTTCCTGCAGGTCATGGGCGAACGGCTGCAGTCGGCCCGGCGCCGTCTCGAGGAACACCAACGCGCGGCCGAACGATGAGGCGATCCGGCGACGCAGGGCCGGAAGTCCCGCCGTTGCCGCCGGCTTAGAGCAGGCCGAAGGCCACGCCCGCACCGAGGACGTCACGGTCATCGCGATCGAATTGGAGTTTGTCGACGACATCCACCACTCCGGGGACCTGCTGGGTCATCCGTTCGGCGATGTCCCGGGCCGACCAGCGGCCGACTCGACCGGTGAGGGTCACGACGCCGCCGGCCACCTCGACGTGAACCGTCGCCGCGTCCTCGATCAGATACGGTCGCAGCACGCCGGACCGCACGTCCGCCAGGATCTCGTCGTCGGAGCGCTGGTGGACCTTCAGGAGATCGCCGCGGGAGACGATGCCGACCAGCCGGCCGCGATCGTCGACGATCGGAAGGCGCTTGACCCCCTCCATGTCCATCCGCCGAGCGGCGACGACCAGGGGTGTGCCGACGGCGGCGAGCACCGGCGGAGCGCTCATCAGCTCGGCCGCGATCCGGGCCGAGGCCTTCACCCGTTCGCCTCGGCGGCGCCGGCCCTCGAAGAGCGGCGGCTGCCCGGCCGCGGCGTACTCAATCTTGCGAAGCAGGTCGGCCTCGGACACCACGCCGATCACCTGCCCGGAGTCGTCGACCACCGGCACGGCGCTGAAACGATGGTCGACGAGCAGATCCACCAGTTCCCGGTACGACGCGGTCGGCGCCACCGTGACCACCTCGGTGGTCATCACATCGTCGACATGCCAGGTCCTCATCACAAACCCTCCTTGGTCCCCTCGGGCTCACGCTAGATCGGCTGGTGGTCCGGGAGTCAGGGCCAACCAGCCCGCACGGCCGGGACCACCGGCCGGCCGAAGGCGAGTCACCCCGGCGCGGGCCGCGGGCTGGTTCATTTGGCGGCGAGGTAGGTGGTGCGTTCGTCGGCGGTGAAGTCGCGGATGCTCAGGCTGCCGGCGAGGGGTTCGAGTTTGGCTAGCGGTTCGCAGGCGGCCGAGCGGCCCACTCGCACAGTTCCGTCGTCGTGCACGGTTGCGTACCAGCCGCCCGGGCCGAAGGCCACGTCCTCGACCGGGCTGCCGAAGCCGCGCAGCACGGTCATCGGTTCGGGCCCGCCGAGCCGCCAGAGGTGCAGACCGCCGTCGTCGCCGCTGCTGGCCAGTTGCGAGCCGTCCTGGCTGTAGGCGAGGCTCCACACTCCGCCGCGGTGGCCGTGCAGGATTTCCGGGACCTGTTTGCCGGTGACATCCCAGACGCGGATGGTGCCGTCGTCGCCGCTGCTGGCCAGGTGGCGCCCGTCGGGGCTGTAGGTCACCCGCCAGACGAGGCCGCCGCGGTGGCCGCTGAGGATCCGGGCGGGCGCTACGCCGTCGGCGTCCCAGAGGCGGACGGTGCCGTCGCGGCCGGAACTGGCGACCGTGTGGCCGTCGGGCGAGGCAGCGACCGAGCGGACGGCGCCTTGGTGGCCGCGCAGTTCGACGACCGTGCCCGTACCCGAATAATCCCAGATTCGGACGATGCCGTCGTCGCCTGCCGCCACCAGGCGCCGGCCGTCGGGCAGGAACGCGACGGACCACACCGTGCCGGGCACCGGGCCGAGGGTTTTGGCCTGCCCGGTGCCGAGGTCCCAGACGCGGACCGTGCCGTCGTCGCTCGCGCCGGCTACCGATCCGCCGTCCGGGCTGATCGCCACCCCTTCGATCGGGACGGCGGAACCGGCCAGGACGCGCGGCTTTCCGGTGCCGGTCAGTGGCCAGACCCGGACGGTGCCGTCGTCGCCGCCGGTGGCCATCGTCCGGCCGGCCGCGTCGATCGCCACCGTCCAGACCGGACCCTGGTGGCCGGTGAGTACGCGCGGGGCGCCGGGATAGTCGGCGTTCCAGAACCGGGCGGTGCCGTCGCCGCTGCCGCTGAGCAGTCCACCGCCCGGGCCGAACGCCAGGCTCCAGACCGGCCCGTCGTGGCCGGCGAGCAGCAGCGGGTCGGCGTCGCCGTCGACGTTGAAGACGCGAACCGTGCCGTCGCTGCCGCCGGCGGCGACCCGCTTGCTGTTCGGGCTGATCGCGACCGTTTCCACGGTTCCGGCGTTTTGGCCGCGCAGCACGACCGGTGCTCCGGGCGGGTCGACCGGCCACACCCGGGCCGTGCCGTCCGTGCTTGCGCTGGCCAGGTGGTGTCCGTCGGGGCTGAACGCCACGTTCTCCACCGAGGCGGTGTGGCCGCGCAGCAGCGCCGGCTTTCCCGTACCGGCCGCATTCCACAGCCGGATCACGCCGTCGCCGTCGGAGGCCGCCAGGTGGCGGCCGTCCGGGCTGTAGGCCACCCCCAGTTCGCGGACCGTGCCGACCCGCAGCACCCTGAGCGCGGCGTCGCCGGCCGCCGGATCCCAGATGCGCACCGTCCCGTCGTCACCGGTGCTGGCGAGGCGGTCCGAGCGCGGGTTGAAGGCGAGGTTCCAGACCTTCCCCGTGTGCCCGCGCAGCACCGTGGCGCGGTTGCCGTCCCGCAGGTCCCACACCGTGATCAGCCCGTCGATGCCGCAGGCGGCGAGGAACCGGCCGTTGGGCGAGAACTGCGGGCTCCA
>Ga0307512_10002790_pt1 | contig 21292 bp, 18 predicted proteins | sample 14_EM_MG_FD_200267 | JGI IMG/M metagenome (GOLD analysis project Ga0307512, IMG submission 200267) | Populus trichocarpa ectomycorrhiza microbial communities from riparian zone in the Pacific Northwest, United States - 14_EM | ecosystem: Host-associated > Plants > Roots > Unclassified | place...
GGGCGCGGAGTAATCCGCCACCGGGGTGTCTCTGACGGCTCTGACGGAGCGCGTCCACTCTGACGGAGCCATTCCGCCCGAACGGAATATTTTTTTGCTGATGCATCAAGAAATCTCGTTTGGACTTATCTTCGCTAAGAGAGGCTGCAAAGGTCGTTCGATACGAGTCCGAGGATCATTTTGAGAGTTTCGTAAGGCGGAGCCACTGGGACTGAAACTTGGATATAAATTCCGACAAGTTGTGGCCGGAGTACTGTCTTGGTATGTAATGGCACGGCTGCACGTGACGTGTCCAGGGCCGGGTAACGGCCATTCCATATGGTCGGCTCGCCACGAGCCTTAGATCTCTAGTGATAATCTTTCCTGGACATCTACACGTCTACATATATAGTCACTCGAGTCCACGTGTGCAACCATATCCTTATGCAGCCGGATGCTGGCGTATGCGTCCTTACACTATTATCGCTTTGTCAGTAAGCGGATATGCTTCGCTCACGGGATTTGCGAGTTTACCTCTATTTCCACGAGCAATAATACGAAGTCAAGAATTCGATAATGCACTGCGATACGAGTCCAGATACCTACCGATTACACGAGCGCTGAGTCTTAGGACTTTCATACTTCAATCAGGTGAATTGGCAAAGGCAGAGACGATTTTGGAGATGTACTCGGCAGCGAGACGCGTTACAGGTCTATTATGTTGACAATTGCTACAACTCGAAAGACAACTCCTACAGACATCCGACAAGAGGAAATCCCATACAATCCATTGCGACGAGCAGAATTACAATCGGCTGCAGTCAATTGAGCAGCACCAAGCGATGCAAAGATCGCGATTGACGAGAACAACAATATTACCCCTGAACGCGTACAACTGACGAGAACCCAACGAGAAGTCACCAGACGGCGATATTGGAGTCAACACGGTTATATTGCACGATCGAAGTGCAACTATGGAGGAACAGCGTTCTACGAACGAAATCCGGCTACTGAGATCAACTACACGATGAATGTTTACCTACGAAGGAGAAGCTATCGAAGGTCACTTACGATGAAAACCAGTGTATTGTGATCGGATACTCGATGTCCGCCTACCATCTCGACGAATACACAGTGCAATGACTGCATAAGCTACAAAGTGGAAGCTTCTTGCCATCAATTGACACCACCGAAGTCGATTCCGATCGAGCGAATACTATCCCTTCCGAGACTCAATTCAGTCACCAATACCTACGATGCTACGAACGCTAATGGTCGCTGCAAAGGCTACAACTATGCTGAGCTCGATCACTGTCGAAAACTCTGCGGATGCTGCACCCGACACCTAGCAGCGCTTCGGAACTACTATCAGTCCCGATCAACTATCAAGCGACCCGGAAGCGAGCGAATTCGCAATTGATCCTGCGGTACTACGTTGACCCCCAGCTTCTTTCTCTCGAGATGGCAACCGGGTGTCCCAATGACGAGCACTGGGGACCCACAAATACCGAGACTTCTTGATCCCAAGGCTATTTATACCACCTACTATGGGGTGAGGCAATGTTAATAGACCACCTGTGCATGGGTGATGAGGATGCACGCAATCTAAATTTTGAGCTCTTATGGTTCCAGTTCGGAAGTAGTTGTTGATAATTATCCGCGGCATTTGGACGGCAATTGACTGCTGATTCTCTAGACCCTGCAAGGAGTGAACTCACGATTGTACAGTCGTCAACCAACTGGCATCGTCCTGGAGCGGGCATTAGCCACAATGTGTGTAGCTTGCGATTAGGATTGCTAAAGCTGTGGAAGAGCGGACCCATTGAAGCTGTAGATTGACCAGCAGAAGTGGTAACCCTCGTAGGCTGGATGAGCGAGCAAAGAGCAGCGGCAGTAGTTGCGGCAGAAGAGCGTCCACATGGGAACCTTGAATAACTGCTACTGGCTCGCCGAGGCACGCAGGGAGTGACTGGACGGCGGGCCTTGGTCCATTCGTGGGAGAACCGCTAATGACAAGGCCTCCTAGATTTTACCTTTCATCGCCTCCATCCGCTGTTGATTCTTTAGCTAATGGAGTTGATAGAGCTGAAGCAGTCGTACGAATTTGTGCGATCTGTATTTGAGATATGACGATTTACAGACGGGCGTGAGATACTATGGCCCCTGAGTGATCGAATGGCGCAATCATCAACGGATATTGTGGCCTGGTAGCGAGTATTCTCATTCAACGATATATCACTGAGGTTGAGCAAAAGCCGGCCTCAATCAACCAAGCTACGAAGCTAAAGCCGAACCAAATTGGGTGACAAAGCATTGGGAGATATCGATTACGATCCCGAATCACGATAACACTGCTACCCAGCCACGATGGCAATTGACAATCGATATATTGATAAGTCGTCGGCGGAGTAACGAATTTTCAAAAAGGGAGAGATAGCCATGTCTACACGATCAAGTCCTACCGACAAGTCAAAGCCCACCAGCAGGCAGTCTACCGAGACACGCACCGAGAAGTCTACGGAGAAGTTGACCGGCAAGTCAACCAAGTCGACAAGGATTCTACAAAAGCAACCAATCGTAAGCGCACCTATGAAGTCGACTAGATGGTCTCCGCAGCAGACTTCGAAAGGCGATTAAAGAGTACCGATGACTACCGGCTGCAAGATATACTCTGTAGAGCTTGCGGAAGCACTGCTCAGAGCTCAGACAGCGCTACCACGCTTGAACTGGTAAGTATAACCATCTTAGAGAGCTTACTTGTTAGGTGTCTGCGAATGTGACTACACGTGATTGACGTATGCGATTGATGATCACCAACGACTAAGAACGATGCCGGCAGCGGAAGCTCCCATCGATCCCAAGTCATGAGTGGAAGCTCTACCACCCTGGCGAATTCCGACAATGATTTACGCCGAGATATACGGGATATGGGAATGGATGGTCAAAGGAGTATGGGTTCAGTTCGGAAGTGGAGATATGGAGGACAGGATCACTTTGGGATGTTTTCTTGTTCATCTCTTCTCTTCGACTCTTCGTTGGATCTCGGCCCGGTACAAATGGCGTCGGCATGGGTTTTTACCACCTTCGGAATCACAAGTGGAGGTGGATTTTCCCCATGCGCTGGATCCGCCGAAAGGTCGCCATTGGGCTGTACCAATCGGTTGTGGGACTTATGGGTTCATACGATTGCGTACGTAGGATGATTGTTGCATTCTTGTTTCCCTTTCCATTTTTTCGTATATACTGGCTTTGGCAGCCCAGGAGGTCTGCGTCTAAAGACAGGGATGATATAACGGCACGGCTGCACGTGACGTGTCCAGGGCCGGGTAACGGCCATTCCATATAGTCGGATCGCCACGAGCCTTAGATCTCTGGCTATAATCTTACCTTGACATCTACACGTCTACATATATAGTCACTCGAGTCCACATGTGCAACCATATCCTTATGCAGCCGCATGCTGGCGTATGCGTCCTTACACGGTAGCCAGACTGGATTCATTATTGGACAAACTAGTGCATAAGCCGAATCTCGGTAATATTCGGTGCGAAGCCAGGTCCACATCAGGTTTGGTTTCTCCAACTCAACAATCTTCTCCAAGATGTCTTGAGAGACCACCTGTATGAATATGGTCGACGCGGTATGGCAAAGATGGTTGTAAGCATCGACCTCTGTTGCATCAGCTCCTTCTGTGGGGACCACACCATCTATCACCCCTTCATACGCCTGTATTCCGTTCAGGATTATGGTCATCAAGGCGCTCCATATCCGATAATTCTCCAGTCCGGTAAGTTTGCCGATACTATAGAGCTTAACATCGACGGGAGTCATTTCATCTACTCGTGTAGAAAAGGAACACGCGTCAGCGAATGAGGAACCTCCAGGAGCCACCATTTTCTTTCCTTTATCGAGAGGAAGTGGTGTTTCGAAGGGGTTTGTTCATGTTGGAGGTGATTGTTCTGGAAGATCTTCATATTCGACAGGTTGATCCAAAAGGTTAACTGGTAGAGTTGGATATTCAGGATTGGATTCCATATCGCTCATCCGTGCTCATAACCTAATAGAGTATGATGCGAAAGTACAGATAGATTGGTTAAAATCTAACGAAGAGAATTCGAAGCAATAATATGATAAAAGTAACGAGGTAGAGAAGTGTTCGAAACCAGATCACAAACCACTGAAGAAGGAGGTATCGAGAAGATATCATTGTATTCTTATCAATGTCAGAGCAAGTCTAAAGAACAGTTCTCTCACCAGAGAAACACTATCTATATATACATAAAATACGGAGTGATTGTCCGTGACCACGGTGGTGGAACAATATCCCAAAACAGTAACCAAAAACTCTTCAACTGTGCATAAGTATAAATACCAACCGTAAAGAAACCATTAGAACTGTCTAGGCGCATTCTAAATGATAAGCGCTGATAAATCCTTTTCCACAGGAACTAAAAAGAAGATTCTAGATATGTTCTAACCGGAACTGTCTACACATCCTTGTAACAAGCTAACAGAAATATCATCGAACCACATTATCCTTATCCGCAATGACCTTCCATTATAGTTGAGTAATATAAAGAAACACACAAACATTGGTAAGAGAAATGTGGATACTTCCGTATTTTCAATGAGGCTAGGTTCGGTGAAGCCGCAGTCTCAATCGTGCATACCCAGTGGTGAGCCAGCTGCAGAGCCAGATTCGTCATCGTTGCTGAAAGCGATGCCAGTTGAACCAGTAAGCGTTTACCCGTGCATATAGCCTCCAGCTAATTACCATATGGATATCGGATTCAGACAAAGAGATGGTAACAGCTGCTGCATCTGCGGAAGAATAGAAGTGCAAACTATACATTTTGACATCTGATCGCGGTGAAAAGCAAGTTGTTTACTAATTTTGCTATGTGTCAGCTTTTGCTTGATTGTAGTGACCAAATTGTGAGACATGATAATTCGTGTGTGCATGTGCAAGTGTCGAACGCACCATTTGAAAGTTCTAAAATTCAAATGGGGCTCTAAGACAGCCATCACATTCGATTTTATTCTGCATGTGACTGTTCAGTGACAAAGCAAAAGCAATATTAGTGATGAAATGTGCTATCAAAAGTTAAGTGAGTGATGTCATACCTCTCATAGGGAGAGCGGTCAGATCGCATGATGAATCGATCTGAACGACAACCGTCATGCTGTATTCATCCATGTATCCAACTGCATAACTCTCCGCACAGACCTGGTGCACATGTTTGAGATATTTGAAATTGCTTGGGGTACGTCATGGAAATCGAGGAGAAGGATCTGGATAAGGAATGGTGAGGAAGTCGAGCTATATTTGCCAACAACTAGTGAGATGATCTACATGCCGTCAATTGCCAGCCAAAAGCGCAAGAATGTGATAGGGCCACGTCATTTCTCACTCAGATAGCGTAGACAGCAGTTGATCAAAAATTGAGAGGTAACAAAACTCCTGGATAGAAATGATAATACATACAAACGCAATAATGGATGTCAAAACTGTGTATTTGATTCGTTGCATACAATTATTGAGTGTACAAAGGCTGTTCTGATGTGATTAATGTGAGCGTCAGCGGAGCCTCAACAATTTTTCGCATTGTGTCATGAATCATCCAGTAGGCTGTGCGGTAACTGTAAGATATAATCAAACTATCGGCCTCCTTGCTGTTGAACACTGGTGGCAGCAACTTTTCTACTATGTCCTAAAGATGAGCGTCAACAGAGCATCAACAACTTTTGGCGTTGCATCCTGGAAAATGCATGGAGTGGGCGGTGACGTTACCCCATAATCATGCTATCGGCCGCCTTTCTAGGCAAACTCTTTTGCAACAACATCACTACAATGTTCTAAAAATGAGCGTCAACGGAATGTCAACGGCTTTTGGCCCTGTATCATAGATTATCGTAGGGCTGTAGCGCGGCATGAAGACATAATCACATTATCGGCTGCCTTTCTAGGCAAAAACAGATGCGACTACATCGCTACTATGTCCTAAACATGAGAGTCAACGGAGCATCAACGACTTTTGGCCTTGCATGCTGGATGATCCTGGGGCTGTGCGGCGGCATGAAGCTATAATCACATTATCGGCTGCCTTTCTAGGCAAAAACACTTGCGACTACATCGCTACTATGTCCTAAAATGACAGTCAACGGAGCGTCAACAACTTTTGGCCTTGTATGATGGATGATCCTTGGGCTGTGCGGTGGCGTGAAGCTATAATCACATTATCGGCTGCCTTTCTAGGCAAAAACGGTTATGACTGCATCGCTACTATGTCCTAAAAATGAGCGTCAACGGAGCGTCAATGACTCTTGCCAATCCATCTCGGACAATCCGAGAGCAGTGCGGCGATATCAACACATAATCAAACTACCAGCCGTCTTTCTAGGCAAAAATGCTATTGACGACATCGTCACCATGCCCTAAACATGAGCGTCAGCGGAGCCTGAACCATTGGAAGCCTTCCATCGTGGAAAATCATGAGGCTATGCGTCTACAATGATCTGTAATCGTACTACCGGCCGCCTGTCTAGGCAAATATGCTTCCAATAAGATCGTAACCAAGTCCCAAAATGAGCATCAACGGAGCGTCAACAATTGTTGCGCTGGCATCTTGGATAATATAACCGGAATGGAACACAGATAAACCACAATGAACCTATCGGCAGCCGTTATTGGCAAAAATGCAAGTGTCGATATCGTGTCCGCCTCCTACAATTGTGCGCCCACAGAGCGTCAAGGCTCTGAACCCTTCAAAGCAATAAACTGCAGTATGCTGTTCCCAAAAGCAGGTTTCCCCGGTCAGTCGTTGCAATATGTCCTTCTATTCAACATCACAAATATGCATGCGATGTCTGACTGATCTGATTGTTTTCCTTGTAGCTGTAGAGTCGATATTTGAGAACCCGCAATCTAATATACTGTATTGTTATTTTCGACAGTTTCTCGAGTCTGATTACCCAGCTTTTGAATTTCTACCGCCATGTCGGATACACAATCTTTGAACACCTCATTGCTAGAAGTTACGATCTCTTCCAAAAATGAACATGACTTTATTCGTAATTTGAGCTACCTTAATTTGCAAATCATCTTCGATGCTTGGTGCGCTTCAATGAATGTAGGCTCGAAGCGGCCTATTGCATGGAATAATTATTGACATGCGCCTTCGTGGAGATTCTATTTGCACTGTGGAATTGACATCATCGGCAGCCCTGGCATCATATGTATTGTTTGTCATCAAGTTCTTCGCCATCCATCAGAACATGGGACCAGTTCAATGGAGAAACATTTACTGACAGAAGCTCACATCGCAAAGTTAAACAAATTAACAGAGTCAGAGGTCACTGAATTGACTAGTTCGAAGGTGGATGAAACTGCTTTGGCCATCCCAAAGAGCCAAGGAAGTCGTGGAATCACAATAGTAAGTTTACAGAGGAAAACCATATTTGATATCCAGTTTAATCCATATTGACCGAAATGACAGACAAAACGTTCCAAACTTGCAGATAAGGACTTTGAAACTTCCAAATTTCACCAAGACGCGTGGAATCGCTACCTCATGTTAGGATTTGTTTTGGCACATATTCCATGCAACGCTATATCAAATCTTGAGCTATGATGGTCATATAAGGCATTACGCGATGACCTAGTTATGCCGTCCGCTACGACCCTTAGTAACATTTGCCGGACGGAATATCCACTGACTGTGGATGCAATTAAGAAGCAATTGCCATTATGAAATAAAGTTAGTTTAGCTTTGGACGGTTGGACATCAACGAACATACTAGCCATGACATCAGCCATTGCTTACTATATGGATCGAAGTTGGGCATTGTCTGGAGTTCAACTGGCTTTCGATGAGGTTGATCGCCTGTTCTGTTCCCGTTTCGACAGCTAATTAAGGATGATAGGTCAACGGCCAACGTACTGGAGCAAGGATAGCTGTACATTTGAAGGACGTGCTTGATTGTTCTGAGCTTACCGACGGCCGTTTGCTTGGTATTTTGACTCATAATGCTTCCTCAAACTACACAATGACACACGAGCTACAATCAACACTTGAGGCTTCAGGAATCGAGTGGCCTGCATTTTGGAACGATATACTGTGCATGGCGCACATCGTACAGCTGGCTTTAGGTGCATTCATGAGCAGTCTCGGTGTAAAAGGCCGCACCAAGTCTTGGAAAGCCCATGAGCGCGATCAGCAATTTGGAGAGAATGAAAGCATAGACATTGGAAAGAGGCAAAGACTTCGCAAAGAGGGCAATGCTAGAATCAATAAGGTGTCGGCCATAAGACCAGGTTTAGCAAAGATAATTGCGAAAGTCCATATTTCATGATATTTTGAAAGTCCTGAAGCTGCCCTTCATAAAGCAGAGAATGCTTGCTGTATTAATTACACTAACACCTGGTCGCCGAAACCACTTTATTGACTGTCAAAAAGCCAAAGTCAGCATTGCAGTACTTCCGAATATGGAGGTGAAGACACGATGGAACTGTACTCTGGTGTTGCTCGAGCATGCCTACCGCTTACGGGAATTCCCCCGCGGGTCGCTTCAGAACCCAACATAAGCTGAATATCGGCCACTATTCACAACTCAGGATGAAAGGACAATTATCCAGTATGTCATTGAAGTATTGAGGCCATTTCGATACTGGACCCTTTGGATGTCAAAGAGGCATACAGTCACATGGCATCATCTTATTTACAGTATACAATGACATGTTCGATCACATGGATGGTGTGATGTGAACTTTGGCCAAGAGGAAGACTCCTTGGAAGGAAGACTTGATCTTTGAAGTGAAGTTAGCTCGACAGAATCTCTCCAAATACTACGCCGAAGTGACCCCAACGATGGGCATGCTTCTGATTTACGCAGACATCCTTGATCCTTTCTGGAAGTTGCGATCATTTACAAAGTGGGACAAGGGAGTGCATATTAATCCTGAGGACGAGACATCCTACACTACACTATACCGAGAGGCCTTTCTGAAGTATGTGGAGAATGAGTACTACGCAAAGCATCGACATGTGCCTGTCAATAAACTCGAAACAGTACCGAGCAGCAATCTCATCCCCTCTGCAACGGCTTCAAGGTCTTATCAATCATCCTTTGATCTATATAATTTGTCCAGCGATGATGAGGAATACTCAATGCATAACAATGTGGCTGAGACGACACCCAGATGAAGTAATCACCCAGCCCACTTATTGATCTCCGCCAGGCTCTATTTGAATTCGCCTCCTGAAGGAACAAAGAACTGGGGGCAAATCAATTCAAATATCAATGATTTCCACTCCGACCCAATGGAGTTTAGCTGTAGATTTTGGATACCGGACTTAACCGACTGGTGGTGACAACAGGAGGAAACGCACTCAAAGTACGCCGATCTTTCCAATGTGGTGCGCGACACATTCTCCATCATACCACATGGTGTCAGAGTGGAGGCCAGATTTTCCCTTGGTCGAGATGTTATCGGCTGTAGGCAGTCAAAACCAACAGGCGAGACCCTTCGCGAAAAAGTCGTTGTAAGGCAGTTTGCTAGAGCCAATAACGTGATTTTGGCAGGCACTGACCTCGAATTGGATACGATGAACGCCCAAAACGACTCGGAAATGAAGAAAGAGGTGGAGGAAAGGAAATTGCACAGAATGGCCAAGGTTCACGACTTTTTGGACATGTGGCAGGGCAGCCAAAACCTTCCTGCTATACAGAAGGAATCTTGCGCTCAAAAGAAGCGGATGACCACCGTAGGATACATTTCGGATACGGAAGAGATCGTCAAAGCATCCTGGTCACTCTTCCAACATGATGGTGCGGCTGCATTTCAATTGTCAGAAAGATCACCTTTGCCACCAGCTTTGTCTGCTGAGGATCTCTGTGGAGGATGAACTCAAATTGTGAATGTCCGCCGTATTCGGAGAATCAACCGTCATCTAGTCGAAAGCGACGAGGATAGCGCACCTGGAATCACTTTGGACACTGAGGATTGGCCTAACTGGAATGGCGACTTGGATAATCCAGATCACAGGAAAGAGAATTGCGATGCGGACAATGACTCCGATATAGAGCACAACAATTGCATCGAGGATCCGGAATGCTCAGAGCAGAAGGATATGAGCGCCGCGCCCAATGTGCTCGGATTGGTTCAGCCGACTCAGAAGTCAAAGAAACAGGCTGAAATGGTTCTAGTGACGGTCAATGCAGCTGAAACGCGGAGAAAGAAAGGAGAGAAGACAAAGTAGGACAGAAAGCGTCAATGGTTCACCAGCTTTATGTAGCTTAACCGAGAGTTTCAGTTCGAAATATATTATGGGCAAATGGTAAGTAGTTTGTGAATATCTGTTCATAAATAGATGTATAACAGGCGCAATGAATCTTTTGGCCTGATACATCATTTTTAGTCATGTGAGAGTGAACATTGCAAGATAATAACCCCGCTCCGCTTTGCCACAGCGTTGAGTCTCAATCAAGCTGAAAGCCAACTGGTACAGTCGAATCAGGATGAAAACCATTATGGACGGCAGCAGATGTTGAATGGACAATGCATTAAAATGAGCATCAATGGAGCGTCAACGATTTGTGGTCTTGTAAGTACTGTATTTCACTAGTGACTTGGTCGTTGTTATGCCTAATGGACGTATTGGCAGCTGTTATTGTCAAAAGTGATAGCAACACGGTCACCGCCTCATTCTTAGCATGAGCGTCAACGGAGCGTCAACGATGGGTGGTCTTGTAAGAACTGGTATTCACTAGTGACTTGGTCGTTGTTCTGCCTACTGGACGTATTGGCAGCTGTTACTGGCAAAAGTGATAGCAACACGGTCATCGCCCCATTCTTCGCATGAGTGTCAACGGAGCGTCAACAATTTGTTGCCTTGTAATTACCGTGATTCACTAGTGATTTGGTTGTGGTTATGCATAACGGACTTATTGGCAGCTTTTTTTGGCAAAAGAGATAGCAACACGGTCAGTGCCCCATTCTTAGCATGAGCTTCAACGGAGCGTCAATGATTTGTGGTCTTGTAAGTACGGTTATTCACCAGTGACTTGGTGGTTGTTATGCATAATGGACATATTGGCACATTTTATTGGCAAAAGTGATAGCAACATGGTCACCGCCCCATTCTTAACATGAGCAGCAACGGAGCGTCAATGATTTGTGGTCTCGTAAGTACGGTAATTCACCAGCGACTTGTCATTGTTATGCAACACGGATGTATTGGCAGCTTCTATTGGCAAAATGGATAGCAACACGGGGTGAGCCCCATTCTTAGCTTGAGCGTCAACGCAGCGTCAACGATTTTTAGCTTTGCATCCTGAGTAAGTTATGTTCCAATTGGTTGCAGACATCCAGTTATGCGATATTGGCAGCCTTTACTGGCAAAAACAACCTGGAAATGCTCCCTGCAGCATCCTGAAAATGAGCATCAATGGAGTGTCAACAGTTTTAGGACTTGCATATTTCGTATTCAAGGTATCGCGCGGATTTCCGCGTGCATAACTGTATTATTGACTGCCTTGCTAGGCAAAAATACCATATATCGAAGGTGAAACACAGATACTAAATTAATTGATATTGCAAACTGCTCAACAAGCCAAAGCTCATTAATGGTTGCTGAAACGCGATTTTGATAAGATACTATTAACACACTGCAAATACAAGAGCCCTATATGAATCAATAGATTGACCCGCTGGGCGACCCGCTGACAACCTGCCCAATTCAGACAGGTTGGGAGTTTACCATGGAATCGAACCCGAGTGGGCAATTTGGGTGTATTGACGACCCGGATCCCCAATATGGCTTCTGTTCGGTTTGGACCCGGACCCAGACCCAAAGTGACGGTCCGGAACCATTGCTAACACTACGGCTCCCTGCTCGCTTGTTCAACGCTTGGGTTGATAGTCTCAATCTGCCCTGGATCTTACAAAGTGGAGGCCTCCATAGTCGCTCCCAGCAGCCACTGCATTCCTCATTCGTTGAGAGAATGTCAGAACACCGTCTTGCATGCTTTCATTTGCCCTTCATATGTGGTATACTGATAGGTTTCGGAGCAGGAAATGACCTCACCGCACTCCATGAGGCCACTTGCGACATACGTGGGTGTCCTCGGTGGTGCATCTGCTACCACCAATGCACTGTTGGAATCTGGTGGCCTTCGTTCTGCACTGTCGTCATCATGTGACCTCCGTGCTGCACTTTCATCATGACTTGACCATCGTGCCTCTCTGTCGACTGGAGTTTGTAGAGATTAGATGACCTGCAGTTGCCAAGTCGACCTTCCAATTACGGGATATACAGCCCCCAGATATTGTATAATCCGCATAGAGGGGCTCTGTATAAGTGTGGCTATCACCTCCAATCTAAGACCGGGAGTCAATCCTTCAGCATATCAGGTTCGTCAACACAAACGGCTGCAGCACATCGAGTTCGTCAACCATGGCTGTGTTTATAGTAGAGAAGTCCTTGTCCAGAACGACAACTACCTCCGGTGGGATGCCCGGGAGTCTCTGAGCACATTGCAGTCCTTCATGAGAATTGCCAGCTCCTCTGATGAGATGACCGGGAGTCTCTGAGCACATTATTGCAGTCCTTCGTGAGAATTGCCAGCTCCTCCGGTATGTTGACCGGGACTCTCTGAGCACATTGCAGTCCTTCGTGAAAATTGCCAGCTCCTCCGGTATGATGACAGAGAGTACATAAGCAGGGTGGTGCAGTCATGCCGAAGAAAGATCAGCAACTCCGATAAGATGACCGGGTCTTCATGAGCACAATGTGGCCCTCCATAACAATGGCCAGCTCCTCCGGTAAGATGACCGGGTTTTGATGAGCATGAACAGCTCCTCCTGAATAGGCTTTAACTTATTGTCTTTTCCGTAGGCATGTCAAAGGTTTGCGATACTAAGTAGACCCGATCATGGAAGGTAACTTTGTTGCCTCATATATCGTCTCTTGAGTTCTCTGGACTTTGCCGTGAATTAACGCGTTTTAGGGGTACAGCGATCGTATCGACTTCGACAATGGGTGCTCAATGTAGCTGTCGGTATTTGAACTCGTCTCAATCAACCGTGAATTGACGCGTTTAGGGGTCCAGGGATCGTGTAGACTGCGACAATGGGTGCTAAATCTAGCTATGGATATGTGAACACGTCTCGATCCACCGGATACAATTGATTCTCTGGCTGTTCCTCATTCATCTTTCGCATGGCCGCGATCTTGGATCACTTTGTAGGCTCGGGCTGGCCCAGGTTGTTCCCCAGACCGTCGCTCAGGTCATCTTCCCTGTCGGCATTGGTTTCATCGTCGTCGCGATCACTCTCGTCGTAGATTTCATCCTTCTGATGTACGGAGACTCGTCAGGTGAGAATAGGTGTTACTTGGCTGAGAGGAGGTCGTAGGTTTTCCGTGCTCGAACTTGTACTAGCCAAGAGCAATTGACCTCTGGCAGCTTTCGTAGGGGCATAGTAGACGATTGGCGGTGAAATTGACGCGCAAGGAGTTCGTTTTCTCTCGGTTGTGTCGTTCTTTGAAATTAGGGGTAAAACTCGTGCATCCTTGTGAGCGAAACGTATCTGAGAAGTGAAAAATCGAATATAATGTAACGGGACGTACGCCTACGACTACCGGCAGACGTATGATATGGTAATACGGTTGCACACGAGTGCAAGTGAGTATATATGGAGAGTATAGTGGTCAGATATTCGATACAGATCTAAGTTCCGTAGCGGCGACCTATTTACACAGGCAGTTACCCGGCCTCGGGTCACGTGTCGCCGTTACAGTAGTCTGTCATAATCGGAGGAGCACTGACAGATGCACCACTTGGAGGCCATTGTGGTGATACGACGGAGCTTGACGGCAGTGAGCCTACCATCGACATTCCACGACACCTCTCGCAACATCAACACGGAATTCGTGAGGCAGAATAGTTCCAGCTCGAGGAGCCTAGGAAGAAAGTGATAAGATATGATACTGTACTACTCACAGTGGTCCGGACACCGATGGGTGCTGACGAGTATTTTCCCACCGGACAGCCAATGCTGACAGCTTTTGGATGACCGGACACTGTAAGTCACAGGGCATAATGGTAAGGTGTAAGGAATAAGGCATGATTATAAGGCATGATTATAAGGCATGATCATAAGGCATGTGAAACAAGGCAGATAGTAACGAATGTGCAACAGGGCATGATGGTAGGGTATAAGGAATTATGACAGAGCATGACACCGGAGGTTATATATTAAGAGTCTCCTTCATGATAGTCATTGTATTGAAAACAATTACTTCGATACATCCAAGTTTACCGTCTACCAGTTTTTCATCCCATACTCAGAATATCTCAGTAGCTCATTTTCAACTCAAACTATTCTCTCTTGCTGCAATGGCACAACCTTCTCATTCACATTCCAATTCATTTCGCCAACCTAGTGTCCATTCTTTCTTCCAAAAGATTGATTCTACCCAGTTCCAAACAGCAATGGCACAGGAGATTGCAGCAGATCCCAGGCGACAGCCACACTTGAAGACAGCCACAACAGCAGAAAAGAAAGTCCTCCAAACCGAGCAGAATAAATTGTATCAGAAAAAGTCTCGGGAGAGACAGAAAGCGAAGGAAATGGCAGAAGGACAGCGTGATATTCTTACTGGAAAACCTGTTAAGCAGTGTGACCAACCAACTGAAGAGTCACCGGACCTAGCAGTTCTTACAAATTCTTTGCATCAGAAGAAGAGCAAAGATCCAAAGTTGCGCACCAAGGTGAATTGGCAGCACCAACTTCTATGGCCATTTATTCATGAAGCAGCCATGCGAACTTGATGGCGAGCCAGAGCAATTGTACGTGATCTTGAGCTACGACATTGACAGACCGGTATTTTCCGTACACTCCAACAAAATACAGTACAAGACTGGATAGCCAAAGATCGATGTAGTTGGACACCTGAGGTGCTATTAAGAGTGAAAGCTGGAAGCTGTGGGAAACCCGGAAAGGAAAGAATACGTCTACTGGATAGTTACCCAGAGGTGTTGAATGCTGCGTTGAAAACACTTAATGGTTTACGGAAAACAAGTATGGCAATTAATACATCACTGGCTCGCAATGTTATCCTTGGTAATATTGAGGCTTTAAATCCTAGAATTCTTCAACAACCACACAATGGCTATATACCTGTACTGTCCTTAAGTTCAGTTCGTCGATATCTGAATAAAGAACTCAATTGGTCCTTTCGAGCAGCAACAAAAGCAAGCCAGAAAATACCTGATGATTGGGAGGATCAGTGTGAGATGACATTTTTTCGACTTGTTTATACAATTGCTACATCTGATATTCACCCTTCACTGGTTATCAATGCTGATCAGACAATGATTCATTTGGTACCTGGTGGAAATCAACGTACCTATGATGAAAAAGGATGCAAGCAAGTATCTTTGCATGGACTTGATGAAAAGAGAGGGTTTACCTCATTGGTGGCTATTACAGTAGCAGGAACTGTACTCGGGACACAATCAATCTGGTGTGGAATGACAGCAGCATCAATTCCAACATTGAAAGCTTGTGTGGATGCTGAACAAAGCGGTCATATCATTTCCTGGAACCCAAATAGCCACTGGAGTAGCTTGACAAGTATGCAGGAGTTTTATGAAAAAATCATTTCTCCCCATCGGCAGCAAATGATTAAACAACACAATCTTCCAGATTCTGCAAAGTCTATTATCTACTTTGACTGCTGGCAAGTTCACCGCAGTGCAGATATGCTTAGTTGGTTGAAAGATACCTATACATGGCTTATAGTCATATTTGTTCCTGCTGGATGTACTGGAATTTTCCAACCCTGTGATGTAGGTCTTCAACGAGTGTATAAACAGCATATTCGTCTTGCAGCAAGCAACTACTTTATTTCAATGGTTCGGTCCCAAATTGAGGAAGGTGTATGTCCAGAGGAAGTCAAACTAAGCACAGCACTTCCTCCTCTTCGCGATGCCACTGCTGCCTGGGTACTCCACTCTATCAATCATCTTAATGAACCTGCTCAACAGTCTATCCGAAACAAATCCTGGTCAAACTGCCAAGTCAAGAATTGGAATATATCTTGGGAATGTCTTTCTTCTGCAACTGCCCGGGCTGCATTTATGGGAAAGAGTTTATCTTTTGAACAGAATGTTAAGGGAAACTTTACTTCACCACAAACTGAAATATTTGAAGAAGAAGATAATGTGGTTGAAGATGAAGCAGATGTTCCTCTTGAAGTTATTCATATAGCTGCCTGTGTATCTCCGCTTTCTGCACTCAATCCAGCCATACAATCTTTGAATAATTCAACAAATACCAGTGTATATCTTGAAGAAAATTACCTAGACACAATACCCCGAGGCTATCACCGTAGCCTGAGAGCCCGAGCACCTATCGGTTATGAGGAGAGTGATACTGAAAGCGAAGAGGAGTTGGGGGATGATGCACAGGAAGAAAATAAGTACCGGCTCAGTGCACAGAAGCAGGATGCAGAGGAGAGTAAGACTGGGAACGTGGAGATTTGGCAGAGATTAAGAAGTGCTGCTAGAACGGGTGGTGTACAAGGTGGAATAGTGGGAAAAAGAGCTGCCTAGACTATTGAAGCTTGTCAACTTTTGTAGATAGAATATGCTGACAGATTTTGACCCTCCGGACACTGGTCTGCTGACACTGACAATTACAATTAATCTTCCGGACGGACACCCCCGTCTGACTGCTGAGGTCCGAACCACTGTGAATAGTACAGTACTACCCGGCCGTGAGAATCCACGCAATCGCGTGAATCCAGTGGAGATAAAATGAGACGATGTCAATCATGGAGGCCGTGATTGAGTGAGTTTGGAGATGCACTGGGGGGCCGTGATCGAGAGAGTCTGGAGATGCACTTTGAGGCCCTGATCGAGCGAGGTTGGAGATGCAACTGGAGACCGAGATTGAGTCAACTCAGAGATGCACTCGGAGGCGGTAAAGGAGGGAGGTTTGCGATGCACTTGCAGGCTATGATCGAGCGAGATTGGAGGAGCACTTGGAAGCGGTCGATTTGGAGGGAGGTGCGACGGCAGCTGAGACTCTATTCATTGGTTTACTTGACATTGTGGGAATGTAAAGAGTTGAGTACAACAACATCCGCCGAGAGATGGGAAAACGGCTGGGAGCGGGAGACTGTCGATCTTCGGATGATGCTGTACTTGATGTATGCTGTACTGTGTGTTAAGTCATGATCATGGCATGGAGAGATAGAGAGGGATGACTTAACTTCGTGTTCTTAGGTGATGGTAGAGTTGAGGACGAGACAGAGACAGATCGGAGGATATGGGAGAAATCATCATGAGAACCTGGGACATACAAGCATTGCGTGTGAGTGTGGATTGACCATTCCCGATCCGGCAGGTACTACTCCCCATCCGGCGGGTAATAACACCAATATGAGGTCTTCGAAACCTAATCAGGCAAGTCGTACCCCTGGTTTCTCAGGTCCACTCGTATCCTCCATATTGTTCTCATCTTCATCCCCCATCTCTCTCTTTCTTGTCCACAACTCTACCATCATTGCAAGAACACAAAGTTAAGTCATCCCTCTCTATCTCTCCATGCCATCATCATGAGATATCACCAAGGGCAGCATACACCTAAGATTGTCTGTCGTCCCTTCATTCTCTCGATTTCGAGTTGACCTCAGAATGTCACTTCAGCTTCTGGTGTACCTCCCTACAGATTGACTGCCACCAGGCAGTTCTCCATAAGAGCTTCAAGGGTAAAGTCACCTTGTCACATTCCCACGGTTTCGAGTTAATTAACCAATGAATACAGTCTCAGCTCCTGTCACGGCTCCCATTGACTGCCTCTAGATCGACCATATCCTAGTACTCCTCCAATCTCCCTCGACACTAGACTGCAGCAAGTGCATCTCTAAACTCGCACGATCACAGCTCGGAGTGCATCTCTGAATTCACTTGATCCCGGCCTCCAAGTGCCTGTCCAAACGCGCTGGATCACGCCCTCCTAGTGCAGCTCTGAGTTCACTCAATCTCGGTCTCCAATTGCATCTCCAAACTCGCTCCATCCCGGCCTGAAAGTGCATCTCCAAATTCGCTCAATCACGGCCTCAAAGTGCATCACCAAACTAGCTCAATCACGGCCTCCGAGTGCATCTCTGTGTTCACTCAATCTCGGACTACAATTGCATCTGCGAACTCGCTCGATCACGGCCTCAGAGTCCATCTCCAAACTTGCAACATCACGGCCTCGGAGTGTATCTCTGAATTCACTCGATCATTATGTTCAGGAGCACCTCGATTTGCTCTCAATGACCGTGTGCTGGCAGTCCAGATATACCGTGTGTAGATAGGTAGCTATACAGATACATAGATACATAAATGAGAATGCATAAGTTTTGAAAATCGTTGAACGAGAAGTAGTAGCTATGATTTCCAGGCGCACCAGCAGCATTCCCAAAGAAGATATTTTTCCCAGACTGCTCTACAGTGATTCAACGTGCTCCCAGGTGCTCCCTGGTGCACTTGATGGCCACTACATCAGTCCATTAAAGTCAGACCGGTTGCCTGGGCGAAGGGAAGCGTGTAATTCTCCATCACAAGGTACGAGGTTCCGTCAGAGCTGTCAGAGCCATCCGGAACACCCGGGAGTTCCTGACAGAAACTAGAGTTGATGCTGATGTACAAGATGCTGCAACCATTTGGCAAGCCGTCTCACAACAATGATGGCAATGAAATCTTGTACACAGCTCCTCTCCTCCAGCTTCGGTGATTCGGCGGCTACACCAGTGGACTTATCCCCGAGCTGCAACACCATGGCAAATTGAGCGTACAATCCAAGCCAGGTATGATGGTCAGTTACATGCACGATTAGACTAGACTTTGGAGGATATGGGACCCAGCATGCCGAGTAGGAAAATCACAGTCGGATGGCATTTTCGACGAGGAGTGGAATGCCCACACTTGATGCCTACAAGGAGACCCATCAGACATCTTTGAGCTAACAGAGGAGACGGAATATATCGAGGAAATCGACAGTGGAGATGGATTTCTCCAAGCACCATACTATGATACATTGGGAGATGGACTTTTCCATGACTACACTGGAACCAGGCAAACAGGTGAAGGCCACGGACGTGGTGATCACGACTGTACTGACGATGATACACACCATGATCTGCCCGACACCGACATCTATCGAGATCTCCCTGCAAGTTCTGGTGTGAGATCACGTCTGCCTGACAAGGCGGATGCACCACCAGTGTCCAGAGAAACCATCGTCCGCAATCGACATCTCTGCCGCAGAAGTGACAAAGCCCGCTGAATGGCAGCCATGACCAAACAATCATGCCAACAACCACGCACAAATCGTATCACACGAAGTCAGGTCAAGATCTCCGCAAATGCACTAATCATTAGCCAAAGGCTCTCACATCAATGACCAGCGATCCACTCACATATATGGAAGCAATGGACTGTCCACATTATATGCACTGGGAACGAGCAATGGAAAAAGACTGCACATCGCTTGTGCTCAATAACACATTGCGAACCGTCAACTCCCGGGAAGCAAGGCAATTGCAAGTCAAGCCAATTGGCTCCAAATGGGTCTACAAAACAAAACACAATCCTGACAGCACCATTCGGTACAAAGCGCGCCGAGTAATTAATGGCTACGAACCGAGGGATTTTGGAGAAACTCATGCCGCTGTTGGAACGCTGACTACTTGTCTGTATCTCATCTCTCGGGTCGGGAATCATGGCTGCAACATTGATCATTTGGATGTAGTAACTGCTTTTCTCAATCCTGAGATCTATGACAATGATATCTATATGACGCTGCCCTAAGTAAGGCCGGAAGGCCTCATTGCAACTAGAATTGTTTTTCGACAAAAGAAAGCACTTTACGGCCTCAAACAAGCACCACTACTTGGCACCACAATATTAACGCCTTCTTCCTCTCTCTCGAGTTCAAACGGTCCCTGGCCAACCCCAACCTCGATCTCGGCGGCAATAGTATTTTGATGCTTTTGTACGTGGCCGACATCTCGATGTTGTACCCGGAAGACACTACCAAAGCTGAAATCAAAGTGAAGGCCAGGCTCTCGGAAAAATACAAGATCACCAATCACAGCTCGGCACACAAATTCCTAAGCATCGAAATGCACTGCGAGTAAAACATTACCACCACCGGCAGTGGCACCGAGATGAGTCTTGGCCAAAAGAGCGTCATCACGGTGATTCTCACACGATTCAACATGCGGTGTTCTCACGGTGCATCAACTCCAATGTATCCTAATGTCAACCGTGATCTGGCCGAGGATCGGGGGGAGAACGAATTGACAGATATCAAAGGCTACCAGGCGATGATTAGGGCATTCATGTATGCGGCACTTGCAACTAAGCCCGATATCTCGGTTGCAGTGGCTGCACTTTGCCGACACAATTCCCGTCATTTCTCTAGCCATCTCACCGCCGCCAAAAGAGTTCTCCAGTATCTCAAATCCACCCCCGACTTTTGACTGGACTTTAGCAGCAGGACTGGCAGCGATGATCAACTCACTGGCTACACAGACTCGGATTGGGCCAATGATAGTGCCGACCGCAAATCTCAAGGTTGTCATGTCTTCCGTCTCAGCAATGAACCGGTCACATGACAGTCACAAAAGCAAGATTTCAGCGCCATGTGATCCCTCGAAGCTGACTACAGAGCTTGTTCCGAAGGCTTCCATCAAGCGAAATGGCTTCTTCAGCTCCACCGAGATCTACATGGTAAAGATGCATCACCGCCCTCGATCAATTGTGACAATCAGGGGGCACTTAGTCATATCACAACTGGGATCATAAAAGCTCGCACAAAGCATATCGAAGTTTGCTATCACAACAGTTGAAATCTCCATACCCACAAGATAGTTCACTACTCCTATGTGAGCATGAATGAGAATGTTGCAGACATACTAACCAAGGCCTTGACCAAGGATAAGCACGAGAAATTCACCAAGGCGATGGGGCTATGGTACTAGAGGTCGATTTAAGGTTGGATTTATGGTTGCTTCATTTTTCTTCTTGCGCACGCTGATTTCCTTTGCTCTCTATGCATGGCGATCCTCCGGCTACGGTAGTACTCTTTCCATGCTCACTCTCGCAGGGTTTTAAGGAGGCTAAAATGGGGATTACTATGTTTGTTTGTTTCATCTCTTCTTATCTGTTTTCTTGCTCCACGGTGTATAGCAAGAGGGGGAGTATTGCATGATAGGTCTCTGTCTTCTGTGGCCAGAGATGAGTCTCGTATGGC
>Ga0307512_10002791_pt1 | contig 21291 bp, 17 predicted proteins | sample 14_EM_MG_FD_200267 | JGI IMG/M metagenome (GOLD analysis project Ga0307512, IMG submission 200267) | Populus trichocarpa ectomycorrhiza microbial communities from riparian zone in the Pacific Northwest, United States - 14_EM | ecosystem: Host-associated > Plants > Roots > Unclassified | place...
CCCCACTTCTCCCCTTCCTCCTCCACCTCCTCTGCAACCTCAACAACTTGCTGCATCTCCCTAAATCTCTCCACCTCCCCCTCCACCGCCCTCCGTCGTTCTGCCTCAAGCCTCCGCTGCCCATCCAAAACCGAGTCGAGAAACTCTACATCCCCCTCGTCCAGCGCTCGAAATTGGTTCTTGAACTTCAGCTTCTCTTCAAACTCTTCTTGTTTTCGCGCCTTGTTGCTTTGGAGGATTTCGTACAGGGAGCGGGTGTCTTCGGGTGCGGACGAGGGAGTGGGGGCGGAGGTGGAGGAGGAGACAGCGGCACGGGCGGCCGCCCAGGCAGCGTCTGTGGTGTCTTCTGGAGGGGCGGTGGGGGGGAGGATCGTGCCCGCGGGTACAAAGCCGGAGGACATTGTTGGGGTGGGAGTTGGCGGGGTGTATGGGTGTAATGGTGATGAGATAGCGTTAATAGCAGTGGTGAAATGGATTGTTGGTAGTGGTGTGGTGATGTAATGGGTTGTGGTTCGAGGTTGAGTGGGAAGTGCCGTTAGTCCCATGACGCTAATCAATACTCTAAATTACGCTAACTGCAATTATAACTGACACCGAGTGAGAAAGCCGTGATAAATAATCTCTTCCATGTTTAACTCCACAAATAATAACAAAACTCTAGAATCATCAGGGCAAATATATCAAGAACAACCCTCTAAAATTTCAGTCAACAAGTCCGCCCTTTTATCAGTAAATTTATCCAGTTCCACCACCTCCAAAAGTACAATCTACAGCTCCAGTCTCAGCTGCAAACTCATCAACCGCAGCTGCAAAATGCACACCGCCTTCGTATACATAGTCATGGGATCGCATCAGGTTTTCTTGTCTAGTGTTAACACCATTCAGAAGCATTTCATACTCCTCCGGCTTGTTCCGGGAGGGTCTCACCTTTTTTTAGATTTATCCAGCGTCTTTTTGCTAGCGTTAAGCAAGTAGCATAGGTGTTGATGTAAGGTTTCATTGATACACAAGAAGGTTTAATTGTGTAGTGAAGGTGGACGAGAAACAAGTACTAAACCGACAGATGGATAACAAACGACCATCTGGAAATGTCGAATTGTTTGCGAACGAGCTCCCAGGGACGACCCCGGAGAAAGGGCCGAGACAAAATGAACTTGCCGTGGGTACACGAGTGGTACCTAGCATAAGCTAGAGAGAAAGAGCGGTGATAAAACTGATGATGCAGAGGCAGATCAACATCGAGGGGAGAAATATGAAGAGAAGGGTAGCAAGATGCAGAGGCGGAAAAACCAGGAAGTGTTACTATGGGCATGTAGATTTTGCTATGCAAATGACATGACTGAACCTCTTCACTAACAGCCTGACCCCAAATGTCACTTTGGCATACAGGTGAAATCCGCTGTTGATCTCTCGGTACACCGACCCGGCCATGCCAAACACCGAGTGATAAACCTAAGAGCATGATACTTTAAACACCACGGCTCGAAACCTGTGATAATCGCTACTATACGGTTCGCTGTTTGTTTCGCCATTTCCCTCTGGTAGTACAAACATTAGCTATAGTACATTCATGTGACATGAGCTGATCGATTATAATTGACAGCAAGCAGCAATCTCTTCACTGGACAGGCTGAATGCGGTGCTAGAAACACCAGGATGCAGGCTCGAAACTTGCAGTGCGCAATTGGTGCTATAAACACCAAAAATCCAGGCTGGAAACTTGGGGCTATTACCTTTCTCGACGGTAGTGACACGAAGGCTCGAAGTTTGGTGATTGTCCTTTTGCTAGGTATGCTCCCGCTCTTTATTAAGGGGGGAAGAGTAAAAAGTGATAACCGTAGGTTTCTAGCCTAGGGTTAGTATTTATAGCGCTGCAGGCTTCGAACCCGCATCTTGGTATTTCTACATTCAGGCCCAGCCAATGAAGCTGTGAGATTGCTTGTTGGCTCGTTGGTTTTAGCCATGAACTAAAGCACGTTTTCCAGAGTGGCCGCGTCATACAATTTTTTAGAGGCTATACTAGATTCGCTGCTTGTTTCTCCCTCTGATTTTCCGCTAGCTTCTGCTAGAGTACACTGACTAGGTGGGTATGGTTGTGATTTTGCGGTCTGACAGCTATGTTACGTGAGGCGGTCTGGTGTACAACAGCTGATTATTTGGTTTAGCAAGGTGCATAAAACACCGGGTGCTGCAGACACAAGAGTTCGAAATCTGTATGTGTAGCTGGTGGTTTAAACACCAGACAAGTGCTGTAAACACTTGAAATCGCAGGCGCGCGGCCTGAATTCATCGCCATTCTTTTGCCACAGTTACTTACCCAGAGTATGTCAGGTTGTTGTCCGAAGCGTCAGCCCGAAGCCTATGGTAATCATCCGTTTGCTGGTCTTCCCATGAATATTGGACTCGCTATATGTCCTAATATTTCTTCAGAGTACGCGTGCAAGCCAGAGCTAGTTACAATTACTCGGTATCCTTAGTTAGCCACTCCAGCACAACCAAGATCCTGTAAAACAGCCATTTATATAAGAGCTGAAAGTTTAGCTTAGTTGGTGCTTTAAACGCCGGTGTTGAAAACAGCGGTGTTCAAAACTTTCATACGTACACTCAGTTGGTGCTTTAAACACCAGGGAGATGCTGTAAACATCCGAATTCGCAGGCTTGAAACCTTTAGTAATCAACTCTTTTACTGTCTTTTCATGACTGCTGATTCCGCCTTTACCCCGCTAGAGTCCGCCTGCAAGACGGAAATGTGCGAATTACACGCCCTAGTCGGCAGGGTTGCAGACCGATAGGCGGATGTTCCACCCCCAGCATGCGCATCGATGATCGGTGCTACATTATCACATCGGTCCAGTTCCACTCTCTTTTAAGAATTCGTCAGATCACGAAATGTACAAGAGCTGATCATTTAGTTTAACATAGTGCATAAAACACCAGGTGCTGTAAATACTCCGGTTCGAAACCTATATGTACACGTAGTTGATGCTATAAACGTCAACACCCGAAGTCACAGGCTTGCAACCTGTGGTAATCACTCTTTTGCTGTACTCTTATCTTTATTAAACTGGTTACATTGCTTTGTCCTGCCATATTATTCCAGAATACACTACATATTTGTTCGTTAAGCACGATGCTTGAACGCCACACATTACAGAGGCCACATGCGTGCTCGAAGAAATATTACAGGATTTTTGACACAAATCACGGTCGAGCTAGCCGATCGACGAAAACTCTGGGCACGAGAGCACCTGCACCTCGTATTTACAGTACCCTGGCGATTACAGTACCAGCTAAATGATCGACTTCTTGCATTTTATAAATTTGCCTGTTTCGGCTGGTCCTTGATGGCGACAACTAGGAGCAGGGATCAAGCCTTGACTGTCGGACAGCAAAACCGCGCCGAGAGGATCGATGGCCGAGTAATTACATATTTCTATCCAAGCATGCTAGCGGTATGAAGGAAACGGCATGAAAAAGCAGCGGAATCAATGTGGTATGCATGCTCTACAGCAGGGCGAGGAGGAGAATAAGTAGGTAGCAAAAGAGTGATTAGTACAGGCTTCAAGTCTACGAACATCGAGTCTTCATAGAGGGTTCGAACTTGCACCTGCTGTTTGAAACACCAAGCGCGGTGTTTAAAGCATCATGCTCTCTGTCGAGTAGGCTAAGGGATCAGCTTTTATATTAACCGCTTACCCAGTAGGTCAATCTATTGGTCAACAGGAAGATCGGTGTACGGGTCGGAACCTATCTTCAATTATTCCCCAAAGCCGCAAATCACAAATGTACGAGAAAGTTGTCGCATACCCCCGCCTAATAGGCGTACATATTTTGAAGGAAAGCAAGTATACTCTGAAGAAAATTGGGGGACAAATGATGAACCAGTATAAGGACAAGAGCGCCGCAAAAGAGTGATTACCCAAGTTTCGAGCCTGTACTTAACTACGAGTGTTTATTGCGCCTGGAATTTGAAGCACCATGTAAGAAGTGACCAGCATAGGTTTTGGACCTGTTCCTGGTATTTACAGCACCTGTCTGGTGTTTGAAAGCACCGATTAATGCAGGTTTCGAACCTGTTGCTGGTATTTACAGTACCCCTGGCATTTGAAGTACTTAGCGTTTATAGCACCTGGCTTTTAAACCACTTAGCGTTTAAAACACCATGCTCTACTAACTAAGCTAGGCTATCAGTTCTTATATCTTCTAACCCATGTGTATACGCCCTTGATGCCAATCACAGTCGCAGCGAGAAGCTACCCTAACCACATACCCACGACTCACAAACACATGCGCACCCGTAAGAGACAAATGGGAGATAATGCACTCAGCATAGTATAGGAAAGGATATAGCAAAAGAGTGATTACAGGTTTCAAAGTCTGTGAATTCGGTATTTAGAACACCATACTCTGCCGCAGAGTGACAACTAATGAGTTTCGAACCTGCTTCGGGTGTTTACAGCACCATACTCTGCGGCCTCCTCTTATGCATTCCATAATTAATAGATCCTTAAGAGAGCGAAACCTAGACTAGTACGACGACGCAAGGGCGACCTGCTACCGATGAGAGCAAGAACATAGCAAAAGGGTGGTTACCTCAGGTTTTGAACCTGTGTATCCTGGTGATTATAGCACTCCTACTGGCTGATAATCAATACAGGTTTCGAACCCGCACCTAGCGTTTGCAGCGCCGGGTGCTTGAAGCACGTGTGGTGTTTGATGCACCATACTATCCGCCAATTAAGCTAGGCTGTCGGCTCTTGTATATTCAACGATTTAACTTATCCTTAGGAGTGGGTTTCGGGCGCCTCTGGATACGGCCAATTAAGCTATAGCTAAGAATTCAGCTCTTTCATTAGGTTGTTATATTGACTATCAGATCACAAAATCACAACATGTGCCGCGGAAATGTTCAAAGGTTCTAGCTCCTAGGCTGTCCTGGGCTGTCCTCGGCTAGACTGATCGTCGGCGGGCAATCGTTGTTGTCACTGAGGGATGAACATGCAAGGGGGGTGAGGTTCTTGTATATCCGGCCGCTTTTGCGTTACTGCACTTGTTCCATGGAGCAGTGTGTGCGTCGATTCTCTAGACAGGACCTGTTCAACTCCGCATCAGCACATCAAACAAACGAATGTTCGCATGTGAAGAGGCCTGTCCTCCTGAGCGAGCAAATTGAACGTATCATCAATTCAGATTGACTTCTCTGCTCCTAGACCAGGCCAGGAGTTCCTTGCTATCGGGTAGTGGAATTGTATATAGTGGGATCTGAAAGCGAGAAATATTCAATGCGTGTGCTGGAGGCAAGCATGAAATGGGTTTCGGATTATTTCCCTTTTCTATATTTTATTTTCATCAAGGTTCCCAAGTGAGTTTTCGTGATGGAAGCATAAGATTCTCCTTCATAAAATATCACTCTAATGCACTGGGGATGGACGCTGCAAATCCTCACACCCGTGTACTGACATTCTGCTCTCCATCTCTCCTCTCTCCTCTCTGCTACACACAATACACACGCACTAACTATACCATAACACGGAAGATATTGCATTGTATATGCATATAGGTATGTAGATACCCTACCCTACCTTATGCAGGACTGCGGCGTAGTAATGGTCGTAGTTTCATGGACGGGGGTATACTTGTATATTCACGAGAGGCCTAGAGAAGACTCTGCTCTAAAACGGGTATATCCACCTCAGCGTAACAGATGAGCATCGATAGCTAGTATCGAGCAATACCAGTACGCCCAGCTTGTAAGAAAGAATAAGAGAAAGATGGTGTCGTTGACCCACATTCCCTCCACAGCGCTATCAATCTACCAGCCTGTATTGTATGTAGCAGCTGCAGCTTGTCCTTTCACAGATACGGTAAATTTCCATTAGTTTTGTCACGAAAACTTCTTCCAATGAAATGCGCTTCCGTCCGTGCAGCAGCCGCGAGGTCATATCACCGCGGCAGTTTAATCGTGCGAACTAGCTATTTGACCGCGCTAAAAGCGGAGTAATAATATACAAAAATATACCCCGTCCATAGCATAGGGGGGTGAACACGCATACAGATGCCGTGTTAATTCTCCCACACCTTGTTTCTGCAGCTACATACCCAGGTATGCGGGTTTCGGTTCCTCCTACTCGGAAATGCTACGCCGCGGTGGTGAGTACAAAAGCAAGGGTTTGATTGAGTGCAATGTGAGCGTTTAAGGTGGCTATCATTTTGCACTTCCATATGCAACCTGGAAATATGATATGATCTACCTCCAGGTGTTCGCACCACACCATAGTGGTAGTGACTGGTGGAAGAGTAATTGCACAAAGCAAGGGCGCTGATTGAGTAGATATGAGAGCTAATGTGAGCGTTTAATGTGACTACAGCTGTGTACCTCCCGCACCAGAGTATCCCTGGTTGCACTGTGGCTACGTGGGTGTATTCCAGCCTCGGTCAACAGAGGGTCTTCCGCGAGAACAAAACATACCTACTTGGAGGAAGATAGTCGATCCATCAACGATACTTGTGTCGCCAACCGAACTGCCATATCGCCGTAGGATTCTTGATGTAGCTAGCCCGGTGAAGGTGAGACAATGAAGAAGGATTCTAGGGTTAAGCGGTAAAGTACTGTGTGTCTAAGACACAGATCCAACCACTCATGATCCATCTGTAAGTCAACAAATCTCATGTATAGTGCGAGAGCGGCGTTTGCTACCGGTAGGAAAAAAAATTCGAGCCCCACGAGACGCATGAAGGGTGTTTAGATCAGAGGCACCCGCGGCAGGCGGAGGCGCTAAATCGCTAAATTGCCGTTCAGATAAACGACGAAAATCCGGTGAAGGTAAGGCATGATGTATTCTAAGCGGTAGATGGTATGTTAAGGTCCAAATCTAACCGTCCAAGATCCATCTGTAAGACCATGGATCTCAAGTATTCCTCGCAATAGTTACACGCGCTGAAATGGCCTGCAAACCACTTAGCATGATATACAGATTTTGGTTGGTGAACAGTATATGGGGGGCGTTGATTATTTGGTGTCGAAGGTCAATTAGCCAATCGGCACTACATTTACGACCCTAGTTGGTTTGCAGGCCGTTGTAGTACACATCACCACTGCGGGGAATAATGCAAGAGTGGAGGGGGCTTTCTACCCAGAAGGTCAAGCAACCAGGCAATGACAAAGGATCTTAAGCGATAAGGAATACGCACAGCTACAGCATCGTATCTAAGATACAGCTCCAACCGCCCAACCACCATCTGTAAGTGAACGCATCTGAGGTATTATGCGCGAGTCTCGAGGTGCGTGTGCTGCTACTGCCAGAAAAAAAACCCCACAAGTGGTTAGTAACAGAGGCGCAGAGTTTGTTAAATGCTCCTGCGGAAGGCGGAGGCGCTTCACCACCTAGATAGACGACGAATGCGAGCCTAAGCGGTAAAGCACGGCGTGTCTAAGTTTTAGATCTAACCGCCTATGATCTATCTGTAATGCAACAAATCTCAGGTGGTGTGTGCTGCTGGCAGGCTTTTTTGAACCGTACGATATGACGAAGGGTGTTTGAAGGTAGCAGAGGCACAGAGCTAGTTAATGCTCTAGTGAGGGTTTTGCGGCAGTGCGAAGGTGCTTCCTCACTAGATTATCACCCAAAACGTGGGGCTGGAATGATTCTAAGCGGTAGTGAATGGGCATAGCATCAGCAGCAGCCTAAGATCCAGATACAACAGCGATCAGCTACATGTAAGTGAACGCATCACAGGTATAGAGTAGTGTGTGCTACTGCCCGGAAAAATTTTCACGGCCCCACAAGATGCACGAAGGGTGGTTGGCAGTAAAGAGGCACAGAGCTAGTTAAATGCTTTGGTGGCAGGCGGAGGCGCTGTACAATATGTTTGTTCTTCACAATATTACCACTCAGATACACAACGGCATTGGTAGAGGTTACAACTGAAAGACAAGGAGGAGGAGGCGGAGCAGGAGGAGGGGAACCGAACCAATGCAGTGCAAATACCTCTGTAGTGCAAACACCATTCCAGACAGACAGATGCGTCTGATAGGTCCAACATACCTGTTATGCAAGTGAGGATTTTGCAGCTCAAAAACCCCCACCAAAGCCCCAGCGAGGATTCTGCGGGAGTGCAAAGGCGCTTCCTCTCTAAATCACCACCCATCCAAATAAACAACGAAGATCTAGTGATTGTGAAATTAGAAAGAATGATTCTAGAGTTAACGGTAAAGCATGGCATGCCTCAGCCGCAGATCAAACCGCCCATGATTAATCTGTAACTCATAAATCACTGAATCTCAGGCGGCGTTTGCTGATGCTTGGAGAAAAATTGCAGCCCCACAAGATGCACGAAGGGTAGTTGGAGCTGAGGCACAGAGGCGCTTCCTCGCTAAATCACTACTAGATAGACGACGAAAACCTGGTAAAAGCGAGGCCAAGCGGTAAAACACGGCATGCCTCAGCTCCAAACGGTTCGACCGCCCAAGATCATCCATCTGCAAGTCCGCAGATCTCAAGTATAGTACGAGAGTGGCGTTTACTGCGTATGCTGGCAAGAAAATATCAAATAAGGCAACCAGGAGGCAATGACGAAGGAGTTAAGCGGTGCCTGAGCTACAGATCCAACTGCTATGTGTAAGTGGACGCATGCATCTCAGATATAGTTTGAGGGAGGCGTTTGCTGCTGGCAGGAAAAAACTTTGAAGCAGAGGCACAGGGATAGTTAAATGCACCAGTGGGGATTAGAGGCGCTGTGCGGTATGTTCTTCGCTAACTCACCATCCAGATAGACGGTGAAAGTGAGCGGTAAAGCATAGTGTGCCTCAGATGAAGATCAAACCGCTCATGATCCATCTGTATCTCAGGTATAGTGCGAGAGTGGCGCGTGCTGTGAGATGCTCGGAAAGATTTTGGTCCCCACAAGCTAGGAATGGTAACTAGTAGTTGGCGTGACAGCAAAGGCATAGGACCAGTTAGACGAAATGCTCTGATGAGGTTTTTGCCGCAGTGCGATGGCTTTGCTGCAGTGGGCTTTGCGAATGACGTTCGCTAGGTTACCATTAAATAGACGACGACGGAGGCGGAAGTTGCAGATGAGAGGCAAAGAGGAAGAGTAGACTAACCCAAGCCCAATCTCGGCACCCATACTGTAAATTCCATTCGAATTCTAGCCGGACGGATGCGTATGGCGGGTATGTGATGTGTCCACATGCCTGCTGTATAGGTGAGGATCTCGTAGCCCCCGATTCTCTGATGGGGAATTTTGCGGCTGTGTGGCGGCTTTTCAAACGGCGTTCGCTAGGCTAGCATCCAGATAGACGACGACGACGATGGGGGCGGAGCTGTAGCCGAAAGGTGAGGAGGAGGAGGATGAGTAGACCAATCTTCATGTATAAATGCCATTCCAGCTGGATGGATGTGTACGTGCGTTGGTGGGAATGTATGCGTGCCGCAGATCTATTGAACGCAATGAAAGGACTACAAAGAGTCTCACCACAGGAGGACCGAGGGCCAATATACCGGGTGATCTCGCAACTCAAAGAGCTCGAAGTCCACAAATGCTCCGGTGGGGATTTTGCGGCGTTTGTAGACGCTTGGTAAAGTACCATTCAGATAAACGATGACGACGGGAGTGGAGGAGGAGTAGGTCAATCTCTATAGTGCAATGCCATCCCAGTCAGCATGCGTGCATTGCCGGGTGTGTGGTGTGTCAAACATACCTGCCTGCTAGCAATAGGGACCTCGCAGCTCGCATCCGGATGTTGGCCTCTTCTCTGCGGGGTAACCGTTGAGTGGTGGTGGTCGTCGTTTTCCATGGGCATTTCCAACTCCAGCGCTCGTCTGTGTGGGTGCCGCCGATATACCTTTGAAGATTTGAAGGCCTATCTATCTGCATAGATGGCATAATAGCGGGACAAAAGTGAGGGAACAGCAATCCAGCATATACGCCGACACAGCAGGTACAACAGAAAGAAAACGCATTTTTACTTGTGTTTTTTGGGTTAATTCAGTCTTGTAGACAGGTTTATTTGGGTGGTATATTCTGTACGTTCCCTCACAACGACATACTACATACCACCGATCCGTCGCATTCACCTTCGCGAGCAGAGGTGAGAACATTATCACCATCACGATCAGACGCACATAGCTACATCCTAGCATTAGAACTCTCACTCTCCCTCCCCCAGCCAAACCGCTTCTAGAAGCTTCACCTCTCTCGTAGCACAACATAAAGGCCAAAAAACGAGGCATATACCTGTAAATATTTGTCAGGTACCCCACATCGGCATCCTATCTCTCCACCCCTCAGGGAAAAAAAAGCCAGACGCACGTTTAAAAATACGAAACACTTTGTTTCGGTGTACATATGTAGGTACATACTATCAGGTACCGGGCGGGTACACATGTTGTGCAGATGCATCCTCCTCGCCATTGCTGTTGCCGCCTGAGGGTATGTATGTAGCTAACGATGCAGATAGATGTAGGACGGGCGTTATGTGTTTTATGTTTCGAGCGGGAGGGATCAGAAAAAAAGAGGCAGATAGGCAGTCTTCTTCGTGTGCCCTCGTTCTTAGACGTTATCGGCTGGTTCATGAGCAGGGTGGTGATACATAGTGACGGGAAAAAATCCAATAGGGTACGAAGAAATGTTCCATTAATATGTCTAGAAGGATATGAAACGTTTAAACGGGCACATCAACTGCTGCACTTCCCTGCAATCCCCCGCCTAACCTCCCCCCTCCCAATGACACCTTCCCAAAGAGAATGACAAAGAGAAGTACATACATCAGAGCTTTTTGGATCTCTTCTAGTTACCGCCCGGCCAAAATCTCAGACAACCGGCGGCTACAGTGAAGCACAACCACGCTTGAAACCCCTCCCACATTCAAAGAGAAGGATTTCGGGTTCGGATTTCTAGTGGTGGGGTATGCAGACCTTAACATGGATTAAGTACGATAGAGCTGTCATCACCTCCAATCCTCACAGCACGGTGCCGTCAAATAATAAGCTCATGACATGACACCACCCGATATCGTGGGTACCCCACTCGTTCTGGCGTATAGTAAATATATGTACGCACGCAGGTAGCCCCGCAACTGCACAGATACAGGGGTGGAAAATGACTGAAAGTGCTTCGGCTCTGGAAGTTCGTTCGTTCGTTCGTTCGTCTGAAACAAAGAACGGGATAGGAATCTGCATTTGCAATTCCGCGGAACTTCTCCCGAAGTGGCTAATGGCAAGATACCGAAGGAGTAGTCGGAAAGAAGTCCACCGGACGATCATGTATCGTATCATTCACCGCTGGCGGGTGTGGTGCGAGCTCAGTCGGCGAACACGATACAAGACATACATAGACGGTCCTGATTCGCGTCCTATATATGTGCGTAGGCGTGGTGTGCCGTAGCTTTCCTTTCGGTAGGGTTGGTTGTTATGGTAATAAGAGTCAAACTGCCTGGTCAACCGCGCATCCACTGCAGGAAACGCTGCGGAGGAATCCAACATATACGGCAATAAAATGCCTCTTTTTTTTCCGCAAGAAATCTCACGTGCTTTTTGCGGGCCGCCGACCGGCCATTCGTCGCTAAAATCGGACGGAAAACTCCTTAAGTACGGCCACCGTGATTATATATTAAGCTTGTCTATGCAGTCGAATTGGAGACGATGGTACGATTAAGCGGGATAATATCCCCCTGGAAGAATCATCATTGAGCCTGAGTCGTTGAAATGTATATATATACATATGCATGTATGTACTTTACGTGCCGTAATAACACAGTCAGCTGTGCCGCCCGCCAGCAGTGACATTTATGAGAGGGAATTGGAGTTGCAGACTGAGTATCCGGGGAAACCTACTCATGGACTGCCGCCATGCCGCATGCATGTTGGATCCGCGACACCGCGGGATCATGGCCAGCCACTGAATGGTGGCGGTCAACGGCTCGCGTCAAACTTATACCCAGCACGGTCCCAAAGTGTTCCCGCAAACCACAGCGCTTGGGAGTGTTAGTTAACGCCGATGCGGTGGGGAACGTGACGTTTTGGGGTACCCGCTACACACTCCTTGAAACGGATATCTGAAGTGATTGACCTTGCAGACGCCGATGGGCGTGGGATATCTCGCCATGATAGGCCTAATCCTCCCTATGGAAGAAGCAAAGAAAAAACAAGAAAAAAACAGTTTCGCTTACGTGTCTCGGGGCTCGCCTCCGTTTCGATCACGGCTCAACCGAACCCAGATTTCCTGCACGACATGCCCACAGCGTTGGTTTTAAGGGGCGAACGCCTTTTTGCTTGGGGTGGCCCAATTTCGGAACACAACGTGTACCCACCTCCGGGATCTCGGAACCGGAATCCACGGGCAATTGGCAAGTTGATCTACCTAATCTTGCCGCTGTCGCTTTTTGCTCTTCCAGAAGTCCGGACACCTCCCCGAACACGATTCGTGGTGTTTCGCAGATCGATAAATTAGAAACCGGGCGCGAGGCAAGCTGGGCTGACGGAGAGCCAGTCCTGTGCTGTATCGATCTAGTGTCAGCGGGGTACGGCGCTCACCAGGAAGACAGATGTAACCGAGTTTCGCTGCCAAGTCCGGTGAGATGCTGGCATTCGAGACCGGTCAGGGAGAGAATAGGATCAGATGGAACTCAGATATCACGGGCAATGGATTGCTTTTAGGGAAGAGCGGCTAGGGAGACATGCACCCCCCACAGAGGTTTCGGGTTCAGAAAAAAGCAGCGTTACCGACCGTCTCGCTTCGAGTCGCTTGTTGGTTTATGCACGGATGCAGAGAAAAAGCAACACCACTTGGAGCAAAACGCAGTGAGTTGTTGAGTCTCCTTACGTTGTCGATCGAGCATGATACTCCACCAGCACCTAATCTGCTATAGATGAAGTTTGGACTTCTCGTGATTCGGGAAAACTTTGAGCGAGAGCATAATACCGGGAGGTAGCTAGAGCTCCGTCTCCACCATCCGACGCTCGCCCTCGACCAACAAGCTTAAGACGCGACCTTCGTTCAACGTTCCGACCACTGTAGCCGGGATTGGAGCAGTAGCTGTTGAACGGTAGTCGGAATTATGCGTTGGCTTTGCCAGTATACTCTACCAGTATACGTAATTGAGTTGGGACGTCAATAATCCTTAGAAAGTCCCAAAAAGTTTTTATTACAGATTTGATGAGGATGAGCTTTGGGATATGTCCGCGCAAGAACGTTCGAAACTTTGATAGCCCGGTACAGTAATGGGGTGCTACTGACAGCAAAAACTCGGCAGTTAAGCGGCATCGACGTCAACATGAACAGATCGTTCGAGTTCGGAGAAAACCTTCGGCTAGGGTGTAACGAAAAATCGGCTGCTGAAATATAGTTTTACAATATATCTGAGGGAGTGATAGATCTCGCCAAATTATGTGTGCGCGGAACGGCTGAGCTGATCAAATCAGTGTGAAGCACAAGGCCCAGGTTTGCGACGTGAGCAACTTAACTTGCTAAAAGCCGGCTGCCCGTTTGTCTCAGAGACGAGGAGCAAATCAACGAGGATATTAGAAGAGCCACGCTCGATTTTTGTGCTCGCTGCTGCATGCACTATGTGTGATCTCACGAGTGCTCCTTTAAACCCTTTAGCCGGCTACAGATTGATTGCTGATTGTGATTGGTATTACCACGTACTGACATTGCGTCTGGTGCCTACTGGTATGGTGAGGTGTCGTCTCGCAAAAAATCGACTGGGGGGTTCATTCCTGCTTGGTTGCATTGTCCGTTCTAGAAGGTCTCCTATTTAGTGCTAGCGAGAATAGCCACGCCCGGATGGATTTTGTGATGGTCCTTGCCGACTCTGCAGGGAAGCTTTGGCGAGACACCCTTGTCGAATGCAATTATTATTCGGAACCCAACCACAACAGGCCGTAGGCAGAGAAGAGCTCGCTGCTGCTGCTGCTGCCGCTGCTGCTGGTCGCTGTCGTCGCAGCCTTTCGTGAGCCGCCAGATGGCATAAGACCAGCTTTCAGGTCTCAACGCAGTGGCGCGCGTTGCGGTGTGGGTGGTGGTGTGTCTGTCAACAAATCGACAGAAGAGGGGATTTTGATCGTACGGAAAACTTTAGTGTTGTTTCGCTTCCACCAGCTCCAATTTTAGACTGACTTTGCTGCAGGGTGATGACACTCCCACGCACATTCAGCCACAAATGGTCCGGTAACCGACATACCAAACCTCCCACTAAAAGAGTGCATCTGGATATTTCTCAACGTTTTTTTGGACTGAAGGCGCTGCGAGCACCTGTGTGGTTTGTCCCATTTTCCAGAACAAATTCTGTCGACGAGTAGCATTCCGGGTGGGTACGAGGGAAAACAAGGCAGGCTAGGATTGGATGACAGGAAATGCACATGCTTCTACTTCCCGTCTCCATGGTGGGCACCTATCTGCTGAGGTGAGGATAAGTACAGGCGCGCCTTCACTTGCCCTTTCACTTTTTCACTTTAGTAGAAATGGCACGGTAGATGGTTGAAAAGGAAAGTAAATTGAATTCCGTCTTCCGACCCGGAGCCTCGCTTGCTCGTTCGTTCGCCATTCCGCGATCTCTGCGTCGTCTCTGGCTGCATAGGCGAAATGTGTAAAGTAGAGTGTGCTATATACTTTGACTTAAGGTTCCTTTTTGTCCTCGACGCGGCATTTATTATTTTTATTTTATTTTTCGACATTAACTGTTGTTATTATTCTCTTTTTTTTACCTGGATTTTGCTGGCATTGCATGCATACTTTACTTTCTTACCTACCACCTAAGTACCTGCTAAGTACACATCCACCCTCTTACCTGGCTTCCTCTCAGAAGTCGGTTGGCTAGTACATCGGCATTCGTACGCCGCCCAGCATTTCGTTCCATCTTTGAGTGAGAGCCTTCCTTCCTGCTCTCTCTGAGTCTGTCGTCTTGTCAGCCAGCTAGTCTGTCTGTCAGTCAGAGCGAGTGAGTCGTCTCGTTCCCCCTCTCCTTCTCCTCCACTTAACGTTTTGTTGGTCCGTCCGCTTGCACTTTCTCGTCTTCATCCCCATCATCCGTCTCCCCACACCAACATTCCTTACGCCAACCAACCACCAGCCAGCTCACATCCGACAGCTACTTGCGCTGCTTCGACTTTCTTCACCTCGCTGCTGTCGTCCTCTCTCCTTCCTGTCTGTCGGTCTGTCCGTCGTCTGTCGCCCAACTTCAGGCTGTAACAACCAACAGCAGCAACCTTACCGGCTTCCCGAGCAGACGAACTTCGTCCGGCAGAGCCATTTCCAGTTACACCGTTAAGCCGAACGCTTCGTCCCTGTAACTCGTAAGCAATTTCACTACTACGTCTCCCACTATTGTCACTGCAGTTAGCCTGTCGAAGTACTGCTGCGCCTTTCCTATTATACATCATCTGGTTTCCTTGCCTTCTGACGACCTTGGTATCTGCTATCTTTTAGACCCTCCACTTGGGTTCGTCCACATCCCGCGTCCTCCTCCCCCTTCCACCCCCCGCCTCCTTGAGATCTGTCCCTCTCGCCTGTTGTCTACCTGGTCGAGTGGCTGTCTCGTCTCGGTTGGTCCCTGCTTCCTTCTGATTCTTCTTCTGTTCCATTCCTTCTGCCGTGCGCACCGCTTCAACTCTCCTTGCCGTTGCCCGCCACCACCACACCATCCTCTCCCCACCAACCAACCCACACCGCACCAGCGCAGCCCACCCGAGACAGTCTGTGTCTTCGCCCCGTCAATTTTTATTCGCTAACCGTTGCCGCCTCTCCCAGACGTGCTCGCTTACATCGCTGGGTGTTGTCTCCGTCCGTGATCGGGATTTTCTTTTCTTTTTCTTTTCTCTTCACCTCAGCTGCGGGCAACCTACTTCCTATTAGTAGTAGATCAGGACCCAAGTTTGGTCGAGTATTTATTTCTCCGATCCTGGCTTTCATACTTAACAACTCGACACCACTGCCTCCACAGCCGCAACTGCGACACCAACATCATCCACGGCATCTACGCCTACGCCATTACGACGCGACAAACCATCGAAAGAAAATCAAGTCGCAGTGTCAGCCGGCTCATAGCATTAAATACAAAGAGCTAGCTGTAGGGGGTTTGCGCTCACAATGATCATGGTGGAATTCGACCGATCCAACAGCAATTCCCACCGACCAGCAGCAGGCCACTACTCGACCCATCAGCCCCATCACGGGTCGCCGCATTTGCATCACCTCGATCGCCCTTCTGCACACTCGACACCTTCGCCGCCCTACCAATATGCAGCCTTGCCCCATCTTGCTGGTCAGCAGCCACCTCCGGCGATGAGGCAAACGCCCACGTCATATCCTTCGCCTGCTTCTTATCCATCGCCTTCGATGCCGGCCTATCAATATCCTCCTCAGCAAGCTCCACAGCCATCTTCGCAGCGAAGCTCACCGTACGCCCAGCCAACATCCATCAACCTGCCACCAATCAGGTTGAACCCACCCCAGCTTCCGCCGCCTCAACTCGAGGGTTCCCCTCTTCTCGGATCGCAGCCTTTGCATGGCTACTATCCCCATGCATTGCCGCCGCCAGCGGTACCTCATTCGCACATTACGTCGTCGCCAATCCACCAGCCTTTACGTTATCCGCTTCCATCGGTGGGAAACCCGGAGCGTATCATGTCTGGAGGTAGACACAAGAAGGAAATAAAACGACGAACTAAAACTGGCTGCTTAACCTGCAGAAAGAGGAGAATAAAGGCAAGAACCCTCGGTTTAGCATGAAACCCTGGGCACCGTTCCAAATAATTATCACGCCATTAAAGCTAACATCGTGCCCTACAGTGCGATGAAGCTCACCCTACGTGCAAGAATTGCCAGAAGAGCAAGCGTGATTGTTTGGGCTATGATCCCATCTTCAAGGCTCAGCCGGGACCAGCAGCAATTCAACCTGCTCCATCAGGAGGTTCTACTCCTCTTCCCGCCATGTCCCCTTCCCTAATCTCTTACACATATGGGTTGTCTTCAGTTGGACAGAACTATCCTCAGGCGTTATCAACCGCTAGTTCACCGGCATCGTCCTGCGATACCTATGATTATCCACAGATCGACCCTGCCCTCGATGCTACCAGCCATCCTCATATCTCGGCGCCGTTGAGTCACCCAGACTCTCACCAGACTTACAGACCCGGTCTCAAGAGGCCTCTGGACCGTACCAGCCCATTCTCCTCTGCATCAGACACAAATACTACCACTAGAACTCACTACACTCCAATACCGCGCTCATCAACCCCGACCTTAATGCGTCAGGATAGCCAAGGAAATCCAGCTAAGCGTATCAAAATTGACGACTTGTTATCTGTGGGGTCGGTCTCGACTACACCACAGCCGCTCAGTCCCCCAACTAGTGACTTGGCTACCAGTGTTCCTTCTTCTTCCGCTTCCGTGGAAAGCATGAAGAACATATACGGGTCTCGTTATGCCCCGGCATTGGATGCCTTTTTGGAGGTTGAATGGTTTGGAAACAGTGGCGCGCGGAAGATTCGGTCCGATAGCCAATTGGCGGAGGTCATGGCCGAGGTTTTTGGACGTTTCAAGGCACGGGGTGGATCGTATTTTGAGGAGGAGGACCCTGCCATCCGTAAGGGTACCAAGGAAACAGACTTGTTGTGGGCTGCGGTCAGACTGTGCTATGGTACTAGAATCCCAGTTTCTGACAACCGGCGAGACGAGGAGGAAAGAGGTGCCAATGGAATTGCAGACGACGAAGGCACCGAGGCTTATCGAAGGGTCGATATTATTGAGAGCCTGCTTGCTAGAAGGACGGAATACAACCCGGCCTCTCCCAGGCTTCCACCAAGCGATAAGCCAAACACGCCCGGAAGTGGTGGTCAATTCTGGTATTTCTTGGAACAGATTGCAAACTTCAAGGTAGTTGGACCAGATTCTGAGAAGAGAGTCCTAGCTCTGTTGGACGAATGTGGGCAACATGTGGAAGGAAGGAGAAATCGCGAGTTATTGCATGCTATCGCAGAAGTTCAGCACATACACGGGGAGGCTATAAGGCAACGGCTCGATGCACTGAGGGCATATATTCGAGGTATCGCTACCGATAGAGCTCTAGCTATCGATCGTCTGGATCGTCGGATAGCCGGCCGGGCTATGGGGCTGTGGACATCACCAGTCACAGAGCTTGCCTTCTGTATGCCTGCCGTTTGAAAAAAACCCCGACAGGAGTTTGCTTTGGTATACGGCGACTTTGACATAGATTTTCATTTTACAACGGAGAAAACGATTTGATTCGGCATCTTATAACGCGAACACGATCCTTTACGACACGAAAAACTTACAAGACCTGGGCGGGAAATGTTTTTTTGCGGGACATGGTCGTCTTGACTGTTGTTTTCTCCAATTGTTTTACTAAGGAAGATAAAAGTGCGGGCGGTTTTCCGGTTTTGTCCTCCAACATTTTATGGTTGGTCATCGGCGTGTGCTGTTTTTGTGATGGTGTTACACTTGTTACACTGTGTATTCTGACCCTTTTACTTTACTGTGGTCTCGTTTCTCAATACAGGGGGGGGTGCTCCTGGCGATCCTCTGTCTGCTGATGTGTGTTTTTGTCGCATCCGTTTTGTATTGGCGCTGGTGATTTGCTTTTGATTTGATTTTCTTATTTTCTTACTCTATCGGATACGGATGGTTGCTGCTTTTTGTTTTGCTGCTCAATTGTGCATGTGTTTTTTTTATCTCCTTTTTTTTTCATGTTTGCTAAATCGTCTTGGTGTTTGTGGCAAATCTTATAGAACTGGGGAAATTTTTCATCACTTATCATCATCACCATCAGGTGTGAGCTCAGGGAAATAACTATTTTTTTTCATTTCCGCGGTTCGTTTGAGAATTGAGCGAATCAGAAAGGGGGAGGACGTGTGGATACTGCGTACGATATGGGTGGCGGCTGAATGTGTGGATGGGGGTGTTACAAGGTTACAAAGCCAAATTTGTCGCGCACGCATCATCATCATCATCATCTCATCTCATCCGTTTGTTTGGTACCGCACCGGTCGGTGCAAGCGAAACGAAATAGCGATCACCGGGTGTGATTTTACAGGTGCCACTCGCGTAGAGTCGTACATAATTTCGGTCTGGCATTGTGATTGTTGTGGTTTAGTTTTTCTTCCAGAAGGCGGTGTGGGAGTGTTTCTAGAAGGTGGTTTGCGAGAGCGATGTCCTATCCAGGTGGTACAGATATGACATAGGAGAGGTATGTAGCCGCGGGAAAACGTGCGAGGGTTTGGCCGAGGTTGGCATGAGAAAACGCTTACGCCGGCGACGGTTCGCTAAAATTACCTCTTGTCAATCATCAAACCAGAGCGCCCTTCGGTGCGGTTCGCTAAATTTACCTTTCGTCATGCCGCTTTACCGGAATTATGCGAACTGTAGATATGTATCGCCCGCGGAAGCTACATCCCACTCTTTCGCTTGGGCGTGAAGGAGGAAGGGAGGGAAGAGCCGCATGCTTAAATTGACGAGCGGCGGTGGCGGGGCGGGGCTAGGGTTGCGACTTCAGGCACGGAGAGAGGTGTATAGAAACGGGCGTCTCTGGAGATCGCAAAAACGGGCATGGTGCACATGGATGGGAGAGGAAGAGGAGGAGAGGGTGATTTCATACTACAGAAACCAAGGTAAATCGACTCGCATCTCGAGAGCTGGGGCGTCCGCTATTTTTGGGGTCCGGTGGGTTGAGTTCAGAGTATATGCACCACAGTAATACTGGCGATAATAGCCAAATGCTCCAACAGCGAGCTTCTCAACGGCATGTTCCTTCCTTACACCGGTGGGGGATTTGCATGACGGTTTTGCGGCCAGGGGTTCCCACCAATTAACAGTGTGGTCTGCCAGGATCCAACGTCTTTATCTTCCCACCGGATTGAATGGACGTTGCCACCTCATTGCTATTGGGAGTGTACCTATGTAACATGTACTCGCCTGCGGTGTCTATATATACTCCCTGCGGGGAAACAGAAGCGAGACGTAAGTACGTGGCCCCGCTTCGTTCCGCCCATGCTTATTTCAACCTCGCAGATTAAAGCAGCGTCCTAAGCGAAGAACGCCACGATTTTGTATTAATATCCTGCGGTGCGTGATTGGTCAGTCATGCTTCTGGTTCTGCTAACGCTACAAAAGCCACAGCGCGAATCTATCGCCCCTGCCATCATGTTGTCGGGCCCGCTTGGTGCAGCACCGGCTGCCGTGGCTGACTCGTGGGAACCCCCCTCCCCTTTACTACACTGTTGGGAGGAACATTGCAGAGGTTGTAAACGGGATAAGATAAATCCGGGGCCCGGACTAATAATAGTTTTTTTGTTGCAGTCCGTATCTACTCGACACTTCCCCCCCGTATACGCGTATTACGTTACGTACCGGTTACGTTGCATACCCGACGTTGGATCAATTTTTTCTATTCGCAGCGTCTTACGTTCGCCTATGCGAGCTGCACGTAAGTTAACGATGATACCGGTAGAGCGATGAATTCACCAGTTACGTTATTTTATTTTTTGCTTCGTGCATGGTGGGCGTGGTGGACACGTTGAGGTGTATTATTAGGCCCCCCCCATGGGCCGGTCATACTTAGTCCGTGCCCATGCAGGATTTGGAGTAACTGGGACACGATGTGTTCTCAGCGCGAAACAAGGCAAGGAGGGGTTGCACTAATCGTGCTCGGCACTGACATCGGGAGGAACACATGGCGGACGGAGAATTTCTTGGGATGCGATGTCGTAATATTCAAAGATCCGCAGTCCGCGGGGTTAAACTCAAATTTGCTGGTGGGACTATTGGCACCAGGCGGGGGGGGGTTGTAGTTGTGATATGGACAGTTTGCTCGAAAATATGATGCAAGAATCGGGGCTGATACTCTTCCAAAGCTCAGCCAGCCGGATTCGGGAGCCCACACTTTCAGCCGATCCCTCCGTCACGTAGTTTTTGATTGGTCAGATAGCGGTCGACAATTCTCTGCGGTGTGTATTGACATCCCCTGGTTTGGACCTATCAATGAAGGATGTATGGGTCCTCCTTATCTCTTAAACCAACCCTCCTCCAAAGAGTATAGCGAGCGTCAAGTCTGGGCAGAAGATCAGAACCTCCCCCATTCACCCATTCCCCGCCCCACATTCTCTCGTAGATAAACTGCCACCTCACCTCACCCCGCCGCGCCACGTCCTCCGAAACGTTGACCGAAACAAGATAGACGAGAGTCGTGTCTTAAATCGGCTTGGCAGATTCTAGCGCTTATCGCTTATCTTGCAAGATGAACTCGAGTATCGGACGTTACACGGGGAGGGGGGG
>Ga0307512_10002792_pt1 | contig 21290 bp, 33 predicted proteins | sample 14_EM_MG_FD_200267 | JGI IMG/M metagenome (GOLD analysis project Ga0307512, IMG submission 200267) | Populus trichocarpa ectomycorrhiza microbial communities from riparian zone in the Pacific Northwest, United States - 14_EM | ecosystem: Host-associated > Plants > Roots > Unclassified | place...
GGCCGCCAGATGCCAACTGACTGCCTGCCCGTCACCCCTTAGGTAGGCGACACCACTGGGGCCGGGGCTGCCGCCGAAACAGCTACACCACCTGCCCCCCCTTGTACTTGCTTGTCTGTGGGCGCGATCGCAGCCCTCGCTGAAAACAAAAGGCTCTTTGTCTTCAGTTTTGCACACCGCCGGTTTATAGTCCTGGTACTTCCACGCGCTCCCAATGCCCAGGTTGTTCCCCCTCCATTCTTTCTTACCTGCGCGCTGGCGTGCTACGAACTCCGACACGAAGTCACTGACGATCCTTCTTAATGACCTCTTACTACATAGACCCAGAGAGATGCTTCGAGGTTCCTTTCCGCATCCCTCTCCCAGACAAGGATGAAATGGCAACTCGTCTCGCAAATATACGCATGATCATAAAAAATGCAAGGGAAAGGCAATCACGCTCTAATGCTGACCACCAGCGAAAACACCCCACCCGACCTGGCAAATATCGCGACAGGGCCAGCGCTATCATAAAGTGTGGCCGGCTGAAGCGTTTTGTAGGCGATCTCACCGGACAATATCTGGATTACCTTAACTTCCACCAGGAGCGACTGAACGCTCTGTCCCCTCTCGCAATTCAGGTTCCTGCATTATGTTCGCCTCTGAGTCCACCACAGCCTTACTTATTGTACGTGGACCTCTTTGAGTACTTTAAAGGTCTAAAGCAGTTCCCTTTAGCGGTCCCCCAAGACGAGGAGACTTCGATGAACTCGTCAGAAGCAATCTCTCATGGTCCCAATTTGCGGGCCCCGTGCCCGCTGGGTGGCGAGAGAGGTTTCTCCAAGATCGACGATGGGAACTTTCCGTTGAACGCCGCGCTCTAGATGAGTACTCAGACGAGGAGCGAAAGGCCGAGTATGCTGCGTTGGAGTCCCAGAGAAGTCACCTAGGTGTATTTCTTCGAATGGAGTCCAACGCCCCACCACGTCTTCAACGGAAACGCCCTATTCCACTCCCCGTCTCTACTCCCTCTCCTCTTGTGTTGATTGTGTCACCTTGCGAGGAAGGGGCAGAGTCGGGGCACGAGAGATCATTGTTTTCATGCCAACCGTCGCGTCGTCCTTCACTTCACGTCACGATTCCCGGAAAGGAACATTTTCTGCCTTGGCTTGACGGAAGTGTATATGATTCGCCGCTGGTGTGTTTCACAGAGCCTCTCCGCCTATATGCTTGTCATTGATGTACAGTACCTCTCAGTCAGGAATCGATCAGAATGTTCCGCCCCCATCTGTACTTCTCAACGCAGCTGCCATCCGCGCCTATCTTGATAGTGTACATGGCCCACACAATATCTTGTCTCAACCTCACTCCCCTCAACTGGCTTATCCTCAGTCTCCTGAACTGGCCCATCCTCAACCCCCTCAGCCAGCCAGCCCCCAATCACCTCTGCAGCAGCTTATCCCGTCCAAACTATCGGCTGAACGAACGCACGAGAGAGACAAGAGACATCAAAATAATCGGAAATCTTTATTCGCCATGGCATCGAAACAGCTTTCTGGCCAGTACACGACTCCACCGCCCTCTACCCCACCCAAACTGCATATTCAACAGTCCCAGCCCATATCCGCTTTGAAGCGCCAAGCGAGCCAGGATGACACTGTCACGTCCAATGACTCTCTGAAGGTATTTCTTCTGTCTAAATTGATTGGCATAGATCGTCCTAATCGACTGTCACCATAGAAGCCGCGCCTCACCATCCTTACGCCAGCTACGACCCCTCCTCAATTCCTAAGATAACGAGCTCTCCACTTCTTTTGTCGCATTCTCCTTTTTATACCGGTTCTCGGTATCTGATTCGTGCAATGTAGTTAGTTGTTTATTTAATCTTGACTCGCCCGCCTGCATAACCCATGGACAGTAGCCTACGTTCCTTGTACTCATGTATTGAAAGTTTGGAGGTTTCCTCGCCCCGCCGCGATTTGGCCGATTGCCGCCGAGTCGGGTAATCTACTTGTTTATCACGGCTATCAAGGCTAATTCGGCTCTGTACTGAGATCGGAAATCAGAGGCCGCTAATCAGCATCGCTCACTGGCACTTGCCAGCAGTATCCGGGTCTTACCTGGGCACACATTTCAAGGGACATGCCAGATCCGACTACACAATCCAACTACCTACAAGTTCACACTACAAATGTCGATTTTGATTGGAACCTGGACTTTGTAAACCGAATTGTGGAAGGCGCTGCCACACACACAGTTCTGGTTAAGGAAGCTGGGGTAGAAGAGGTCATGTACATGAATCACGATTAATTCTTCCCATCGTCGAATCATGTTGACATTGCATTCTCATAAGTTTCGACACATCCGATCTAGAAATCAGTGAAGTGTTTGTGGATGGGCGCGGAGTCGAGGTAGGATGTCCCACTAGCTGACCATACTGTTTCTGTTTATTGTTTATCCCGGATTGTTGCTGCAGTTCGTCCTTGGCGAAAAACATGCAGTAATGGGCTCGGCATTACATATACCTCTCGTCTCGGGTGCCCAGGCAGCGAAGGTCACCATATTTTACAAAACAACCAAGGGGTGCACGGCACTTCAGTGGCTGACCAATGAGTATATTCAGTCTTATTTCATCCACCTAACCTGTACCACATCGAACGTGTCTTAGACAGACGCAGGGAAAGCAATTCCCCTACCTCTTCAGCCAGTGTCAACCGATATATGCCCGAGCATTAGCACCGTTACAAGGCAGGAGCTGCTGTTAAACGCATTTCTGCCGCGCTGAATTACAGTATGAACAGACACACCTTCGCTTAAGATTGTGCGTCGTTCGCAAATATGAATTATGAAGAATTTGACACAAAATCTGACTTTCTCTCAGACGTACACGGCAAAAGTAACGTCTGTGCTCCCGGTCCTTCTTTCGGCTATCCGTGTCTCGCCGCCATCCGAAGGCCCTGCTCACGATGGAAAGACAATTGGGAAGGATGCTGTCAGCTACGAGTACAAACAGGTACGGCTGAGACCGATATTGGACTCTGGGTTTTGGAGTCTCAACTTACTTTGTTGTACAGCCAGTCGGAATACCCTCGTATCTGATTGCCATTGCCAGTGGCAATCTGCGTTACAAGCCCTTCCCAGCCATTGAAGGAAGGAGTTGGAGAAGCGGCGTATGGGCCGAGCCCGAGTTGCTAGAGGCTTGCTACTGGGAGTTCAGTGAGGACACTGGAAGGTCAGTATCTGGTCTGGCTCTGCACGCAAGTGAGAATTGAACTCCGGACCAGATTCCTCGCCAAGGAAGAGGATATCGTCGGTCCTTACAAATTTGGGGTCTACGACCTCTTGGTCCTTCCTCCGTCCTTCCCCTACGGAGGCATGGTGAGCCCAGCTGACCCCCTCCCAATGTCTGGCAACCTCCGTTGACAGAGATGTGAAGGAAAATGCCTGTCTTTCGTTCTTGACGCCCAGTGCGCATTGGTCTTCTAAATATCCCTCCAACTCCTGATTTGCATACTTAGCTCTTCTTGCTGGGGACCGGACACTGGTTGACGTTGTCGTCCATGAGCTGACCCACTCTTGGTTCGGAAACGGAATTACGTGAGTTCTCGATAGCGCATCTGTCATAGCACATCTAACATGTACACAGGCATGCCGAAGCGACCCACTTCTGGCTCAACGAAGGATGGACAACCTACATCGAACGCCTGCTGCAACAGTCTCTTCACTCCCCTGCAGCCCGCGGATTTCAATACGTCATCGGGTCGGCAGCCCTGAGCGAGGCTTTGAGCAACTACGCAGATCGACCAAAGTATCAGCGTCTGGTCATTGATTTTGAGCCCGGTGAGGATCCCGATGAGGCGTACAGCAGCATTCCGTATGAGAAGGGTTCCATTTTCCTCTTATACTTGGGTGGGTTGAGTTTTGAATTTCTGTTCTCTCACGACGTTTGGATCTCACAGTTTTTCAGAACAAAAACTTGGCGGCATCGACGTCTTTCTACCGTATATCCGAGACTACGTCGCGACCTTTCAAGGGAAGAGCATTACAACGTGGGACTGGAAAGCGCATCTCTACGCGTACTTTGAGAAACACGGAGGTCGAGAAAAGCTGGACGCCCTGAATAGCGTTGACTGGGATGTGAGTTCGCGTTTACATACTGCCCAGGTGGGTTTGCTGACCCTTGCTCAGGCATGGTTCTACGGCGAAGGCCTGAAGCTTCCTGTGGAGCCCTCGTATGATACGACGCTCGCAGACCCTGCCTACGGCCTTGCAGTGAGATGGGACACCTCACGGTCCATCTCCGATGTAACCAAACTAGATTTTACCGCATCCGACGTAAAAGCCTTCAACTCTAACCAAAAGAGTGAGCCCGTCGATGGTTATGTTTCTCCAGCTTCTTATTCTATTATAGTTGTGTTCCTCGAACGCCTTGCGACATACACGCCGTTACCCCCCGCCCACATAACTCACCTTGGCGCCCTCTATGAAGTGGCTACTTCCGCAAATGCAGAGATACGCCTGCGTTTCTACCAGGTCGCACTCAAAGATCCCACATCGTCGGTGGCGGGTGATCTTGCCAGCCAGGCACTCAAATGGGTGACTGGGCGGGATGGAACAGGCGTGATCAAGGGCCGCATGAAGTTCTGCCGCCCCACCTTCCGGGCAGCGAGTAAGGTCAATGCCACTCTCGCGAGAGAGTATTTTGCACATTCGAGGGAAGAATTTCATCCAATTGCAAGGAAATTAATTGAGAAGGTATGTGGGAAATGCAAAACCTCAAGCATTAGTTGCTGACAACCCTGGAAGGATCTTGCGTCGGCGTAGATGGTAGTCGGCCTAGGAATGGATTGTAAGATTATACAGTGTGGCTCTACGAAGGCATGTAAGTTGTGTTATCAACGAAATTCGATGATGGACTATTCTCGAATCGGATTGCCAAGTACGCAGCATATCAACAACGTGTGCAGACAAATATAAGTGACATCTACTTGAAACCGCCCCAGATGTCCCCAAACGCATCGTCCTTGTTAGTTTGTGTGTTGCTTGCCGACGCCGATGACCCGAAGGAGCCAACGCCCGCACTTACGGCGTTCCCGGTGGACCCGCCCCATATATCACTTCCGGAACCAAGTAGAGATGGCTGTTGAGCAGGCGTAGCGGAACCCCATACATTCGGTTGCACAGGCGGAACGGCGTTGCTCCAGTTATGGCCGACATTCCAATTCGTGGTGGATGAGGGGCTAGGCGTCCCAATACTGAACGGTGGAAGTGGCTGAGATTGGGGTTGAGTGATTGGTCCTTGTGCTTGGGGCCAAGGCGATGGTGCTGCCGGCGCACCGAAAAGTGAGAGAATATCTTCTTTGGCGTCCTTTTTAGGAACAGTTGTTGTCGTAGATGTGGCATTTACAGGTGGTGCGTGAAAATCGAGTGAGAAAAGGTCATTTGCTGCAGCGGTAGAGGCTGGAACTGAAGCAGGGGCGGGGGCAGCTTGGGTGGGGATTGCAGGAGGTGTCACTTGGCCACGCGCATACTGTGTGGAGAGCAACTGGTGGGGCTGAGCATGACGCGTCGTAACGGCAGGTGTGACTGTCGGGGCAGGGGGCTGACGGGCGGGCGGATTCTGCTGGTTTGTGCGCACGGGGGTTGGCTCTGGAGTTGAAGGATTTGAGACAATTTCCCCTGTCGGTGATCCACCTTCGAGGATGGCGGGATCTGAGGGAGGGGGCCCACCCAGAGCCCAGCGGCGCGATTCATACTTTGACCGGATAAACGACTCTATTTTACTGAGATTGTGATAGTTATATCAAATGGTAAGACCTGCTACAACCAAGAATATGCACTCACTGGTCGGGTGGGACGTGTCCAGGTTTGAGGTGTGCTTCCCAATATAAATTCGCAAGGCGGTTGCCCCACTTCTGGATGATCTATATTGCATGTTCAAAAGGCTAGACAGCGGGAGAGACGTGAATGACATACCCCCATCTGCTCAGGTGTCCACGCGTCAAGATCGATGGATTTGACTTTGCTGATGTGGGTGCCCATCCCACGGTGGATACCAGAGCAGCGAATACACAAAAAGACACCACTAATGCACACATGAAGCGCAGAAAGATAAACGTGAATATGGGAGAACGCACACGTTCCAAGATGCCCAACGCGGATCTAAGGACTCAGAGGTAAGAGCATGACGATAAAAAGTGAAAAGATAGACATACCATTGTGTTTGCAGTCCGCACAGACTCTGTTTTCCGGGCGTTTCACTAGCTCTCTGAGGGTGCGGGCATGTCGTTCGGTTGTGATTTTGTCCTGAGGTGACATGTTGTACACTTTTTTGCAGAGAGATGGGCGCTCAAGTGAAGGGGCAAAGTGGTCAAGGGAGTGTCAAGGGTAAACTTTAGACACGCCCCGTGACCAGCCCATTTACTAAGGGCCACGTTCCTCATCTCGACCCATCATCATCATGTCCGCCGCCGCAAAAGCAGAGGCCCGACGAAAAGCCATCCTCAGCAGAGGTACTGACCGTCTCTCAAAGCTAACTACCACTGCAAGAGGTGACGATGCACCACAACTTGTGCATGCTGGTGAGCCTCGCGCATCCATCGACCATTCATCGCACCTGTTAAAATACGACCCTCGTAGACCCACCAGCACCTCCTGCACCTCGAGGAAATCTCTCAAATTTCCTTGGCGAGGACCCTCTCCCTGCCCCAATCACCGCTGATCAACCGTCTCGTCGCACACCCAATCCACATATTCCCCCTTCGGACCCCACAGCAGGTTCGGGCGGCTCCAAGAGCAGCTCCCCCCCAGACCCTTCCGTCTGGTCGACTGAGCAGCAACAACAATTCTTACAAGCCCTTCTTAGTGGTGCCCCACCGCCACGTATCTTCGACGTTAATGCCCAAGTCACAGACGGCGCTGTTCCCGAGGACCCACTGCTAGCGCTCCTGTCCAGCATGGGTATTCAAGGGGGCATGGGTCAGGGAGCGAAGGTCGCGCCGCAGTCCAGAACGGAGCCGAAACCGAAGACAGTTATTCAAAAGCTATTACCGCTTTTACATGTCATAGCTGTCTGGGCTCTTCTAGCCTTTTTCATCTTTTGGCGGGAGCCTGAGGCATTCCAGGCACGGAATTCTGTTGTCATTTCTTCAGGTAATATATGGAATCGATGGGCCAAGCTAGCCAGCGGCACGGCAGCACAGAGTACGTGGGGTATTGAGATTGTCGTAAGTCCTTCGGCCAGTCACCACCGCAAACACTCCTGTTGACATGCATCCAGCCGTTTTTCTGGGCATTCGTTTCCTTAGAGCTTGCGCTCAGCTCAACACGTATCTTTTTTGACTTTGTGGGTACCCCCCTCCGCAGACCACACCCCCCGCTGAAAGTTGTTTTGCAGGATTCGACACAACTCCCATTACTCCTCACACTCGCCCTCCCGTACCTTCCCAAACCCCTGCCTTCCATAATCACGTATAGTCTGAAGTACATGCAGCTCCTTGGAACGCTGTTGGATGACCTCGCAGCTGCTGTAGTGGCAATGGGTCTGTTCATTGCAGCATCCAGTTTATATTCAAACTGGTTATTTGCTTGAACACTACTTTGTAGACCAATGTAGTACACCCGTTCAACATGATCGTCCCAGCACGCTGGCACTTTGTAAGGATGACTGGCGAAAATGAGTTGACAAAGAGTGTAAGGAAGCACTGAACACTACGGGAGCACAGCCGCGGCACCCGTTGTGGGCCTTGGCGCTGGAGGGACATAATTCTCTGGTGGCCCATCAACGACAGGAAGCCCGGCTTCGGCGCGTTCTGTCTTCCACCGCGTCCAGCTATTACCACCTGCGGTATCCATCAGCTCTTGAAAGATTGTCGAAGACCATTTATTGTGAAGATTAAAGTTCTGTTTTCGCCCATCAGCTAGGTGGAAGGATAATATAAGTACTGATGCACAGCAGTCAATAGGGAGCGGGGACGAACCAAACTCCAAAACGAGCTCCGGGGACCAAGTCTCATCCTTTGACTTTACAAGTTTGTTGACCTGGATGTCGAGCTTGGGATTTGCGTACCGTATCTTGGGTAAATCTTCCTTCAGGAAATGGCTATGGATACATTCGGTTGGATGAGCTGTCCACACTGAACGGGGAAAAGTGAGGGACTTGCCGTGCACCAAAGTGGTCATTTCTTTGCGCAAGCGTGAGAGTAATGGCCTTGACTCCGACTAAGGTGGGCCGTGGCGCCTTGTTTAGATTTTTCAGAATTTGAGAGAGGCGTGAAGGACCCAGAGGTGGCTTGGGCATCGTCCAAATGGCCAGAGTGTGCGGGAGTGTCACGGTATGTGCGGCGGAGTCGTTTCGGTTCCGCAAAGGGGACGAAGCGGCCCGGACGGTTGCAACTAACCTCTCACCTCAACCGACCAACAATGATTGACAATGCACACGACACAGAAGTGCTCGAACCCGAGCCTATACGACAAGGCGGTCTACAGAGGGATGTGGTGAGTACTTGGATTCTCAAGCGTAATTCCAGCTAACCAATAACTCTAGAAACACACATTCCGCAAGCCTGCCAATTCTCTCGCTCCTCCAACACCGCGAGCGTCTACCCTGGGCCTCGATCGCCTGGCTATAGAGAAGCGCGCTTCTGCTGCGCAAGAAGATCGAACTGGAAAACGCCAGCGAGTTGATGGTGACGGGCCACATTTTAAGGGTGTGTACGTTCCTCTTTCCTTCAAAACTAGTCATTTTTACCAAAAATGAAGTTCCGTCCCTCCCTGCGTCTCGCTCGAGTAATGTGCGCAAGCGTGCTGAAGAAACGCCATCTCACCCTGGCGGTGTCTCAGAAGCGGGTCGTGTAGCACTCGAAGCGTATAGACGACGTCGGGAGCACAATCGAGGTGAGTTTGCATCCTTCGCCTTCGTCCTCCTCTCTGATTTTCCGCAGAGGGCATCTCGGCGCATCAAGAAAGGAAAGTAGGTCCCCCACGTGGCCTCGACGACTTTCAACGTCGTTCCAACCGGGACCGCGATCGCTTTGGGAGGCGCCATGACCCTTCAAATTGGGAAGTAACACCCCGCTCTGAGAGGGGTCCTTCTCGTGAGGACGCGCCAAGTCTACGTGTTCCGAACGTTGGGTGGGATGCCACGCCACGTAATCAGAGTGGTGGTGGCGGTGGTGGCTGGGGCCGCACGCGTGCCCGAGCCTGGGATGCGCCGACGCCAAGAGCATCGCGAGACTCTAGCCCTGACCAAGGAGATCTAAGGCTAGATGTCCGAGAGTGGGAGGAAGAACAAGTGCGTCTCGACAGAGACTGGTATATGGCTGCAGAGGAAGGCACTCTCATGGGCGACGAGGAACACAACCCGCTTGCGCAATATGAGGACCTTACAATGCCTAAACCGGCAGAAATAGCGAAGCGACCTGCGGTAAGTCCAATCTTCCTAGGGGACATGGTTGCGTGACTGACATCTATTAGAAAATGTCTGCTAAACAAGCACAATACGTGCGTGCTATTACTTCTTTCCATCGAATGACACTTATCTGTATTCAGAACGCGGACAATGACCTTTGGGAGGCCAATCGTATGGTCACCTCCGGTATCGCATCCCGCAAAGGCGTCGACCTGGATTTCGAAGACGAATCTCAATCGGCTGTGCACGTCATGGTGCACAACCTCAAGCCGCCATTCCTGGATGGCCGCACGGTATTTACAAAGCAACTCGATCCCATCAACCCCATTCGCGATCCAACAAGCGATATGGCTATCTTCGCCAAAAAGGGCTCTGCGCTCGTGAAAGAGAAGCGCGAACAGGCTGAGCGTGCAAAGGCGGCGGCAAAACTGGCCGGATTAGGTGGTACGGCACTAGGCAATATCATGGGGGTGAAGGATGAAGAAGCAGAAGCGGAGGGTGCGTGTCCATTTCGCTTCCTCCTGTTCATGAACTTGATATTCATGAAACTTCCCATATCGTGGGCACCCACTCACAGCGGCAGCAGAAGCAGAAGCAAACGAGGATTCAAAAGAAGGCTATAAAGGCGACTCCAAGTTTGCCAGTCATTTGAAGACTTCTGCTGGCGTTAGCTCCTTCGCGAGAAATCGGACGCTGCGTGAGCAACGGGAGTATTTACCTGCGTTTGCTTGTCGCGAGGATCTGCTCAAAGCCATCCGTGATAATCAAGGTACCCTTTGTTCTATTGTCCGTGTAGAATCGCTCTGACGTCTGTGTCCCGTGTATAGTGGTGATTGTAGTTGGCGAGACAGGCTCGGGCAAGACCACGCAACTCGCACAATTTCTCTATGAAGATGGGTACTGCGCCAGTGGCCTCGTCGGCTGTACGCAGCCACGTCGCGTGGCAGCCATGTCTGTCGCGAAGCGTGTCAGCGAAGAAATGGACTGCAAGCTTGGTGGCCTAGTGGGCTATGCCATCCGTTTCGAGGACTGCACGTCGGCGGAAACCAAAATTAAATGTGAGTCATCAGGATGCCCTCAGGGACAGAAACTGATCCCGGAGTCCCAATAGACATGACAGACGGCGTTCTTCTCAGGGAGTCCTTGAATGAGGGGGATTTGGATCGATACAGCGTCATCATCCTAGATGAAGCGCATGAACGGTCTCTTAGTACGGACGTGCTGATGGGTCTCTTGCGAAAGGGTGCGTTACGGTCTTAGTTGACTGAGTCTGCGACTGATGAACCGCGTACACAGTCCTTTCGCGTCGACGCGATTTAAAACTTATCGTCACTTCTGCTACGATGAATGCAGAGAAGGTGCGACTCCCACCCTAGAACACCGATTATCGACTGCTAATAATCATTACAGTTTTCCAAATTTTATGGAACTGCTCCTTGCTTCACCATTCCTGGTCGTACATTCCCCGTCGAGACATTCCACTCCAAGTCGCCCTGTGAGGACTACGTGGATGGTGCCGTGAAGCAAGTCCTGCAAATTCACCTTTCCCTTCCACCTGGAGATATACTCGTTTTCATGACTGGACAAGAAGATATCGAGATAACTTGTCAGGTCGTACAAGGTACGAGGCACTGAACCGAAATTCTATTTGTTCTTACTGCAATTCAGAACGCTTGTTCCAGTTGGATGATCCGGCCCCGCTGGCTGTCCTCCCGATTTATTCTCAAATGCCTGCTGATCTACAGGCGAAGATTTTCGAGCCCACGGCTGATGGGCGGCGCAAGGTTATCGTCGCTACTAACATCGCCGAAACGTCTTTGACTGGTTCGTCTACTTTCTCTGACGTTTGGCGACTATTCATGAACCTTCTTCAGTCGATGGCATCCTTTTCGTAGTCGATTCTGGCTATTCCAAACTCAAAGTCTACAACCCGAAGGTTGGCATGGACGCACTGCAAATCACCCCTATATCCCAAGCAAATGCGAATCAACGGACTGGTCGTGCTGGCCGTACAGGGAGCGGCTACTGTTACCGACTATACACAGAGATGGCCTACCGCAATGAATTGTTCGAGAATACCATTCCCGAGATTCAGCGCACTAACCTCGCAAACACTGTGCTATTGCTCAAATCGCTCGGCGTGAAAAATCTGCTAGAATTTGACTTTATGGACCCCCCTCCACAGGTGAGCCACAGTAAGCTTTACAAGTGGTGTTCTCGATGCTTAATCTGCCGCAGGCGAACATCCTAAATTCTATGTATCAGTTATGGGTGCTTGGTGCTCTGGATAACGTTGGTGACCTAACACCAGCCGGACGTAAAATGTCCGAGTTCCCTATGGAGCCATCCATGGCGAAGATGCTCATCACGTCTGTGGAGTACAAGTGCTCTGCGGAGATGCTGACGATTGTCTCGATGCTATCTGTTCCGAGCGTTTTCTACCGTCCAAAAGAGCGGGTGGAGGAGGCAGATGCGGCAAGAGACAAATTCAACGTTCCAGAGAGCGACCATTTAACGTTGCTCAACGTTTTCAATCAATGGAAGAGTCACGGGTGAGTCCCGAGGAGCCTTCCGGGCTGGTGCAATCCAAAGTGACGCCGTCTGCGCAGATACCGGGATGACTGGGCGATGCGACATTTCCTACATCCAAAACTCCTTCGCAAGTCACGGGAGGTGCGAGTGCAACTCGAGGATATTATGAAGTTCCAGAAGATGGATATCATATCTGCAGGAACTGACTTTGACATTATCCGGTTTGTTCTTCCGTCACGATTTTTCACCCTCAGTTCATTTAGCGGTCCATAGGAAAGCGATCTGCTCAGGATATTTCCACCAAGCTGCTAGGGTGAAGGGCATCGGCGAATTCGTGAACATTCGTTCTGGCCTCCCGACCCATCTACACCCAACAAGTGCCTTGTCTGGGCTCGGATGTGCGTTGTACAGGCCCTATTTATTCGTTCTTGTCTGACGAGCTCTTCGGCAGATACGCCGTCGTATGTCATCTATCACGAACTTATCCTCACATCGAAAGAATATATGACACAAGTGACCTCGGTGGATCCGTACTGGCTCGGTATGGCGTTCGTATTCTCTCTCCAATTCGCGATTGTTGATGTAATCACAGCGGAACTCGGCTCTGTGTTCTACTCTGTGCGCGAGAAGAATTTCGATGATCGTGGCGCCCGACGGCAAGCAGACCGCGAGTTCTCAAAGCGAGCGGAGTTGGAGACTGAGATGGCGAAACAGCGCGAAGCGTATGTTAAATATTCGCTGGACTGTTCATTTGTACTAAATTACCTGCAGATCCGCGAGGAAGGCCGAGGAGGTCGCCCTCGCAGTCAAAGCTAGTTCGTCAGCGTCAGGATCCCGGATAGCCGTACCCGGGACACCACGTCACGTCGGTGTAGGCTCTGGGTCGAGGATAACGGCCACGCCGAGAAGAAAACTGGGCATATAGAAGTAGACCTGTGGTTGTGTCTGTATTTCACCGTTTACGCCCTGCACCTTTTAGAGTTACTATACTATGTCATGTCTCATATCTCGTACAACACTATCCATAATCTTCTAACACGCATGACCATAGTGATCTCTACCTGGCCCCCGGGATCCGTACGAAGAACTGCACCGTCAACACGACAAGGGGATGGAAAGGAGCACATGAGGATAGACGAAACAACAGAACACGGTAGACTACGCGTCGTGCATTGAAGTTTTACATGATATAATGCTGCGTCGTTGGGCTCAGGAAAGGAATGGCCTGCGGAGAGCGAGACTTTAGTGGGAGACGCACCTGCCCAGCATATGCACCAGCATTATTGTCGTTGGGGACTTGTAAACCAATGCTTTCGATGAGACGCCAAGGAATCATGACCTGGCCCACGTATCGCCCAGACGTATTTTCTTCACCTGGGCTGAGGCGAAACTCTTCGGTATTCACAAGGATAATGTTCAGACTCTTGTCTGTCCCGACCAAAGTGCCGATGAATGCGCGATCGTCGTGTGTAATTATTCGAAGAGTAGCGCGAAGAACGCCCTTCAGGTTCCGGATTGCCTCGGTGTCTCGCATCAAGTTTTGCCAATGGTTGGTATGCTACAGGTACAGGTACAGGTAACATACTGTATTACAAATCTGTGCAAAGCGACGACGACAAGTCACCAGACTCGCGACCAGCGGCAAAGCAATGAATCCGTTTGAGAGCAACGCCGCTTTGAACATGCAAGGCCAACACCTTTCCCCAAATACCCACAAGTACTCCGTTATCCTCCCAACTTACAAAGAGCGCAAAAACCTCCCCATCATTGTGTGGCTGCTCGCCAAAGTCTTCAGCGAAAAGTGCGTTTGGCCCGTCAGCTTGGACTTTTTTTGACTGGAGGAACACCCCGCGTGCGTGCGTGCGTACGTACGTACGTGCACGCGCGCGGGACCCGCTGATGTGTGGTTTGGAAGAGTGTAGTGACCTCGCTTGGGAGGTGATCGTCGTCGACGACAACAGTCCGGATGGCACGCAAGAGGTCGCAAGGCAGCTGGCTGCCACCTACGGCGAGGACAAGATCGTTCTCAAACCACGCGCGGGCAAGCTCGGTCTCGGGTACGTACTCAACTCAATGTATACACCCTTGCCCCGTCCTGGCTCACCTTTCAATTACTCGACGTCGAATAGAACGGCGTACATCCATGGCCTCAATTTTTGCACGGGAGACTTTGTGATCATCATGGACGCCGACTTGTCGCACCATGTACGTCAAGCTTGCTGTCGTGTCGTCGCTTCTCGACCCAACTCACCTTTCTACACAAGCCGAAGTTCATACCCCAATTTATCCGGTTCGTTTCAATTCCCTTATGCATATGTGTTCTCGCTCTTTGGGCTGATCGAAGCAATACAGTCTACAACAAGCTCATAACCTCGACATCGTCACTGGCACGCGCTACAGTACAGCGTCAACGCCTGCCATGCCCGGCATGGCCCCTGGTGGCGTCCACGGCTGGGACCTCAAGCGCAAATTTGTCTCCCGCGGGGCGAACTTTCTCGCAGATTCTGTGCTCAATCCCGGTGTGAGCGACCTCACGGGCTCATTTCGCTTATACAAAACTGCGGTGCTGAGGCACATCATCACGCTCACCATCTCGCGTGGTTACGTCTTCCAAATGGAAATGATGGTGCGCGCTCGTGCCCTTGGATACACGGTCGGCGAGGTGCCCATCACATTCGTGGATCGCTTATTCGGAGAAAGCAACCTGGACGCAGGAGAGGTTGTCCAATATGCAAAGGGAGTCTGGACCCTGTTTACAACCGTGTAAACAACTACCCGCCCTAATCTATCTATAATCGTAGATACGGTGCTCTCCTTCGTTTTTTTTGGGAAGATGACATGTCACCCAGTCAGTACGTTTGTCAGAGCGACCTGTAGTTCCCTTGCAAAAACTCTTGATCCTGGGTCAGGAGGCATAGTAACCGTTCCCGTGCTGAGTAATCAAACTAGCAGAAGTCTTGGCGTCCAAGAAGAGTTCGTTCATCTCGCCAATATCCTCGGTATCGATTTGGTCGCGACCCGCCAGCCTCGCCAGAATCGATGCCGGTGTCAGTAGTTGTATGGCGTATCTGCGCCAACAGTATAAGGGGCAGTGTTAAACAGTAGGATTATAAATCAGCAGCTTTACCGGAGGGAGGACTTCTCGCCCTCAATGGCAAGTCTATCAATCACGCCTTCGCCGAGTTTGAGGCCCTCGGTATTTGCACGAAGTTGAACGACTTTGGCAACCTGTTCACGCGTGTAACTCTCTGTCTTCACGATCAAGCAGCTGGAAACGATGAGAGAAAGGTCCCGCGAAGAGAAGACCGAGACACACCGGTCCAAGAGGTCTGTGGGGATACCGTGTGGGGCGACGATATCAGTCGTCCCTTTCAAGAGCGTGTTACCACGGTTGGTGGCGAGAATAACGGTAGGCGCCATTGGCGATTCAAGAAGGGCATTGAGGTAAGTGAAACATTCGATATCCAGCATGTGAACCTGACAGATGGAATTGGGTATCGTGAGTATTAAGCTCAATGCCGGGGAGGGGGGCGTACTTCATCGATAAAAACGACTCCTGGAACAACCTCCGCCACGCCCTGGTCAACATAGCTCTGAACGACCTTGTTGACTTCTCGTCGTAGTTTTTCTGTGACCTCGGTCCTGCCACTTTTCACTAGGCTCCCCATAACGCTCATGATATCCTGCCCTCCCTGCGGTCTTGCGTTGGCTGCGTCGAGGTCACCGAGCGTCACATCTTGGACCAGTTCCTTGCGCTTGTGAACGTCGCCCTTGGGAAGGGGCACGTATGTTTCTGACTCTAGGTCATAGGAGGAAGCGTACGCATCTGAGCGACCAACGCGCTAAGATTCGACGGAGGATCTGTTAATAAAAGCGAGCCAATTTGATACAAATGAAAAATGAACCAGTACCTTTACAGCACCTGTATTGGCCTCGATGTAAATCACATCCCCAACGAGAATTTTTTCTTTAAGGATAGCCTCGTAAATTGTTGGATCTAGACGCAGTTGTTTGGTCCCCTTTCCGGTTTTGAGACCAACGATGACGTGGGAGACGGTCTTGCCATAACCACTGAGCGGATTTTCGGATTCCGATGGTGTGAGCTCCGTCACTTCGCCTTCATAGACTTCCTTGGTCTCTTTTATCCGCAATCCTGAGGACAGTATCTCAATGACGCGTGAAAGGAACGAAGAAAAGACGCGTCTGCCTACCGATCGCACGCCGGAAGGCTTCTGCGAGCACCTCAGTCTTTTTAACTTCCGTGGAGTATACCTCGGAGCCAACCATAGGACAAAACGGCACCTTTGTGCCGAGCTCGTGCGAGATAGCTAGAGCGAGTGCAGTTTTACCCGTGCCCGGGGCACCTACGAGGAGCAGCGCGCGTCCGGAGAACTTGCGAGATTTCACAAGTTCGACAACCACTCCGCAGGCCTTAAAGCACCATGGTAAAAGAGGGATTTAGATGTCGATCAGGGATATATACCTCACGTGCATTGTTCTGCCCTATGAAGCCAGCACCGTCTGTAGTTGCTAAACCCTCAGGTGTGAGGCCCAGGGCCTTGATGTGAGAATGAGGCGCGATTCGGGAGGAGCGCGCCAAGGAAGCCGTTGAAGGGGGTGGAAAAGCGTTGTGTGTAGGCGGCGCAGATGTTGAAGGCGTTGTAGACGTTGAGGCCTTCATTGTGGTCGAGGTGGATAATGGCCTACTCTGCCGTACAACTTACACAGCAGTATACTGTTAAGTGTCGCACGGGGTGCCGGACCGTCATTCCGGGTTCGGTGGTACTCACTCACGACCGAATGTGAAAAAAGACAAGCACAAATGTAAGGTCAAACTGTATTGACACAGCATTCTGGTCCAAACTACGGGAAAGTGGTAATCTCAGAATCTAAAGCCTCTTCGCTGCTGCCGCCGTCATGGTCTGACCGGCGGCCTTGGCCCGCTTCTGGAGCATCTCGGCGGACTTATTTCCTCGAATACCTCCACCCCATACACGACGCTGCTCTTCATACTTGTCCGAGCTGAATATAATTGAGTGATGTGCAATATGTTCCATTCCAGGGTGTACTCACAAATTGGCCTTTGCAGCAGAAATGAGGGTGGCGAGCTCGCGATCATCCTCACTGCGAACTTCTTGGATGGCAACAACGGCTGCCGTCTTCTTGTGGACGACTGTTCCAAGGCGAGCCTTTCCCTTGACGACGACGTACGGGACACCCATTTTTCGACAGAGAGCCGGAAGGAAAATGACGAGTTCGATGGGGTCGACGTCATGCGCGATAACGACGAGCGCTGCCTTCTTGGCCTCGACCAGAGCAACGACGTGGTTGAGGCCATATTTCGCATAGATGGGTTTTTTTGTCTGCAAGAGTGTGCCGTCAACTCTATTGCGATAAAGCCGTCGCATCAACACGTCCTCACCTTTTGGGCGTCGCTACCGCTAGCAGCAGCCGTCGCGGTCGCGGTAAGACGGACATTCTTTTCCTTTTTTGTCTCGGGACGGTACTTGTCGAGTAGTTTGAATAATTGCGTCGCGGTGTTCTTGTCGAGGGTGTGCGAAAACTGTGCGATGGCTGGCGGCACTTTCAAACGTTGAGAAAGAATAACTTTCTGTCGTTGTAGGCGGATGTACTCCGGCCATTTCACAAAGCGCGTGAGATCACGACGGGGCTGAATGTCTTGACCTGGCGCGGACATCGTCGAGTACTGGAAGAACGATAGAAAAAAATATCGTACCGATAGAGAAGTTCTTGGGACGAGCCTCGAATAGCGGATTCTTTGCGGCCTTAGTGGGTTTGCTGGCGCCGAAGGGGGCTGCCGCAGGCTTCTTTCCTGTTCCTTTCTTGACGGGAGGCTGGTCATGGAGGCGGGGGCATCAGTCACGAGTCACGGTAAGACCGTCGACATCGCGAGGCTTCCCGGAGCTCTAATGCTCGGTGCACAAAGGCGTCACCGAGCCCAGCGAGTACGTGAGAGGGAAAGTCTACATGACAGAAGACCATCCGTCTTCTCGTTGGGGTGTGAGTACATAAAGCTCGCATCCGAAATCTGGACTCACCATCCAGCTCCGAAGAGTACACTCTCGAGAGTGACCGTACACGTCGAGCCCCAGGTACCCCTCGCGAATGCCAGTGAGCAAGAACTCACCATTTATATCAATGAAGGTAGCTCTTGAAGACGATGAATTGCGTTGTGTAGTGTACGCAGCCAAACGTATTTACGGTTCTCACAATGACTCGATATTCAATTCCCGCTCGGGTCTGTCCGGTTGCGCCCAGCCCGATAAGTCACCTCTACTGTACTATCTCCTCAGGATTGCAAGCGCCCTTCCCACAACTTATAGCACCAAACTTCTTTTCTGTTTTCGCTATCCAAAAAAATATATTTTATCGAGGACGTTACCCCCACTGGCAGAGTCTCATTCGCGTGAATATCCCCGGCAAATCTTTGCAGCCGCTATCGATGGTCGGGGACATAGAAGCTGCCAAGCTTGGTGGAAATGCTTTTCAGAAGCAATTCCTACTCGGTCTTTATAGTTCAGGTTCTGCCCCATGCCTCCAGCGTTCCATGTGAGATGCTACGAATATCAGTATGAAATGGCCCTCTTGACGACGTCCTCCTGAGCACCCGTATGTTATCCCTCATTGTCAAGTTTTCTTTTCTCCCAGACTGAGAAACATGCCCCTGTGGTTCCGAACATCATGTCATTACTTAGGGTCACGCTATCATCGACATGTGGTATTCCTCGTCCTCTTGTGGTGTTCCATAGCCGATTCGCTACCAAGTCGTTTGGTGGCGCTTTTCCAGTGTTGTAAACAAATCATCCCCTTGGTAATTCCTCGCGCAGGCAGTGCAGCAGAAACGAAATTGTGGCGCACAGCTGAAGCGCTGAAGTGCCATAAAACTACCTGGGCCTGATGCCTCTATTGGGCCAGCGGCGCAAACTTCTCCCTTAACCCTCATTTATGCACTGCTGGCCAATACAGTCATCAGCTTCCATTGACAAGGCCACACCTCCCCGTGGTTACGTTATTGCCGACTTAAGTTCCCACTGGACCAGTACATTGGTAATGATTCGAGTCGGTCGTTCTCGTCCTAAGTTCCCTCAGATCAATCAAGGTGTGCTTGCATCATTCCAAGTCCTGGTTGTCATGTCAAAGCATCCTTGGCTGTCTTGTCATGATGCAAATCTGGTCAGCCTGGGGTGTCTGAATAACAAACCGTGAAAGGTAGGCACTTTTTCCTCGAGTCTATGCGAAAGCTTGCATTCCCGTCTACGGGTGATGTGCCTACTGAGACGTGTATCTTTATCAGGACCAGACACTTGGGCTGTACTGTGTTGGTAAGAGTGATGGCGAACTTCAAGACATCTCTCTCCGCGCGAGAAACCCATCGGTTGCCACTTTCCCGGGCCAACTATTTATTCTATGATCAACATGATCTCACGCACAAATTTGGAAGTGAGAAGTTCAACATGTCTTACTGAGACACCGTTCTCTCCGGGGGTGTACTCGATATCTCTTCGAATGGACGACATGTGTGGGTACATCAGTCAGTCTTTGTTCGCAGTGCTGTAAGAGAACCGTGGAGCTGATGTACTACTGTAGATGTAACGTCACCTGATTGGCGCATTGCTTCGCGGATCCAAGGGGACACGTAGGAGATCTGGTTCTTGGCTAGTTACACACCACGGTCTTGCTCCAAGTGCGATACCACAGAGGTGACTTCTATGTTCCGCGGGGCTGCGAATATGGTCAACTCTGATGGTAGGCGTCTGAGTTCCGATGAGGATAAGCCGCACCGCCTCTTTAGAACCTATACAAGTTGTCGCATGAGTTCGTTGGTCCACTACCAATATACCATTCTACAACAAGTTCACCTCCTTGGTCCCTTGGCACTCTGTGATCCAGAAAACCCGAGCTCCTCCTCAAGCTGCAGCGCCATATCATACTGGTAAAAAATGCCGTCTTTGATTCCCGTTGATAATATTTTGGGGGCGTTACTCATCGGGCTGGTATCCTCATCAATGTGCGGGGCGACCCTGAATGTCTTTTAAGAAACTGACGAGATGGAAACAGATTGTATGGCGTCACATGTCTGCAGGTCTACTCGTACTTTTCTCGTCACTCTGAGAATGATATGCGCTTTCTCAAGTACTTTGTGAGTAATCCTCGTCCCTTTCTTGTTGTTGGTTTTCCGACTTTTCCTGATGTCTCTAAACTCGACCCCCAGGTTGCAGCGCTTCTGTAAGATCTTCTAACCCCCCCCGGGCCCTCGTCCCTCACAGCTAGCTTTGAAAAGGGTGTTCGAATCACTACAACTGGCGCTTCTCATACACGGCTTCTATGTGGTTGCAGTAACAAATTTTGGTGATTTCAATGCAGATCTTACAGCCCCATGGTGCGTGGAAATTCCTGGGGACTTGACTTTGAAACTTGACAGCTATTTCAGGAGCCTCAGAGTCCAGGGCCTTATGGGAAGTATGTAACCCATTTCTTTCCATGCCGAAAATGCGCATACGTAATTTGATGATCCCCAGTCCTTATAGCATGTGCAATTCAGCAGTATGTTCCGGGCTTTTTGGTCAGATCACCATCACCTTCTATTGAATGACGAATCTCGTCTTTAGGTTTTACGCGTGGAGGATCTACCAGTGTATGCATCTTCCGAATTTGGTCTATAGTAATCTTGGTTCTTACACGTGTTTTAAAACAGTCAGCATGCGCCAACGTCACATCCCGAGCTTCATCGTAATTTTTTTTGCATTATATCGAGGTATCAGCCCGTTAATTGATGGTTCGACTTCCAGGTTGTCACTTCTTTTGCTGAACTAGGTAGACATGATCTCCACCCTTCACCTGGACACTGACGGAGGTTTACTAATGTCATAGGATTTGGAATCGGTGCGCGACTTGCATTGAATAGTGACACCAAATTTCTCCTTATCATTTCTGCCGTATTAGTCTACTTCGTCCAAAAGTAAGCTCTACTCCGATACTTCTTCCACCACTGGCTTATATTCTTACAGCCTTCGCTACCCTGACTATCAGCAGGCAGAAATCCAAGTGGTATACCGTTCTGGTCACCTGTCCTAGGTGTCGCCTAATCATTGTTACCCGCAGTCGGTCTCCATCGCCATTCTTTCCTTGCAAGTGGCCTGCGACCTGACTATTACCATAACCATGGTATACTACTTGCGTATACGATGCACTAGAGTGAAACGGTAGGTAAAACTAGTGTGTGTTGTAGGGCAGAGTCGGCGTCTGCGATTGAGTTCGAAAGGTTCCCCAGAGGTGAGAGGAAGAGGGTGAGAGAGAAGGAGGCCGCGATCCCGAGAGACCGAGAACGCGCGAGAAGAAAACGGGAGAA
>Ga0307512_10002793_pt1 | contig 21282 bp, 25 predicted proteins | sample 14_EM_MG_FD_200267 | JGI IMG/M metagenome (GOLD analysis project Ga0307512, IMG submission 200267) | Populus trichocarpa ectomycorrhiza microbial communities from riparian zone in the Pacific Northwest, United States - 14_EM | ecosystem: Host-associated > Plants > Roots > Unclassified | place...
GGTTCCGTGCCCTTGTGCCCTTGCATCAACGAACCAAGTTAACCAAGGATCAACACGTTCTCACCAGTATCCCCTACGTCAGCCCTCACAAAAATTTCACTCAATTTTCCACTACATTCCTCCGAGTCCTCCCTCGCCCGAGGCAGATTTACCAAACGTAAATGCTCTCTGGCGCTTTGGTTGGCGTGTGAACCCCGCATCCTTAGAAAATGAACAGTGTAGAATTTCATCGCATCGTAACTCACCTCCCTTCTGTTCGCATCTACAACGACCTCCAAAAACAACAACTTCCACGACGAAGAATTAAACGACGAGACAACTCTCTTTCGACTACGTGACGCGCCTGCCAACTCGACACACTGTCCAACACGTCGGCCACTCGCCTTCGTCGCATGCATGCCACACCCCCATGCCTCCCTCTATGCCTCGCTCGTCCAGCCTTGCACCTGCCCGCGCCCTCCTCTCGTCCGCCCTGTCTCTCATCCGTCTTCCACCCTCATTGTTATATGATTGACTCTTTCCCTTTCGCAGCCAGGTCACCCTGCCCATCGCTGCCCATTGCACCCCATTTCCTATGGCCGAGACTTGCGCATCACCCACATTGTGTTGGCCGATGTCAAAAGCGCAAAAGACCGCTGCTCCATGTAGCACACGTCGCTTGCTTCCCCTTGCTAGTCGCCCCTTTAGTCTGGACCTCGTCATGATTTAGGAAGGATACCACCGTATATGGACTCGCTCAGGTTATTTTTGTGCGTTTTTCCTGTCTCCTTTTGATTTAGATGTCTCGCCATCCATTCTTCACCTTCCCATTTCACTTTAGACTTTTACCATCGGGTTCGCTGCCTTGTTCCTCATCCTCGTCGTCTGCGCGCTCGACGCTACCATTCCTCACGGTCGGGTCGGCGCACAACACGCCCCTTTTCTTGGGGTGGGAAAGATGTTATTACAAATGCTAGTGTAAACATGCGGATATAAATATGTAACGTCTCAGTCTCAGGAGAATTTCGGCGCACTCCCATCTTCGTACTCTACTCCTCTTCTTACCTGTTCTCTGCTATGGCAAATATCATCCGCTCCGCAAAATCGGGGAATGACTGGTCGACGGATGAACTGTTCGCATATAACATAATTATTCAAACACAAAGTGGTGTCGACTTTTTCGGTCACGAGCTATGTCCCATCGACCTCGACCCCAACCTCCTTTCCTCCTCCATCCCTCCCACTTCCATTCCCACCGGAATTTCCATGCAGACCTGCCGCTTTCTCAACCACCTTACCTTGATTTCACATCCAGATGCACCAGACTCTGCCCTCAATGACTTTGCGAGCAGTGTCCTGGATGTCACTAATTCCCAACGTCAGATTGACACACTTCTTGTCTCGCGATACGGCTTCCCTTTAACCATATGCGGGGATGACAATCAAAAAGCGATTCCAGATATATGTCTTATGAGTAACCAGCTCGAGCCAATGATCCTCCTCGTCGTTCAACGGGACAAATCCGTCTTCGGTTCGAGTGGCCCTGAGCCTCCGGTCCTCGCAGGAGCCATTGCTACCTTCCAGTATAACAACCGAAGCCGCGCCAAAATGGGTCTTCCCACTCTCGACACGATGACAATTCCGTGCATTACGGTTTGGGGAACTCGGCCACTCTTTTATAAGGTTCCAGTTACCCAGCATCTCAGCGACTGTGTCGCCACTGGTCAATCTCCCACGCAGCAAACAGTTGTGACACGCTGTGGTCCCCCTGCCCCACCCGAAGCCCACGAAGGTATGAAGTCCCCTGATTATCGCCGTATCGCCCTTTGTTATTATGAGGCATTCCGTGATTTGGCCGAAGATTGTTGGGCTCCTTTCCTTACTGGCTGTAAAGGTAGGTGGCCTTAGAGACCTAGTATGACAGTACCAGTTATGATAAAATGACGAATGTCATCTTAGCTTGCTTTGTTTACTGTCACGAAACTTGTGACCTCATCATGAGGCCTGAGGGTTTTAACTAAGGGATTGTCTGGTCCGGACTCGCTTACCAAATTTTAAGCCCATGCATCCACTGTTTTTTTCACCGGTAATGAAAGCAAGGAAAAGCCCACACCAATTTTCGGATACCTTCAACAAGACTACTCTCGGAACTTGGGCTGCCGCGATCCAGCGGCTGCCCTATGAGGCTGAGCAATGTTTCCTCGACCAGGTCGTGCACTACAAAGCGCTCTCGGACATGGAACACGTTCCTCGTCGTCTACACCACTCATCCCTCCGGCTCTCAAATCGTGCTAAGTGTCGACCGTGTCACCCTGCCACCTCCAGCGAGTCCCAGCAAGCACCACCACTAGCAGGATCAGGGTCAAGCGCAACGGCAACGGCGTCCTCGTTTCTAAGCTCATTAGCGCGATACCTTGGTGCACCCATCACCCGTTCAAGTTTTGGCTCGCAACTCTCCTCCCCGGACGAGAACAGGGGGTCATCTCCGCGCTTAGCTTACGACGGCGTCCAAGTTTCGCACGACGGCACACTCGCGCCCATCCTCGCCCACAACGGGCCTTCCGTCTCACCCTCAAGATCTCAAGATCTCAACCATCACATTCACGTCCTCCCACCCACACCTCCCGGTCCCCAACCAGGACCGCCTCTGCGTCTTCCCAAGACCTAGACCCAGAACCCTCGCATTGTCCGTCCCTCTTGCACCTCTCCGTCCTCATTCTCGCGATTCCAATGCACTTCCCATCCTATGCGCTTCTCCAGTACCAATGCTATTTCTGTTAAAGATGACGAAGCTGGGGTGAAGCGAGGACGCGCGAAAGCGCAGTGAAAAGCTTGTCAGATTGTGTACAGTAAAAGTACAGCTTATGTTGTTTATGAATTCCTAATGCCTAAAGCGTCGAGGGGACAAAGTGTGTGTACTAGCTGAGAGTCCGCGTCTATCCCAAGAGCGTCATAATCTTAGATGCGAGATAAGTCGACCGCTTGATAATGACCCGGCGCTCGGGTTTATATCCGCATGCCGGCATGTTTATTATTCGTGCTCCTCAAATCTTTTATGGGGTGATTATAATGCGACGCCCAACATCTCTCAGGTCAATACACCGTAGCAAGGCGCGTTAGGGTACAGACGACCGCCAATGCAGCCTCGTGGACCAACAAATCGGCTGTAGCACCTTGGTTCTGTGCCCTTGTGCCCTTTGCCCTTTGAATCCGACAACGACCCAACCACCATCCTTCGTCGTTCTCACTATCTCCTGCGTCAACCCCCTTCCATCTCATAGTCATCTCGTTCAACCTCTCAGAAATTCGCTCAATTTTCCACTGCATTCCCCCTCCCCCGCCCGGGGCAAGTTTTCGGAATGTAAATGCTCTCTCTCTGGAGCTTTGTTGGCGTGTGAACCCCGCTTAGCCCGCATCCTTAGACAATGAACACTTTGTGGAATTTCATCGCATCGTACCTACCTCCCATTCGCATCGACAACGAGCTATCTCCCCCCTCCAATCTCTGTCAACATCACGACCAGACGACTCCGCGCCCCACCGATGCCGATCATACCCGAATACGGCAGCTCGAGACGCTCAATAATCGGCTTCAGGAGCAAGTCCTCACCCTCCAGCGCCAGCTCGAGCACATCCAGGCCAACTTTTCGAGCACAGAAATGGAGCTTGACCGCCAAGCCCAGGCCGACGAGGTCTATAGACTCCGCACCTCCTACGCCGAGTTGGCAAATTCCGCCCGAACGCTCGAGTCCAACGGCGAGGAGCTTCGGTCCCTTAAGTCCTTCCTTACAAAGACGGACGAGTATTCCGGCCAGCAGATAATCCAAGCCGTGCATGATCTCAACACGGAGATCCTCCAACTTGCCGCAGCGGTATCCGACGAATTCCCGCTGACTCGTCGCTCACCTGGTTTGTGGAAGGAATCCCATTGCGAGATTATTCGCGAGGCCATTGGCGATAGCATGCTCGCGCTTCTGCGCGACGGCGATCATGAAGGTGATCCCACTATCGTGCAGCTAGCCATCCAAGCGTGGGAAGTCTGGTGCTGCCGTCAAGTTCTCGACCCTTTCTGTGCAGGTGCTCCGCCCGAAGTGGATCGCTTCTTGAATGACGTCTTCCGTGAGATGCAATCCTCTGGTAAGTCTTATCTTAGTATCACGCATTGTGTCCACTATACTGATTTTCATAACCACGCACCAGAACCACAAGCGACGACCTCTCGCTGGCGAACCCTTACACATATGTATGCCCGGCGTGTGGTATCAAATTACAACTCAGGTGCGCCAGCGTACCCTGGTTCCCTAACATCATCCTCCCTTACCTCACCCATCACCCATCCCCCATATCCCTACACCAGGTTCTACAGCTAATAACACTCCCGATCACCGCCTATTCGCACTGCCCATGCCACGCTTGCAAACACCATTGAACGTATCTGCCTACTCGCTTGATGACCCATCGTCTCGAACAGGGGGTCACATCAGTGGCATCCTCGCGATCCTTGCCCTTGCCGGGTGCACCGACGAGCGTGGAGTGCATAATGAGCCACTGTGGGCACGCTTCGGCGAAAAGCTTTCACATATTTCCGAGCGCACGGAAGCGCTCGCTCGGATACTTCGCGAGGGCGTGAGCAGCGCATGGTTTGAGGTTGTAGTTGAACGCCCCTCGATTGCTCCCCTGGCTCGCAGCGAGGGTCGTGGGCAGGGCATCTGGTCGAGCAGTCAGGCGTTCGATCCCGCAACGATGGAGAACATGTACGCAGGCTATGGCAGCGAGGAATGCGGGGTTCTATGCACGGTTGCCTTCGGGCTGTCTGTTATGAAACGGCGAAAAGAGGGGGAGGCTGGGAGGGACCAGCAACCGGCTTACCTAGATGTGAAGGGCGAACAAGGAGCCACGCGAAGCAAAGCAGACCTGTTGGAGACCACGCTGCTGGTCAAGCCGAAGGTGCTATTGGAGAGCGTGAAGGAACGTATGGGACCACTATAGTACTATGATAATTTCAACAAGTGATAATTTATGCTCGCTGGTGAAAATGATTGACTAGCTTACCCCTAAAGGCTGTACTAGTTCTTGATACGACTTTAAAAAAAAAAAGTGATATATTTCCCAAATGCGAGATGTTACTTGCTGTGAGATTTTAAATCGATCGCTTGACTGTGACCCGGCGGTCGGGTTCATATCTGCATGCTGGCATGTTTATCGTGCTCCTCAAATCCCATGGGCTCATTATAACGCGACACCCGACACCGCTCAGATCAATACACTGGACAGCAAGGTGCGTCAGGATACTACAGACGACCGCCAACGCAGCTTCGCGGATCAACAAAGCGGTCGTAGCGCATTTTAACGAAAGCATTCGAAAGCATTCATGCATAGATAAAAGATAGCTCATCATTTGGCCCCACGTATCAATGGGACTGTGGGAGGCGAGTCGGATGCTACAGCCTGGGTATGAAAGCTGACTTCACTCCCCCATGTCATGGGTGCACTCGTCGCTCAAAGGTCTGCGAATCTGTCCGTGGCCTGATGATAGGAGATGAACGATTTGGGATAGAGGGACGATCATCAGTTGTGGGCGGGTGGGCAGGTGATGGGAATCCCTCACCTCGACAAGGAGCTTTGTAATCCCCAGCTCGCGAGAGGAATGACCCGCATCCGGGACAATGTGCAGAGTGATCTCGGGCCATACCTTCTTCAATGCCCATGCGGTCGTCGGCTGTTTTGGCCCGATGGCATCATAGTTAGATAGACCGGGGGAAGACATTTCTCAGAAAGGAGAAAGGCGATGTGGTGTCGCTTGTGCGTACCGGGCATACGACGTCGTACCGTCCTTGCACGACTATGGTCGGAATATGGCGGCTGCGTATCGCTCAGTCTCACTCGATAACGCGCGCACGATGCAAGCGGGGCCCTCACATCTTGTCGATCTCTTGTGAATCTAGTAATTGGCCATCCCGCATGAAGGCTTCATTGACGAAATAATGGTTCTCGATCCTGGCAAACGCGCTGATAGATGGACAAAAGGGGGTGGCCAACAAATGAGAGGTCAATCCAAGGTAGCAATGAGCGAAAGACGCACTTTGCCCAATCGTCCTTCTCCGCTGCAGCAACGCGGGAAGGGTCGATGTAGAGCTTCGAAGTCGACATCCTGTTGTGAGTCCCACACGCATCAGTGCAGTTTCTCGCGAGAGTTGACCGGTTACAAAATGTGGCTCCTTACTCCCACTTGGACCAGGCCCTCGCTGCGTTGAGCCTGATTTCGTCGTCCGTCGAGTTCAGTCGTGCATGGTAAGCCGAGATCAAATCGCCTCGCTCGGACTCGGGTATGGGCTCGAGGTATTCCTCCCTTTGATTTAGAAGTGGTGAGGAGAAGGAAAGAAAAAAGGTGGTTGAGATCTCTCACCAGAATTCCGGGAACAGGTAGGATGCGCCCTCCTGGTAAAACCACCTCAATTCACTGAAAAATCGGGATCAGAGCGCGAGCGCGTCGAAGAACATGGGCCAGGTGTGACGGTTTGAGGGGATTTCGGGGACTCACATCCTTCTGCAAGTGAATATGCCACTGCGAGATCGCGTCGGTCAGCAAGAGTGTGACTGGGAAAGTAACAGGCCCCGTAGGGCAGCAGACCGTAGGACCAAAGACTTGACGCGGTCTGGATGAGACTTTTGTTTTGTTTTGGAAGGGGGGGAGAAAGAACGCCCGTGAATACGACACGAAATCATTTTGTAGAGAATGGACGTTGAGGGTCACATACTTCCGCATAAGCAAGAGCGAGCGTCGAGCCCTGTGAAGGGGGATACGAAAGGTCAGCCGTCGAGAATAGGCTGGTGGTGTGGTGTGGGAACGACGGAGCAACGGAAACCATCGCACCCAAGATCCGCCAAAAACGTGCCAATTCTCGATCTTGAGGTGCTCGCGAAGACGTTCGATGTCCTTCACCAGATCCCAGGTCGTGTTTTCTTCCAAACACGCGCTCCTATACAATACCAAGCATCGCTTAGCCGCTTCGTCGCCGCCCTAACTGAAACAGCCACGCACGGTGTAGATTTTCCGGCTCCTCGTTGATCTAAGAAGATAACCTGCATGCAATTCGACACGCGCGTATAAGAAACGGATCGCATCAGCGAAATCAGGTTGGTCGTGATTTAGGCGGGAAAGGTGGCCCCCGACCTTGTACTTATGTGGATTGAAGAAGCAGCGATCTTTCTCATCGCATCCTCCGCCAGGACCGCCTGCACGAGAGGAGTTCGAGTAAGATTACGGACGGATGACAGAAGTGTAGGGGGATCTCATCTCTCACCGTGAAGGAAGATGACTGATCATTCATCGTTCGTAAGCCAATCGACCGGCGGGCGCACAAAAACCGATACGCACCTGGGGCTCCGTCTCTATTTCCTGAAACCTCGTAGCTGTCATTGCCATCCCTCGTCAACAAAGCACACGACAAGAAAAGGCGACCAAAGCGGGGGGGGGAAGGTGAGAGAGAGGCAAGATACTGACTGTAGAGAGTGTACATCGGAGACCTTGAGATTCCCGGTTTCGAAAGGCGCGGAGTAGGTGTAAACCATGATCGAGGGTGCCACTTCGACGACGGAAGAGATGAGACGGGGCGGTGGTGATACGGCCCTATCTTGGGGCGCCGGCGTAGGAATAACTTCTTGAACGGATTGGCCAGGCCCACGACCGGGACTGGGACGTGACCTGCCGCGGCCGATTCTGCTGATTTGCCTCGCGATTAGAGCCCGAACGCCCGAAAGGACCATCTCTTTCTCCCTTTTACGGTCACTCCCACCAGCCTCGGTCTATGGGGGATGGGATGGTTCACTCTGACCACCACCGCATCTCAACCCCCTCGACTCGTAACATTCTTCCTGTCAAACCTTCGACAAGCGAATGCCCCGAAAAAACAATAATTCTATATCCCTATTTCAAATGCCATAGTATGACAGGAAGCCATGACAGGTGGTATCAGCATCACTGTCCATTGTCCGACTGTACCGGTGTCCCTCTATATAGCCGTGGCCGACGCAACGATCTCCGACTTGTCCTCGACCTCTGGTAGTGGATCGCCTTCCGAGTCCTGGGGGTCCTGGTCCTGATCTTGAGTCTGAGAGATAGGCGTTTGGTCTGTCGCATCCTGATCCTGAGCTTGAGAAGCAGGCTGTTTTTCTGTCACGTCTCCAGCTTCAGGTGCAGCAGCAGCGGCAGCATCCACGACCACGTCTGACTTGTAGTCCCACTCATCACAACCCACTTGCGCACCAAGCTTCCGCCAACGCGCCATCCGCGCCTCCCTAATCTCGTCGCACATCCGCACGAACGAGCCCCAATACCTGTCGTGGTCATACACAAAGTCGCGCTCGCCACCCCAGCCGCTGTCCTTGAAGAGCTCGTCGGCCGCGAACAGGCCGTCTTGGACCGGTTTGGGGTTGAACTTCATCTTGTTGCGCGTGACCGGGTCGATCAGCGGGCTGATCATCTTGTAGAACGCGTGGATGAGGAAGGGCACGTTCAGGATCAGCGACGCGCCCAGGCGCTCTGGATAGTGCGTCTGGAGGATGTTCAGCACCTGGATGGGCCCCGCCCCGTCAGAATAAGCATCAATGAGCGAGCAACGCGGGCGCGCAGACTGGCATATAAAAAAGATTGCGTACCGATTTAGCGGTGGAAAACGAAGGGTTCTTCGCCTTGTCGGCATAGTTGATCATCAGCACGATGGACCTATCGAGCGATGTTGATAAGCAAGTCAGCACGTTAAAGGAGGGCAGCAGGTGGGCTCCCTCACTCGACGCCTGGGCCAGTGAGATCGAGCGCGCGCTCGAGCATCCAGACAGTCTGCTGTATCTGGCGTGGAGACTCTTCGGTATTCTGGCGGCTAGGCATCATGTACCAAGCGGGCCTGCGAAGCGTATCATAACCAAAAACGACCTGCTTTCCCGTGACAGCCTGCGTATCCGCACATGATTCCACACAAAAAGCATTGTAAGCGGCATGCGGTGAACAACAAAGCGAAGCGAAACGGTGAGTTAAATCGTAGAAAGGTATTAAAAAAAAAAGGCTTCGCAATAAAACAGCTAGCTCTCGCTCACCTCGGGCTCGACCAGTTCCGCCGTGAGTTCGTAGATGCCATATTCACGCCTCCACTTGAGCGTACCCTCCAGCCTCTCGATGGCCACTTTTGCCGAAGCCCATTTCGTAGCACGCAGATACCTTGTTTTTTTAAATCAAATTCCCAAAAAAAGGCATTAGCAAATTGAACCCGAGTCGCGAGTGTGGCTGTATCGAGCTCGGAGCTCTCAAGGGCTAGTTTGAGAGAGAGGTAAACTTCCTTACCGCAACATGCAATCATTAGACTACGAACAAAAAACATAAAGATAAGACACCAATCATCAACCAACAGGAAACAAAAAAAAAAAAAACGTACGAGCCAAAACTTCTCCTCGTCCCGGAGCTCGCCGTCCTCGTCCTCCTTTACGCCTGGCAACCTGTACGACTCGCTCCGAAAGTGTTCCAGCACCCTTTTGTGCATCTCCGCTTGCGCGGGCGTGAGTTCGTCAGCTTCAGCAGTTGGCTTTTCGCGAGGCGCTGGTGGTGGCGGGTACGCCGTGTAGTCCACCGCCCTCGCGCTCGCGTTCTCGTTTTCGACTTTGGTGTCCGCGTCGGTGGCCATGAATGTCTTTTTGTAAACAAAAGAAGAGAAAAAAAAAAGAGGTGGCGGGTGTTTTTCCGCGTGCGCTGTTGAGGAGTGGGAGGGGTACCTAGGTGATGGTCGATGGTTTATAATACCAACCTTGAACACCGCAGCGGTGTTCACTACTGTATTAAATGACTACTGTACTGCATCATATGCACGTCAAACTTACTGTAATAGAGTCGGCAACTTAATCATTCTACATCCCCATCAATAGATGAGGTTTATATTAAAATCGGGGATTTGCATATCGGGACTTTGTTGTTGGCTACGTTGGTACAAATGTGTACAGAAAGTAAGCCGGTTAGCTAGTATATTTGGCGATACGGGAAATGGGAAAAAAGAGAGAGGAAGTAGCGACATCAAGTCAAAAGCTAAGAAAAAGCCACGATCCGGTGCAAAGGACAGCAAAATAGATTATAAAAAAAAGGGAAAGGAAGGGGAGCAAGGTATCAAGGGATAGCTGGGGAGGAATAAAATGAGAGAAATCCAATCCAAACATCGGGACGGGTTTGTGGAGGAGTAAGAGCTACATGGAAAAAAAAAGGTAGTCATGATGAGGAGGCATGATTTGCTGAGGGCGTTTGCGATGATGTGTTTGCTCTTTGTTTCGTCATTAGGAAAAAGATTCTGTGAGGGAAAATTATGCGGCGTCTTCGGTAGCAGCTGGCGATTCATTCCGACGACGACGACTCGTCCTCTCCCGTGATCATCTGTCCGTGCACGCGGAAGCGATACAGACACGTAAACTCCTGGCCCCAATTGCTCAGCACGCGCAACACGACGATGCCAAAGTCCATCTCCATCTTGCGGACCTCCTCATCGACTGGGAACGTCTGGACCGGGTTCGGCGCCTCGAGGTCGTATTCCAACCGCGCGATGCGCACATAACGCGCCGAATGAGGCAGGCTTCGCGGTTGCGTCGGGATCTCCTCTCCGGCATCGGTCCGAGCGGCATCCCAGGCGGCCACCTTGGCGAAATTCGCCGCGCCTTCGACGAGTCCCCACACCTCCATCTCGCGCGGCGCAGAGGTCATGTCCCACGCAATGTCGCGCGCCACGTGGTCTATCGAAATCTCCTCGATCCGAACGATGCGCGAAAGCGTGACGCCGAGCTGGCCCTGGTCCCCTTTGAAGGGCCAACAGTGGCCGATGTGGGTTTCGTGGTGCAGCGCCGTGATGGGGGGACGTCCGAGAGCATATCCGTGTCCGGTGAGGTACCCGATGACGTGCTGTCGCACGCCCTGCGGCCTGATTTCGTGCGTATCCGACGTGAGGCTGGGAATGACCACGGCGCCGCCCGAATGCAACGCAAAGTCGGCCTTGGCGATCGAGTCTTTGGCATGACGCGACATCGCCGTATCGACGAGGTGCCCGATGAGTTCGGTCACGTCCTGACCGTCCGAGGCCTTGATGTTCAGCGCCTTCTTGCCCGACGACGTGATCTTGTGCCACCATGCCGCGCTGGTGACAGAGCCGCTACCCGTCTTGGCCGAATTCCTGCCGAGTTCAAGTGCTTCTCGTAGGCCGCCCTCAAAGCTACCAACGCGTTCTTCCAATGCCAATAGTTTGGCGCGCGCCTCTTCATCACTCGCGGGACCCGCCTTGGCTGCGCGTTCTGATTGTTGGACTGCGGACACGGCACTTCGGAGAGAATCAATCTCGTGGCGCACGGCCTGTATGCCTTGATTCGCGGCGGTGCGGTCGACGTTCCTATCTTCGGCCAGACGGGCACCCTCCTTCTGTAAGCGCGATTCGAGGGCACCGAGTCGGCCAAAAGCGTCGGAGTGGCTTCGCGCTTGACTATCGATACGTGCACGAGACTGATCGGTATCGACTGAGAGGCTAGCAAGGGCGTTTTCCAACGCTTGTAGTCGTTCGGATAGCTCGGCGATGTTAGCCGCGGGTGCTTCGGGGGCCTGGTAGCGAGTGGTTTGAGAAGGTAGGGATGGGATGTAGTCGACGAGGCTTGTTCTTTTGAGGCCCAGCAAAACAGAATAAAGGACAACTCCGACGATCAGCCATTTTAGTACGAATGCGGGGTTTGAGTGGCGTATCCAACGAGCGGGCTTGTTGAAAAGAGCGTCGAAGGCTCCGCCGAGACCCTGGCCAACAATGTTCATGGTGGCGGAGATGATGCGGAGGACATAAATGAACAAGTCAACGAATAGACGGAGCACAAGGTTGACAATGCGTCCGAGGAAGCCACCCACGGAGAACGCACGACGCGAATACTGCAGCCGAGGCGGCTCCGAAGGGTAATTCAATGCCTCGTCATGCTCGGCGATGGAGTCGAGACCTTGCTCTTGGGTATCGAGCGTGACATCAGCATCGTTTTCAAAGGAAGTTGGTGGAGGGACGGATAGGTCGCGAGGTCTGGATGAAGGACGTTGTAGTTCTCGTGGCTGAGAAAGTCGATGGGATGAATGTATAGAACGCTGGACAGTCAAAGAAAATAGGTCAACGCGCGAAAAAAGGACGTAGGCCACTGGCGGGACAACACACCTGAGGGCTGACTCCGCGGTCGCTGCCACTATCCTCTTCTTCTTCCTCTTCGCCTCCCTCTTCTACCTCTTCTTCACCTCCCGCTGCCCCGTCTGCTTTCGTCCGGCTTCTCCGTCTCCGTCTCTTTTCCTTGTCAATGACCGGCAAGGTCGTCAACGGCCCGATCATGTTCTTCTTCGGTTTCCTTCTCCTTCTCTTTCCATCTTCGGAAACTTCGTCATCCGATTGTTCCAAATCCGACTGCGTCGGGCGATACGCTTTGTTGTCGGTCGAAATGCGGCCGCGCTTGTGCAAGGCCGCGCTGGAATTCTTGCGCGCCTTTGCCGAGGCACTTTGGGCTTGGAAATCGCGTTCCTCGGCTGCGTAGTCATACGATTCGTTGTTCTTGCCGTCGTGGTGCCCGTTCTGACCCTGTTCAGCGGGGGCAACGTCCGGCTCGGTCGAGCGCTGGCGCAGATAGAAGGCGGTGCGCTTCGCGAGGTCGATGACGGAGTCCAGAGGCGTCCTAGCGCGCTCCTGACGTCCCTGGGAAGCCGCGCCTGGATCCTCGCCTTCAGAGTCGGGAACGTATCGGACGGACGCCTGCTTGGCGAGCTTAGTGGCCGCCGTGGCCGAGCGCGACGTGGGTGGGGCGTTTCGCGAAGGAGGGGCATTGAGGCGTCTGGTGCTCGTGGATTGGGTCTCCTTCTCGTACTCGACAGAAGTGCTCCGGGGGACGATCGTGCGCGAGCTGGAAGCCCACGAGTCTTTAGGGTTGAGTGCCATGGCGGCCTGATGGATCGCGTTGGCAGCCTGGACAGACGTTCCCTTCACGGCCCACTTTGTCGGGTCGGGATTGGTGGGGGCGATAGAGCGGGTGCTTACGTTCGCCAGGGTGGTGGTGGGGATGGGGGTGTCTTTTGATTGTTGTTCGTGCTGTTTGAGACGAGCGAGTTGGCCGTCTATGGGGTGATGTGAAGAGAGTTCGGATTTGTTGGAGCTGTCACGCGAGGAAGCAGTTGATAAAGGTTTTGGAGGGGAACGTGTTGCGAGCGTGGGGGCACTAACGTGATGAAACGGGAGATGGAAGGGTGCGGGAGGCGTGATGAGGACACGTGGTGATGGGTGAGCGTGGCAGGAACGACTCACCCGTAAGCGTAGGAAGCAGGTATGGAACGGTCAGTAGTCGAGGTGGCAGTGGCAGTGGAAGAGCGTGTTATGAAGTGAACTTGTTGGAGAGCTGATGGGTTGTGTTTGTTGAGAAATGTTTGGTGATCGAGACGCCTGCCTTGACCGAGCGGTGTGCCCGAGAATGACATGTAACGGGGGTGTACAGCTGTGGTATGATGAAATGAACACGCGATTAAATGACTAGGGGGATGAGATTGAGGGAGGGGGTGCGAGCGAGAGTTGACTCGAAGTGTGTCTAGTTTGAGGCCTCGCGTTTGTCGCGTGTTGTGTCTCGGCTAACTCGCTTTGGTCGTGGATTATGTAACGATACATTTCACAAACAAGTGGTACTCAGAGATAGAGATACAACATATGACGAGAAAACAAAACAAAGCGCGTTCCCTTATTTCCTTTTGCCTTTCTTCTTTTTGGTAGCCACCCCCCACCCTTCGTCTCCACCTCCTCCAGAAGCACTTGGGGTAATGGGCGTAGCGGCTGTGGTTGTATTTCCGCTGGCACCGCCCTTCTTCTTTTTCTGTTTGACAGGGATGCCCCATTCATCGTCAGGATTTACCGCTTCTCCGCCCTCACCCCCGTCACCTCCACGGCCTTCTTCAGGTGAGTTGTCTACTCCTGTGTTTGGATCAGCGGTCTCTGCTTCAGGGACCGTAGTAACGTCCGTCTGGAGAGTGAGGGGTTCCTTATTGTGAAGGCCGTCCTGGGTCGTGTCCCATTCCTGCCCCTCTGTAACTTGTGTCTCTTCCAAGGGTTGAAAATGTGGATCACCACTTTCCGTAAGGGCTTGCATCTGGATATCTGTGGACCCAGCACCGCCAACGCCAAGTAGATCCGCGGATGAGGCATTCGCAGACTTGTTGCCAAACCACGCCGAGTTGGATCCGCCATCATTACCGGTCGCGGCACCCCAGCCGGTGCCCCCCGTTGACTCCGTCACAGAAGGGGCGACACTGCCAAAGCCACTACCCCATCCCGGCTTTGGAGTCGTTGGCTTACTTTTATCCTTCCCGTTCCCGAAACCCCAGCTATTGCCCCCCGTGGACTCCGCCACAGAAGCGGCGACACTGCCCAAGCCACCCCATCCTGGCTTTGGAGTCGTTGGCTTACTTTTATCCTTCCCGAAACCACTCCATCCAAAGGCGGACGACGCGGCTCCCAACAGGCTCCCGCCCACACCTCCACTAAGCGGGTTACCAAAGCTAGAGAGAGATTCGGGTTGAGCTAGAGATGGATCTGGTGGGGCACCGTGTGACTCGTCTGGGTTATCTGTGAAGAAACTGCCAGGAGGCGGGGGTGGTTGAGTATCCTGTCCCTCGTCTGGGTTGGTTACGAAGAAACTGCCAGGTGCGGGAACGCCCTCGATAGGGTGTGCTTCTGCAGGGGTGTCTTCAGCGACAGCCGCAAGCGGCGTCTGAGACCCCGATGGTGGTTTCGCCCACTCTGTATTGGAAGTGGAAGGTTCCACAGACACACCGGCACCAGCTTCTTCAGGGACAGCTTCTTGTGGTCTCGGAGTCTCGGTACCCTTGGGTGATGGTGCCTTACTTGCGGCCTTGCTTGCTGCTTTGCTCGCCGCTTTGCTTGCTGCCTTGCTGGTTTTCCGGGATGCCGATTTCGACTTTGCTTGACCCCATGGGAAAGGATCTTCCTCCTCGGTAGCAGCGGGTGCGGCTGGTACCGGTTCAGGGGCAAGCGAGCTGGAGGGTGGCTCCGCCGCAACGGGCGCTGGTTCTGTTTCGAACGCGGCCGGTTCCGTCACCGGGGGCTCGGGCTGAGGTGAAGGGGCGCGTGGGGACGGCTTAGGAGATGGCATGCGTGTAGGAGGTTTCGTTGGCGCGCGTGTAGGAGGCTTTGTTGGCGCGCGAGAGGTGGCCTTTGGCGTTGACACAGTCGGGGCCTCGAATTGCACAATCTCCGGCTCTGTTGGCATTGTGGGTTGCACTAGGGGTGCCTCGGGGGGAGGCTGGTTCGCATTGCTATAAATTGACAGTCCTCTGGGTGTGCCACCAGGACGTGGGGATGTGGCAGTGGTAGGTGCCCTGGATACAGCTTTAGGTGTACCCCCAGGCTTTGGTGATGTGCCCACAGCACTCTCTGCCTTAGGTGTCTTGGGCGGCGAACTGCGATAAACGTCAGGTACCCCGCCCGCCGCAGAGGTGTCGGCGTGGATTACGGCCGGGATCGTCGAACCTTCAGGAACGGAGGCGAGAGGTTGGAGGGCATTGAGAAGTGCGTTGCGTGATGTCGGGCCCTCAAGAGGCGAAGGGAGGATAGAAGAGTTAGCACTGGGCCCGGCGGAAGGGACATTATTGCCCCAGATGGAGCTAAGGGTTTCTCCGAGACGGCCAGAACCGCTGCGCCGTGAAGAGTTGGAGTCAGTAAGGGCGATCGGACCAGGAAGTTCAATGCCGCCTGGAATGTTATGCGATATTGACAAGGATCGTGAGGGGACACCTCCCGAAGCAGCATCCTCGCGACCCTTGCCCTTGTCGACACCCGCGTGTTCAGGGGGAGAGCCGCGAGACCTGCTAGAACGGTGAGAGGTAGTTGCATTGGGTACCTCAAGATAAGACCTTTCAGGAACGGGAAGTTGAGGCTCGGGCGCAGGGGGAGGAGGTGACGGAGCCCGCGAGACGTAAGCAGAGGCAGGAGGGTCATCATCAGTTAGGTCGTCTTCCTCAGCACGCTGTCCACCTTCATTGTAGATAATAGAGGCGGGTCCGCTGGATACCATCGTAAGTTGGTATCAATGACGAAGCATTAAACGCTTATACTTACTAGCGAGTCCTTCCCTGCGATCCAAGTCGATGTCAGCCGCGCATAAAATAATCGGAAGAGGAACTCACACTATCCACCCATTTAATTCTGGCCCTGAATTCTGTCAACCCAAAATGTATCTCGACGCTAAATACAATTGTCCAATATGTCTTCCCACTCTTTCCTGGCTTGGGCTGTGCGCTACCCGCGAGTGGTGATAAATCCGCTTGGACAATGCATAGTGTCGAAAAGTCTTCCGCGTGGCGATTGATCCACATCGGGGTAGATGTACCCCCGCGATAGCACCAAATCTCCACCTCAAAGACTGAGAGTGTGGAAAGGGAGGTGACTTCTGTGCAATATTTGCGAGTGAAGACGCTGGACTCCTTGACCTTGATGCCCTGAACGTGTACTCTGTTAGCAAGAGAAAAGTCCAACAAAGTAAATCACAAACTCGAGCAAGGATACAATCAAAAGCATCAGCGAGGAGCTTCGGACCCGAGGGTAGCTCGCACATTCTGTCCTGCCTCGCCAAATGATCTGGGTCTTCTGGATCGTACTCTCGCAAAAACTCTACGCCATATATGAACTTGGACATCCTAGCGGAGACATGGTGATCGCAGTAGAAGCCGATGGCACCATCTGCGACAGCTTTGGACCTGTGTTATGAAAGTGGGCACATGAAGCAGTGAAACATAAAGGGAATTGACCCAACGTTTGGTTGTCTGGCCGGCTCACGGTAATACCCAAAGGTTCGAGGCACTCTTGCAACTGGCCAAATAACCAAGGGCTCGCAGCAAATCCTCCAACAAGCCATACAGACTGCGACCTTTCCGTCAAAAGCGAAAGGAAGCGACGTCAAAAATGGTGTTACCTTGACAAAACCACTTGTTGTCTCTATCTGCTGTTTGATCGAGGTGATGGCAGCTTCTATGGACGGTTCGAAGAGCTCCGCAACTTCGGTCCTAGAAACAACATTTTAGTTGATGCCAGTACAAATAGCAAAAGCGACTCGCCCTGTCAGCTTCAGCTGACCGTGACGGATACCGACGCTGGGATCCTTATCAAGAGGAGAACCAAACTGAACATATTGAACTTCTTTCTTATCACGGAACAGACGCTTTGTCGTTTCATCAAAGCGCTTGGTGATATGCTCTATAGTGTCTTGTGTGCCATACTTGGAACTGCGGAGCTTATCTTACATGCGGATGAGGGGTGGCTGAGAACAATAGTGTGGGGAGCTACCAACCTTCGAAGAACGCACGAGCCCTTCGACTGACGAAGACCGACCCAGCAAAAACGCCTGAAACACGAGTACGGTGAGCACACGTCGGGCAGAGCGGATGATAACGGACAATCGGGCGGAGCAATCTCTTCCATGACAAGAGGCGTCGTTGCGCGTACGGCGTACGAGCTGATGTCGAGGGTACCTCCTCCGGCATCCGCGACAAGAAACCCATGTCCGGAATGTCCCTGAATAACGGAGATTAACGTAGGCGAAAGGAATAAAGAAACGCTCGAACCGTGAGCATCTCCTTGGCCAGGCCATTCAAAACGCATGCATGCAGACTAGCTTCTCCTTCTGTGACGAATCGGATTCTAGCCTTGCCGGCGTCTGTATCTGGAATGAGGCCACCATAAACGGCCGCTCTGCGCATTTTAGTCTGTTGGGCGCCTTCCCAGCCGTTGGGATGGCTGAGGACAACCTGAAGGTCTTCCTCGACAGCGCGCCATAAGGACAAGCCATTGGCGTGTGTGTCGACGATGAAATTCTTTGTGCACCTGAAGAGATAGCCAAGGTAATCTCCAAAGACCTGAACGGCCGATTTGCCTTTTGGTAGAGGGGGGAGGCGCATTCCGTTCATTTTGAGTTTCATGGTCTGCGGCCGAAGCCGAAGCTTGAACCTATGCTGGCAGTATTGAATGCCTTGGAGACATGGTAATCATGAGGGAACTCACAACTCGGCCTTTGTCCAGCCCTCATCCTCGGCGAGATCAAGAATGGCATTGCCCTCAGCTTCTGCGCCGGCAGCCTTCACGTTACCATGCTCGTCGTAATACATGATAGTAGGTATTTTGTAGCTGCCGGCCACATGTTCCTGTCCGGGGAAGCTAGAAAGCGGGATTAGATACGTGAGCAAAAGGCCACGGATGGATGTAATGGCCGCACCGGGTGACACCGTGTATCTTTGGGATTTCGTTTGGTTCTAGGATAGCATATGAGACACCACTAAAAGTTGTGCCAACATCAAAAGCAAGGGCGAGTGAGCGGGTGTTGCCGCTGTATGGCTTGCGGGTGTCGCTCGTGATGGTCATGTGGGACCGTCACACGGAGGGAAAGAGGGGCAGATGAATCGTGCAGTCAAGGGCAAACTTTTGGAGGGACAGAGAGAGGCGAGGTGAGGAGCGTGAAGGGCGGTGAAGAGGGGGAGATAAAGAAAAAAAATACTGTAAGTGGAATGCATATCCAGTTAATCGAAGAATAGAAAACGAGGCGAAGAACGAGGCAGATCCTTCCCATTCCTGGACATCCACCTGTCTACCGGCCGGGGAGACGGCCACGGCCACGGCGATGACGGACCCCGCCACGGCCCATGCTTTCGATCTTTCTGACCTTCGAGCGCGAGGCGAGTGATGGGTGGGCGTGTGTTCACACCCTTCTCGCCTCACTTTTTTCACATCGCCGCACTCGCCAGTCCTTCAAAAAGCATCGTCCCATAGATAGCTCTCCTTCTAATCACTGTACGCTGCATCGCCTTTTTCTCTCTCTCCCCGCACCTCCTCCCTTAACACAATGATTCCCCTCAAGGCTAACCTTCGTGTCCAGGTACCAAAAGGCACCACCGTCGAACTCTTCGCGCTCAAAAAGCCATTTGCCTCCCTCATTTCGTCCGATAGGAGTACTGGTGACTCCACACTCCCGCGTGCCCTCAGCCTTCCCACTCTCCCTTCTCAATCAGACAATCTGGCGCGCGGTCGTGCTGCTGGACGCAGGCGTAGAGGTGATCAGTCATCTCCCTCTGTCTCTACAGAGCGCTCTCCAAACGACAAATCCAATCACTCTCCACAGTCTTCCCGCGTAGAACCGTCGAACGCCGTCCTCGCATCCTTACGCAGCGAGCTTGATGCCACACGGGCTGAGCTTGCCAGATATCGCTCAGACGCAACAAAGCTCGCAGAGAGGCACCGCGTCCTGGAACGTGCTCTTCAGGAGGCTAAGGAGAACCTCCGATCCCGCGATAAACAACTAGAGGAGCTCAGACGCGAGAGGGATTTAGCAATCGCAGATCGCAAATCCCGGCGTTCTATCCGAGACCTCGACCGCCGCGCCCTCAGGTTTGACGCCCGTCGCTCCAGCAGCACACGTAGCCCAAGCAGTAGGACGGCTTGCGACTCGGACCCCGATCACGAACTTGACGACTTCTCTCTTCTTAAATCCGCCTCTCCCTATCGTGGACGTCGAAACAAATCCCTTCCCCCAGCTCCTCGCGCCGTGATACCGGCATATGACAATACCTCTATTCCTCCTGGCGCCGAGGTCTTTCTCAACAAGACGGATTCTTGGTCGGGCGCTCAGGTTATCCAAGCCGTTCAAGATCTCAATTCAGAGATTTTGCAGCTCTCTGCCTGTGCAACCGAGAGCGTGACCATCGAGGGTCGCGACAAGCCATCACTGGCACGTATGAATCAAGCAAACAAGGGTGTTTCATCCAGGCTAGGCGCACCCTTTGCCCGCCTCATTGCGTCGAGAGATCATTCGGAGGAACCCGCTCTCCTCCAGTTTGGTCTACAGGCTTGCGTTGCCACTTGTGTCGCCCGTCTTTTGGGCGTCTTCTCTGTTGGTCTCCCATTGATGCACAATGACATGTTCCTGCAAATACACAAGCGCATGCACGCTATAGGTTAGTAATACCGCTTTCCTCGGCCCTTTGCTCTGCAGTTGTTGTTATTCTGTTTACTGACTCCTTACCGGGACGCATACATCAGAACCACAAGCGACGTCCGCGCGTTGGCGTGCCCTCACCATTGCCCATCTTCGTACAGTCAACCCACGACTTGAGGAAGCAGCAGTGCAGGATTTCATCACCCAAATTCTGCGCGCCTGGTCGGATGTTCTCGTCCTTTGTGGTGTCGCGCCTTCCGAGCTCACTCTCGATGTACTGAAACCCCGCTTCGGAGAACAAACGCAGCGAGTAGTCCGCTCCGCGTGCGCCCTCGCACGGGTCTTGCATGAGGACATTATGTCGACGAACTTTGAAGTCATTCTCATAGGGCAAGGGCGCGCTTTTGATCCGTCTTGCATGGCCAATGCGTTCGGCACATTCGGGGAGTCATCCGGTGAGGTATTGTGCACAACAGAACTTGGGTTACGGTGCGTGACCAAGAAGAATCCAAGAGCGGCAGTAGACGGACTGCTCGAGGGAGGCTTTGATTCGACGGTGTTGTTATTACCAAAGGTCATTCTGGAAGGCGTAGCGGACGTTCTGGACGGGAAGGATGGAGCGGATAATTGATTTGGGGATCTATTTGATTTAACCGGGGATTTCTTTTTTTTTTTTTTCTTTCTAACTCTATACCATGGTCACCAGAGTTGATATCCATCTCTATATATTACTTCTAGAAGGAAGTCCACGAAATACTGTACTATTATATTCTTATTTGCACCTGGAAACAAACCACTCGCAATCTGCTTCATCGAGCCACCCACTGTTTGTTCATGCAATCCATGAGTGATCCATGACACTCTGCACCAACTGCGCCCAAGCGGTACCGTATTTATATACCGTCTACCAGTCCGTCAACAACGTCAGATTGGAGCAGTGTGTCCGTCACGCATTTCTTTCCGCTCTTTGATCCCGCTCATCTCACACGTTCGTTCCTGTTCTAGCCTTCATGCCGTGCACCTGCAGATCCCTATGTCGAGCACGACCCGCTCGTCGTCGCATTAGACCTTATCCTCCTCAAGCGCGGCGTCTACAGGCACCTTCTCTTCAATCGCGGCACGCCACCTAGGAAGGTGGACCAAACTGGCCCCAGCCACGTCGATGATGACGGAAAGCGATTACGGAGGGAACAACACCAGAACACAGAAGAGGAAAAACGTGCACAAGAATGCTCCAGGGAGATGGTGAGTGCGAGAGTTTTGACTCCTTGTTTGCTTGCTTGCGAACACGCGATG
>Ga0307512_10002795_pt1 | contig 21276 bp, 25 predicted proteins | sample 14_EM_MG_FD_200267 | JGI IMG/M metagenome (GOLD analysis project Ga0307512, IMG submission 200267) | Populus trichocarpa ectomycorrhiza microbial communities from riparian zone in the Pacific Northwest, United States - 14_EM | ecosystem: Host-associated > Plants > Roots > Unclassified | place...
CATCTCTGAGTTCACTCGATCTACGTCTCCAAGTGCATCTCTGAGTTCACTCGATCTCAGTCTCCAAGTGCATATCCAAACTCGCTCAATCACGGCCTCCAAGTGCATCTCTGAGTTCACTCGATCTCAGTCTCCAAGTGCATATCCAAACTCGCTCAATCATGGCCTCCAAGTGCATCTCTGAGTTCACTCGATCTACGTCTCCAAGTGCATCTCAAACACGCTCGATCAGGTACATCTTCAAGGAGCGACGGTGGTTGTACGGAGATACAGGGGTGACGGAGGTGGACAGAGTGACGGGGAGTATACGATCACGGCCTCGGAGTATAACCCCCTGCAGCCAGTCCAGATATAGCGTGTGTAGATGGGTAGCTATATAGATACATAGATACATAGATGAGAATACAAACTGAATACATGACTGTGAATCGAGGTGCTCCCAGGCTTGTCGTCGGCGCTCCCAGTTACTCTGAAGGCCGGCAGGAATGCCCTCCTAGGGTCTGATACTCTCCTGAAATTGACGCATCTAAGTTTACACTCCACATCCTCTCAGACACTCCTGGAGGCTTCCAGTGACTAAAATACATTTTGCTGATGCTATGCAACGCGACCCGTCGCCTGGGCGACGGGAAGCGGGTAATTCTCCGTCAGAGGGTACGAGGTTCCGTCAGAGCCGTCAGAGCCGTCCGGAACACCCGGGTGTTTCTGACGGAAACTAGAGTTGTTGCTGATGATCCACACAACAGTGTCATTAGGCAAATGAAGGCAAGAGCGGCTGGGAAGCAGAAACGGTAAGAGCCGTTGGAAGCAATGAGCTGCTTAAGATCCAAAGAGAAGATCGCAGTGGAGAAGAGACAAGAAAGGTACTTTTTGAGGCATGAAGTGAAAGAGAAATGGATCGAGTATTATGTGGATAGAGAAACCGCAGTGGTAAGAAAGAGAGTTCAACATGTAGAGACAGCGATTAAGCAAGAGCAGGAAGATATGAGGAATGCTGAAAAGGCAGGATTGACAACCAGAAAGCCAAAAACAACATTTGAGGAGATATTGAATGCTATCGGAGACAGTCTGAGCAGTCTTCCAAGTTCCCATGATGAGGAGGATGGGGAATATGAGCAAGATAATGAAGATAAGACAGAGCTGGGCAAGCTGAGCAAGATGATGGACCTGACTGGGAGATGGGTAAAATCTCCAAAACGGTACAGCAGTGCATGGAAAGTTTTTAGCTGAAGCAGATGAAGCTTGAGGAGTGGAGGCAATAAGGATGGGGCGATGATGCTGACTACCTACGTGCGAGGGATAAGAACTATGTCAAGGACAAATTGAAGGTTCCGGCAGTTGTTAAGCTGGAAAGGATGAATTGCAGCCACACCTGCGCTGACAACATTCGGAGATCTTATGGAAACTGTTGATATCATCCCCAGACAATTGGGGATACCGCCAGCGACTTCTTGGCCAAGACGTAGTCATATGAAGTTAAGTTCAGGGAAACCACAGTGACACTAAATGCTTTGCATCTCTCCTGCCCAATGTGGCATCAGATTCATGGTGGAAGAAGAATGCCCATCGGGTTGTCCCGGGGTGCGTTTACCACCGTATATAGCTTCCGTTGCAAATGACTATATTGGAATTGGATTCGGAGGAAGATATGGTGAAGGCCTCTGTGGCACTGGAGGAATAGATAGGCAAATTGCGATTTGTGAAGACATATCACTTTGAAAAGCACATCATGTGCCTATATTACTTCATATCAGCTTTTTTGGATTTCAGTGACCAAATTGTGAGACATGATAATATGTCTGCGCATGTTAAAGGGTTGTACGGGCCATGCAATAGTTCTAGACCACAAATGAAGTTGATAGACGACCAACGAACCTGATATCATCTTGCCTGTTACTGCTAAGTGAGAAAGTAAAAATGAAATTAGAGATCAAATTTACTAACAAAATTTCAGTCAGTGATGATATACCAGTCATAGAAAGAGCCGTCAATGCGCTATACGAACCTGTATGTATGACGACCATCATGCTGTATTCATCCATGTATCCAACTGCATAACTCTCCGCTCAGACCTGGTGCATATGGTTGATATTTTGACAATTGCTAGTGGTAAATCAGCAAAATGTATTTTAGTCATGGGGAGCCTCCAGGAGTGTGTGAGAGGAAGCGGAGTGTAAACTTAGAAGCGTTGATTTCAAGGAAGAATGAGAACCTAGAAGGGCATCCCAGTCGGCCTTCAGAGTAACTGGGATCTCTGATGGCTGGTATGGGAGCATTAAGGGAGCGGTTGTGATAAGTTTGGGAGCACCTGGGACTGTCACCCAACCGATGCGGGAATCCCAAACTAACTGTGAGAGATGCCTAGGTTCTTAGGGATATTCATTGGAAGGACTGCAGCCTTTATCTGAGATTCTCTGGATGTACATGAGCAATAAGATCACCATCCATGTATGATGCTCAGATTATTGTTCATTATCAACTTCTAAATCATACTATAGTACCCAGCATCTCATTCAACATTCTACTGGGTGCATCGCAACATTGAGGAGAACCAATGAAAATAACGAATGATTCAAAAATTGAAGCAGGTAAACCAGAAACAATAACCCAACTAAGCGATAGAAGGATATCGATCGAACATAGTCTCAATGGTATCCGTTGACTCTTCCATTGCATCAGGGCCGACAAACGCAGGAACACGCAATTCATCAACTGACCAAAGAAGCTGGAGGCGCTCCTTGTATTTCCAAATGATTCAGGCCTGGTAAGTGGGCGAAATTGAATCCCAATGTTGTTTGGCTGGATTTGTGATATCTAAAAGATTGGATTTGAGAGGTTAGCTAGCGGTGGATCAAAATGGAGTTTGAAAGGCAATATGATGAATTTGCGGGGAAAAGAGGTGCGCCACCAGGAAAGGAGGAGTGCCTGATATGGAGTGCAGGGTAGGCAAGGGGAGTGATGATGGTGATGGAGGAGTGTGAAATGAAATTGAGGGGCGCGAATCCAGGCCAAGAAGCGCCTATCCAGCGGGGCAGCCCATCCATGCTGATCATTGCAGAAAGGGGAGGGAGGTATAGAGTCTGGAATGAAATAGAGGTGCTTCTAATCAAGGTCGAGGAGTAGATTGAGGAGCGCCCATTCCAGAGGAGGAGCGGCGACAGAAAAGGCAGTATGGAGCGCTGAATGAAATATCGAAGCGCCAATGCAGGCTGAGGAGCACCGATGGAGATGGAGGAGCACCTATTATCGCGGAGGAGCACCATGGTGGGGGGGTATGAAGAAGCCCACCATGTGTAATTGATGAGTGCAGTGGCTTCTGCAGTAATATGATCTATTGCTGTGGAAAGCCAAATTTTACCTCAATATTCATGTTGACAAAACATACCTGGAACCATCTTTCCAGTGCCATACCGGAAATGCACACAATTCATAGCTGCGGCCACAAGAGCTAATGTCTGCGGTGCGAGAGGTTGAAAGAACTGCGATGTGGTCGGCTGTCGCCCCAAGCTTTTGGTGGTGAAGAAAACTGGATGGTAAATTAAGTCAGACACTGCCATCCAGGTGAACCATGAATTGATATCTTTGATGACCTTCGAGAGATAAGCATCATCAAATAGGAGCTCCTTAAATTGGATTCGAAGCTCTGTCTCTGATCCTAAATCATACCGGTAACTATGGATAATAGTTCGACGAGCGCCATCTGCCAAACGCCCTCGAATGGTAATAATCTTTAGCGTTAACTATGTATATTTTTGGGGTTTAGTATCATCATAAGTTCAATTGAGGAGTGGAAAACAGAGTAAACACTTACAGCATCTTAGTTTTGCGGATCGATTTCAAGAGATGGACCACCGGGCAATTGATCCACAGTTGGTGTACCTTCAGGAGTGCCTGCCAATGCCGGCTGACGATCCTGGGCTTCAATGGCTAGTTGGGAATCTTCATCAACCATTGAGTACTTCTCATCGGAAATGATCGGCCAGGGAGTCATTGTGAATATGATTGCCTCCCTGAATTGTTTCGCTACCTCAAAAGTAGCCTTTTGGTGTTGAGGAATGTTGTGATCTCCACTGGCCTTTGGTTGAGGAACACTCTGGTCTCCACCAGCTCTGCGAGGCGGGAGCGCCTGGGAGGGTGCAATGTCAGACTCACAGAATACGTTGATGTTTAACTTTTGGCGTTTGAGCAATGGTGGAGCTATGGCCCTGGCTGGATGTTGCAGATTTGGAAGAAAAGTGCGGGCAATGACAGTATCGGCACAGTTCCGTATCTCTGGTAGTGGAACCCTCGTTGTTTGCAATGCCTTTGCACAGCCTGCCTGGTCTAGATGTAGGACCCACTGCTGGTTGTCCAAATTGTCTTCTCGGATATCGGATGACACGTTGGGTTCTCCAGGGTCTTCACTGTCTTCATCTCTGATCTCCCGACCGGTATCGTCATCATCCTGCTTCATCAGAACTATAGCTGGGATTGTAGCTATCTCTAGCAGTATACTGGAAGGCTGGGTTGGAGTTCAAACATTTGATCGGCAAGGAAAATTGGTTGTCTTCTTGAATGCACGTCCAAGTGTTCTCGCAAGGTGTGCTTCCTGAGGCTTCTGTGAATTGTGATTCCTCACCTGGCTGGCCATAGGTTCCATGTTGATGAAGTAAAGTTGTGGAATGTAGACAGAAGCTATAAGAGTAAATATAGTATGAAGTCTAATAGAATAACGGGAAAATAAGGCAACAAAGTAACACATGGTCGAGCAGGATGCATTCGGAGGTGTGCCAGGAAAGTGTCCCGAAGACAGTGTCGGAGGTTCATATGTATATTGTTGATGCTAGTTCTGTGTTGTGATTTCGGAAGTGTCAGGTGCACTTGTTTAGATGGATTCTCCATGCCCCCGATTCCTGAATGTTAGCACTGATATCGAAGTATGCTATTGATGCAAGAATTGGAGGTTGGTTTACGCCAACATACCTACACATTGAACCTGACGCACCTGAAGATCTCGACACACCTGAAGAACTCGAGCCATTAACATGGTTGTATCACTAACTCGCTCTCAGGGCTGGACATATGTGGAATACTGAGCGATGGGTTGATCATGATCGCCCCTGCATATGACTCCGCCAAAGGAAATTCATTATGCCTCTAGTTCGAGCATATGAGAGCTGACCATGTGGCCCAGAATTGTCGGTGTGTTGAAGAATCTGGTAGAATGTGGATGTAGAATAGAGTTGGGACCTTGGTGAGTGGCAGCATTTCAAGTTACATGGGTTCAAACTGAGTTTGTTGCTAATAGTGGATAAATATCATTCTCCGAATATGGTATACCCATTGGAAGGACACCCAATTTTGATGATATTCTGTTGTTTTAGGATTCTGCTGCAAAGTTAGCGATCCATTGGGCAATATCGTATTCAGAACTTCACTTTCAGTGGACCAAGTCTGCTGAAGTCACAATATCTATGCAGCCAGTGTAAGAGAGGATGGAGATTTTGGGTTTACAAAGGAGAGATTCAACATATAGAAAGGGCAGGAGCGGTACAATGAAGACTCAGGGGTAATCCAATCAATTCCAGTTCTCGTCAATGCCAAGATTGCTAGTGAATGGGTCATCCATTGTCACTTACAGCAAGATGTTGCGCATAATATCTTGTAAATACCTCATCATTTAATCACAAACTTATTGTGAGTCTCAATGCTACAATGTTGACTTGACAAAAACATTGGGGTTCAAAGCAGTGCATAAGAACGATATGAATGCATCATAAGGCTTCATCTGACAGCGGAAAGACCACTAACAGCATGCAGTTCCGGTCAATAGAGGTGTAGCTAGCATTGAGTTGGCATGCAGGATACAATCTAATGGCTGCAATTGCAGGCTTGCCTAACATGGACAGTTACTTGTACTCTCAGAAGCTTCCTTTTCTTTACTCAAGGTTTCATCCCGATTTGTTCTTTAAGCACTCTGGGGATTGGACCTTTGCGGACATCAGATATCGTCTGGGAATGATTTGTCACAAACCTCAGTCGTTCAAGGTACGCCGTGGGCGGGAGCTCACCGGTCACTGATTGAGCTGCTAAGCAGAGACTGGCATTCAGATTCTATCTCTTCGAGCTCTCTTGATAGCAATCGGTTGACACAATCTATTTCAAGATATGGGTTTTTGGCGGCCCAAACATACAAGTGAGCCAGAAAGAAGTTAAGTCTGCATTGGAAGCTTTGCGAATTTAAGCCTATTCAAGGAAGTGTGGTATAAACGTGAGCAGGAGTTGCCTGTCATCAGCAGGATCACTGAGCAGATGCTATATTTGGAGGTTCACTCTCGCAAGCTGCAGCTCGATCATGGAGCCTGAACGACAGAAGCTATGTCAGGATCTTTGAAATGTAAGGTCTGAACATAGTTCATAGTCAAAATCCAGTTAAATGTGGTTACTTATTGCCCAGGGCTGTGCATCTACGGTAAGCCTGTGGAAGACACCTTCCTCCAGATGATAGGTTGACATAGAGCATGACAGTTACGGCATTTAAGCGGCAGCCTTCACATACCCATCAGGCATAGATTCAGATAGTAGCTGGGGCTGAGCGGGATGAGCCGCACCTTCACCTAAAAGTTTAGTGTCTGACAGATAACACTCTGTGGGCTGGCAGCCACAAATTCAAAGCATTCAGCAAAATGAATTGATCAAAAGTAATGCGAAGTGGGTATACACGGTTCAGTGGCGTGGCTGGAGTGGGATCATATTTCAATAATCAGTGCCTCAGTGTCAAAATTAGCCGTTGAATGGAATATGCATGCGGTGTCAAATCTCAGCTCATCACACTCAACAGGAGAGTGGATCTGAGGTGTGCCTGAACTTCATTCCTGACCAAGGAAATAGTCGGCTGAATTCTGTGGGTAAGCCTGTATTACGCAAGCTGTATCTTAGCATACGATACATCAACTTGATATCGCTTAGGCAGTCGTTCTATCCATGGATGATTAGTAATATACTGTGCTGGATCTGTCTCAGGAGAGTGGAGAAGTTGTTAGCAATTCTCTTGTGCAATTGACTGTAAATGATTCAGGATTGTTGATTCAGTGAATATCTCGAATTCTGTCGCAATTCTACTGTCCGGTGCGCCTGACATAGACAAGAAACAAATGATTTGATTTACACTTGGAGGTTAAGGCAGACCTGACAACTGGAATCCCGTTCGCTGATTTCGGTAACACAATTCCAGAAGGATAATATACGTTGAAGAGGATATGTGACTGCTGCTTCGACAGATTGACACAAAGAGAAATGTAAGTCACCGCGGTATATGACTTAGTCGACCATCAAACCAGCGCATCTGCTTTTCATCACATATTGGATCAACCAAATGAGACTATGTCACAGTTTACCAGGTATCTGTCTATCCTCAACTTCATCTCAGATTCATCATTATAATCAACTAACATCAAGTGGAATCGAGCTCTAACCAATACTCCTAGTCTGCTCACAAGCGCCTTATTCTCCATATCGTTTGAATATTTTGCACCAGTTGGTGAGATTGTTTTGGTTGAATGTTTAATGAGGCGTACCTTGATTACACCGCCCAGATAATTATCTTTCATTCTCACCATCTGACAGCACGACGTCTCCTTGCTCGGTAAGCTGCTTCATATGGTCTTCCCGACACTCCAGAATCCGGTATATCATCCATGTCATAATGTTCAGTTTGCTCATCAGGCCATGCAGGACTGTCATTTGTGCCACTCCAGAGAGCTGATGGAGATCACTTGCTCTGTTATCATAACCACTTGGTCCTATGTTCAATAGCCATGTGTGTGGGACTCAGTTTTGGGCCAGTCGGACACCCCGTGCAAATGTCTGCCACAGCTCATTCAATACCCTGAACTTCTTAGTTATTACCGCAAGGTTTGCAGCTGTCAGATTTAGGCCATTTCCGCCCACTTTGGGTGCAGTTACGGACACTGAAGGATTTGTGAATCTTGGAATTTGAGCCGCATTTCTGTGCGCTCATCGTTGCCCATTTCTGCAGACATGTAGAAAATATCCAAATGATCTGCAAAAAATTTTGTGAGCCACCACTTCAAATGACGAACTTGGCCTGGTAGTAGACAACACAGCACCACCTTTTGAGGAGGAGGTGCACGAGGCAAGGCACTGGTATGACTGTCAGGCTCATGCAGAAGTGCCTCATTTGATGCTTCGTCTTAGTCAGGCTCAGGATACTCTGCACGTCCCTCAACAAGGATTGGCAGAAATGTGTCTCACAGGCATGGGAAAATTGGAGAATCCACAAAGTCAAAGTGGCAATTCATATTACCATTGTCCTGAAACGTGATTCCGATCCTTGGTGTCTCCCAAAACCAATGAGATGCATGCCTGCTGCCATCTATGTACCCTCCTCACTCCTGACGCACCCCGTGAAGTGTGTCTCTCCACAAGGGTCCTCAGTTAAGCTTGCTCTTCTTCAGTCCATTTGAAATCAACAAGGTGTGCATTCTCCTTCAGTATGCGAACAAGTGGTTTCGCATTCGCCAGATCCCATACTGACCACCTCCTCATCGTCCAGGGCTTTGCAATTTGGAACATTTGGTGTGCTGCATCCTGTTCGGCGTGTTCATCTTCAGTCCGGATGACATGCATGAAACATCTCACTGCGGAATCCAATGCCTTTGCACCGTGCTTTTCCATCACAGTATCATCCTGTGGATCTTCAGGCGCACCTGACAACATCCACATTGTCTGAAAACACCAGTCATGGAGTCAATGGAATCCCGGCATGGGAGTGACTTGAAGTATGAATCCAAATCTCGCATTCATCACAATTCGCTGGCGCACACCATTCTTCTTCTTGAACCGATCAGACTCATCAAAAATCCCAAAACTCCATGACCACTGTGAGAGTTGGCCATTGGCTGATGGTTTCGCTATGGATGTTAAGGTATCATATGAAACAAGGCGGATATTCCATCGGTTTTACGGCTCGTCAAGCCGGGTGGTCAGATCCTTGTGGGTGAGATTTGCATGTTCCGCGCGAAACAAGTTAAGGAGTGTGAAATCTGTTGCATCTGTCATCTCATCAATGACACTCATGACAGTCTCTGCAACTCCGGGCAGTATCACAACCAGGATTGACTCAAGGGCCGATGTTAGGGCTGGATGCCACTGTGGTGGAGTATTCTGGAACTCTATGAGGCGGCGTGGCACTGGATGATGTCTCCGTAATAGATACCATTCCCGTTCTTCACCGATTATCCTGGGAAAGTCCTTCTGTACCATATTCACCCACTCTGCAAGGGTATTGCCCCACAAAATCGACAGTGGTAATCCCATTACAATGTTCTCAGTGGGCAGTTTGCATATCATTGCTGCTGCCACCGTGGTGAAAGTCTTTCCAAGACCCATTTCATCTGCCACCAGTGCTCCTGGCATATCAGCATCCCAAACCCACCTGCTCACAATGAACCATATAGCCCAAACCTGGTGCACAAGAAACTTGGTTCCAGGCAGGCCAGGACCTGAATTCTTGTGGCCTGGAACATGATCTTCAGTTGATCGGGGAATCTGATGAGGATTGAAAAGCCTGACCGCGACCTCCAGACCGTCGTGTTCAAATTTGTTGTTGATGGTGTTGAGCACAGTGCTCGATACTGAACTGGTATTCTCTGGAACGAGGACCTCCTCGCCATCCACTTGCCCCTGAACCTCTCCTGCACCTTTGTCAGATTTCTTCTCGTCCTCAATGTTCTCCTCCAGGTGCTTCGAGGTAAGTTGGGCTGATGAGCTCATACACCGGCGCTCCTGAAATTCATCACGATGTTAGGTACTTCACAGACAAGCATTCGGACCCTACTAGAATGTGGAATATGATCCATTCTATTCACTCAATCAGAAATTACATTAATACAACTATCATTTTCTTTCCCACCTGCCTCCTCATCCACCACTCATTCATTTTCATCGGATCGCTCCGAAGTCCAAGTATACTGATTGGCAGTGTGGCATAACAAACCATATCCAGGCTAGCGGGAATTCCCTTGGCCGGTCTAACTACGTGCTCCACAATATCCTTCCCGGTAGCTGCCTTCATTTCAACCAAAAATAGTTTCACATTGGGTCCCAGTTTCAACTTGAAGGCATTAGAAAGGGAACTGTTGTATGAAATCTGAGAATATAGAGGGTTATTCATCATTTGTCCGGGTGCGGATTGTCCCATATACTCTTTGTCCAATTCCTCCTGCATCAAGCTGCCCATGTATATCGCAGTCAGGCAGTATGGTTCTTTCGGGCTACAATTTTGTTCGATGAAATCACTCAGCCCCTCCCAGTGGTTCACATGTGTGTACAAAGCTTGGTGTTGATTGCTGGATGTCAGGGCTTTGTTGCCATTTGGCACTCCATGAATCACAACCATGAATGTTTTATGTAGCAATTCTGGGAGGTTATCTCTCGTTTTTTTGCCCACACACTCTCTCGAATCCATCGCTGGTCAGTTGTTACCTCGCCTTCCCTTCTCCCTTGCCTCCCTAACCTTGCTTGCACATTTCTTCACAAACTTCTCAACCCAGTGTCGCTGAATCCATTGTGCATTATCAAATTCTTCCAAAAGCGGCCAGGTCTCGATAGTCTCCAAAAAATCTGCAACTGCTGTCTGCTAGTGCAGGGGTCCATGTTGAAGGTGTTTCAGATGGTTCTGTCCCCAGATAATGGACCGATGCATCTTCTCCAGAAACCCAGCCACCTATACTGTCTTTCACTTGTTGTGGGTACTATAGTTGGGCTGCCCCAGGCATTTGGCAAATTGCTTCAAGGAGAATTCCATTTGCTTCAACCTGATTGGGGCTTTGCTTTTGGCACCACCCAAGTCCGACAAATCGTCGCTCTCATAATCTGCATCACGTTCATCATAGGAAATATCTGTTCACGAAGGCAAATTGGCAATCCCTGGAATATCTGTCCTGTGCAGATGCGCAGCCTGCTGAACTCGTTTCGTTGGAAGGCTAATGGGGGGCCCCTCATGTGCACAGGGAAGTTTTCCTTGTGCAGTGGACGCGGATGAGGTTGGCCGAATGACTGGATTGTTTCCAAGCAGTGCTGAAGGCACTCCAGGTGCGCCTGGAGATGATGGCCCATGTCCTGTGAATTGCTGAGGGAGGAACATTTGAGGTCCACCATATCCTCTTTGGGGGAAATCATATGCTTGCCATGGTGCCCCATAACTCGGATATCCTTGGGTCGCACCAGCACTCTGTTCTGAGCTTTGGATGTTGTTGAATGGAGCCTGGTGGTAGAACTGGGGAGCACCTGGAAATGTTGGGTGGGGAAGCGGGTAACTATACCCCGGTGGGGGTGTTGGATGAAAATTATTTGCGGGTAGTGTTAGCAACGGGTCCAAATTCCCGAGTTGGTTCTGGTTCCGGTTAGGGTTCTGGTTCCACCCGAAACCAGACCGTGGCAACGGGTCTTACCGCACGAAAAACCCGGCCCATTGGAAATGAGCCGGTTTTAACACCAAAAACCTGGCATTGCAACATCCAAACTTTGACTCCAAATAAGTATTTGAGTTCTGATCGTATCATGACATGATCAGTACGTCGATTGCGTAGTTCTAGCTGCTCTTTCGCCTCCCGATCTCAGATATGTGATCCGACCAATATTCGGTGAGTCGCTATCGAAAACCTGCTAATTTCGCTCAAAATTTGCCCTTTTTTCACCGCCACTCAACGAATATCAGTTGGATCGCAAATCGGACAGCGGGAGGTATGAGAGCGGCCGAAACTGCACAATCTACATACTGATCATGGCACGATATGATGAGAACTCAAATACTCAGTCAGAGGCAAATCTGCAGGAACCGTAGAGTTGGAACCGCGGTGTGGTTCCAACCTGGCAGACAACCAGCAACTTGACGGCCGGTCCGGGGAACAAACTCACAAAGACAAGGCCGGTCAGGTTTTTGGCTGGGTCTGCAACCGAACCGAACCGAACCGCCTGCCAGAAACCGGACTGCTGGCGGTTTACCAGGGCCCATTGCTAAGAATATTCGCTGGTTGCCCGAATTTAGTGCCTTCGCTCCATTTATTTGCAGCATTATTATCAGACCCTCCCACATTGTCATCTGGGCATTGTTGTGAGCTATATAGCAAACCAATTTGAGCGGTATTGGTTGTCTTTGGCGGAGATCTGTTTGTCGACATCATATGTGAACAAAAGATTCGCAGTAGTGAAACTGTCAATTCAATTGGTGATTTCGAAAGAAGAGGAGTATATTTGAGAATATTGAAGTTAGCAAGTTACCTTCGGTGGGATGAAGGCATCTTATATCGATTATATCTGTTACGAACATTGGTGTTTCACTCCGCCTTTGATCCCATGAGACCCGGCTGAGAACAAGCAATCATACTCACCCACATCCCGCCTTTCTTTGTTAAATTCTCGAATTGATATAGTAGGATCTTGGATAGAAGCTCACCTTTGGTCAGTTCATGACTGTAAAGGTCATAGAAGTGATACAACATGATATCTCCAGGATCCAAACAAGAACTATATCCGGTTGGAAGGTTAGCACTAGTCATTATACAATCAAAATCCGTTTGTCCGATCTGCACTGCATTCAATATACGGCTGTGTTAGTCGAGCAGCAACAGTGATTGTTCCCTTTCGAACTCCTTGTGTAAACCACGTTGTCTCCTCAGGATCCAGCCACCAGTCAAGGATTGTTACTGAAGAACACGCACTGCCAGCCTATCAGTTCTCGATGATCCTTGAGTGGGCACATAGCCAGCTAGGAAAGTTACCTATGCATTGTAATAAGCGGATGTTATCCGCTGCCTTGAGGCTCCAGTGTAGAAATGATCGGCACAATGCCGCAATGAGGTAGTATCGGGTATGGCCGATCGTGACAGCACCTGATGAACGGTATCAAAAGTTGATTGCAGTGATGTCAAAAGGAGATCTCTTTGCAGAGGATTCTCAGTACATAATGTGCAGCATTATCGTGCGGGATTTGACATCAGCAAAATGTATTTTAGTCTCTGGAACACTCCAGGAGTGTCGGAGAGGATGTGGAGTGTAAACTTAGAAGCATCGATTTCAGGAGAGTATCAGACCCTAGGAGGGTATTCCGGCAGGCTTTCAGAGTAACTGGGATCTCTGACGACCGGTACAGGAGTAACTGGGATCTCTGACAACTAATACAGGAGTGCGATGAGAGTGATTGTGATAAGTTTGGAAGCACGTCGGAGCACCGGAGAGAACGTTGGGTGCACCTGGGAGTATTGCCGAACCAACGCGAGAATCACAAAGAAACACTGAGAGATGCCTGGTTTCGTATGGATATTCATTCGGAGGACTGCAGAAGTCATCTGGGACTCTTCGGATGTACATGAGCAATCCACTTCCCTCAACAGCGAATATGATATATGGATTATTGTTCATTATCACTTCTGAATCATACTAGCCATCATCTTCTTCAACATTGTATTTTGTGCCTCACTACAGTAAGGAAACGAAAGAAAAAGGCGAGAGATTCAAACATAAACCCAAGTACACTGAAACAATAACCCAACTAAGCGATCGAAAAATATCAATCAAACATCGTGTCACTGTCATCCACTCCATCTCCCATCTCATCAGGGCCAACAAAAGCAGGAACACACAATTCATCAACGGCGCAAAGAAGCTGGAGGCGCTCCTTGTATCTGCTGAGTAGCAGTTCCTGGCGAGTGGATGAAATGGAATTCCAATATCGTTTGGCTTGATTTGTGATATCTAACACAGGTGTAATGAGATGTTAGCCAGCTGCGAACCTAAATGGGTGTATGAGAGGCAATATGATACATTCAGATGAAAAATGGGAACAACTAGCAGGGGAAAAGAGGAGCACCAGATGGGGAGTGTTGTGTGGAAAAGAGGAGTACCACAAACTGTGTTGGAGAAGCGCGGAATGAAAAAGAAGAGCGTCAACTTTAAACTGAGGAGCGCTGAAAGATGAGGGTGTAGGAGTGCAGAATGAAATTGAGGAGTGCCGAAAGAGGGTGGGTTGAGGAGTGCGGAATGAAATAGAGGAGAGCCAATCTGGGCAGAGCGGAGCACCGATGCGATTGAGGAGTGCTTATCTCAGAGGAGGAGCGCCGAAAAGGGGTGGGGTAATGGGTGTGGAATGCATCATAGGAGCGCCAGTACGAATTGAAGAGCTCCCATCCCGGGCTGAGGAGCACAGATAGGGGGGTCTAGAGTGCGGAATGGGATGGAGGAACGCTGACAGGAGGAATTGATTGCGGAATGAAATAGATGAGGTTCATTCTAGGCTGAGGAGCTCCGACAAGGATTGAGGAGCACCAATTCTAGTGGAGTTGCGCCGCAGGAGGGGGGGGGGGGTGGGGTGTGATGCGGCCGCTGATATGTGATTGATTGTGTAGTAGCTTCAATGGTAAAATTGATCACAGGGGATGGGCCAAATGTACCTCGATATTCATCTTCAGAAAACATAACCGTGGCCTTCTTTCCACTGGCGTATTCAGACAGCGCACAATGAATAGCTGCGGCTGCCAGCGCTAAAGTCTGAGGAGCAAGAGGTTGGAAATACTGCGATGTTGTTGGCTGGTGCCCCAAGCTGTTGGCGGTGAAGAAAAACTGGTGCTAAATGAGATCAAGCACTTCCATTCGCGTGAGCCATGACATCCTATCATCAACGACCTTGGAGAGGTAAGCATTATCAAACAGGAGCTCCTTAACCATGATCCGAAGTTCAGTCCCAGAACACACATCCAACCGGAAACTTCAGACAACAGTTCTATGTGCCCCATCAGCCAACCATCCTCGAATGGTACTAATCTTCAGTTTCAACTATGTATATCTTCAGGGGTAGTCAATATCCGTAAGTCTGATAGAGGAGCATTAAACAGAATTGAAGACTTACACCTTCTCGTGTTTGCGGATCTATTTTGAGAGATGGACCACCGGGCAATTGACACCCAGATGGTGTTCCTACAGGTGCACCTGCTAATGCCTGCTGACGATCCTGGGCTTCAATCGCTAGTTTCCAAGCTTCTTCAACCATCAAGTACTTGTCATCGGATATTATTGGCCAGGGATTCTTCGTGAATACGATTGCCTCCATGAACCTTTTCGCTACCTCGAAAGTGCTCTTTTGGTGTTGGGGAACGTTCTGATCACTTCTGGCCTTGGGTTCGAGAATATTCTGGTCTCCACTCGACTGGTTGGGAAGCATCAGTGCCCGGGCGGATGGTGCACAGTCAGACTTGGATAATTTGTTGAGGAGGGATGAATTTTGGCCTTTGAGCAGTAGTGGTGCCATTGCCACAGGTAGATTTCGGGAATTTGGAACAGAGGGTGTGCAATGACAGTATCGGCACGGCTCCGTTTCTTTGGCAGTTGAACCCTTGTGCTGCGTTATGACTTGTCCCGGCGCACCTGCCCGAGATGATGGACCTGCTGTTGATGATTCAAATCATCTTCTTCGATGTTGGATGATATGGTGGACTCTCCAGTGTGCTCACTGTCGTCATCATGGATCTCCTGATCAGTCTCGTCATCCTGATACATCAATGAAATCGGGTATATTAGTCATCCGCAATACTATGCATGAAGGCAAATGATTGGAAGGCAAACATTTGATGGACAATGAAGATTGGTTGCTTTCTTGAATGCGAGTGCTCTCTCTAGGCGTGCTTAGTGATTCTTCTGTGAATAGTAATTCCTCACGTGGCTGGGCGTAGGTTCCATTTGCTGTAATGAAGATCCAAAGTTGGAGAATATGGGAGAGAGTGTAAAAGCAGGAAATATAAGATTAAGAGCAATACAATAACGGGATAAAAGGTGCAAGAATTAGCACATAGTCCAGGAGGATGCAATTCGAGCCATGCCTTGAAAGGGTTCTGGAGAGATGACTTCAATGGGTTACATTGATATCGAGGACGGCAGTCCATGTTGCGAGTTGGGAAATTTGCAGGTGTGGCGGAATAGATAGATTCCCAATCCCGAATGTTAGCATCTCAAATGAACAACACTCTGTACGGATGCAAGAATTCAAGGTTGGCTAATGCGAACACACATAGAGAATAGAACCGGACGCACTGGAAGATAACTCGCGACATCAAATAACCCTTGGTGCTGGCTATAAACTGAGCACTGAGAACCTGAATGACAACATGAGCCCCTGCATATGACTCCTCTAAACGTGGTCATTATGAGCGAAAGTTTGAGCATTTGCGGTGACCGCATAGCATAGAAATTGGTGCAGCATTGAGAATCTGCAGACCTCGATAGATTTGGTTGGGACCTTGTGAGTGACAGATGAGTTGCAAGGGTTCATACTGGAGTTTCTTATCGAGCGAGGAGAGATATGTATCTCTATATGTGGGATATCTGCCAGAAGGACAGATGTATTTTCACGATATTTTATTGTATTGGGATGCTGCACCTAAGTTAGCAGTCGATAAGTCAATATCGTAAGCATAACGTTCCTTCCATGCATTCATCTGCGCCGTGTCTGCAGAATAGCCTTCACAACTATGTTGCAGTAGTTAATGGAAGAGGGAGAGAATTTGATACACAAAGAAGATACAGGGGTAGAGAAAGAATGGTAATGCACGATGGATGATTCAGGGGTAATCTTATTGATTCAAGCACTCATCAATGCCAAGATTGCTAACAAATGGGTCATAAATTCTCACTCACATTCTGATTTTGCGCCTAATATCTAGTAAATCGCACACCGTTAAATCACACACTCATTATGAATCTCACAACCACAATGTTGACTTAAAATAAATATTGGGGTTGAAAGCTATATTCTACAATGGTATGAATGTATAGTGGGACGTCATGTCAGGGCGGGCAGAGGAATGATGGCTGCATGCATGAACTTCGGGGGAATCGAGGTGCACCGAAGTTGAAATCGTTATGCTTGGATTCAATGGCTGAGGATTGCAGGCTCGCCTGACTCTGACAGTTAATTGCACTCTTCATAGCTGACTTCTCGTAACTCGAGCTTTCAAGATTCTCTCTCTCAGAGCTTCTCTCGGTGGAATTTGGTCCACATAATCTGTTTTCAGATCCGAGTTTTGGTGGCCGAAACATACATTCAGTCAGAATACAGTTAAGTCATAATTTAAGGATTTGAGAACTTAGGCCGCTGTGAGTAAGTGCGGTACATGGGTGAGCGGGAGTTGCCGGCCATCTTGCAGAGTTGCTGAGCAGAATCAGTCTTTTGAGAGTCTCGCTCTTAAGCTTCCACAGCTCATTTGACAGACCCCGAACTTGCAGAAGCTATTTTATGATTTGGAAGCATTGGTCCAAACATTCTACTTAGTCAATATCGAGTTAAATTGGATTACTAATTGGCCGTGCTTGTGCATTTATGGTTTAGTTGAGCAGTGGCACCTTCCTCCAATGGACAGTTGACACGGAGCTGACAGTTCAAGGCATGTTTGCGGCGGCCGTCAACATACTGATCGAGCATAGGTTCATATCTTGACAGACGCGGAGCGAGATGAGTCGCCTGCACCTAAATGTGAAGTGTCATGATCGATCTGTGTGCACTGGGTCCACTATTATAAAGTCGAAGTACATGTGCTTCAGTGGATTATTTGTCGCTCTTCAGGCGTGCCTGGGCTGGAATGATAACATTCATAATGACTCGCAGCTTGTCAAAGTTGGCTTCATACATATCCAAGAAGCTCATTCTGGACAGGATTGAAGATCCCAGTTGTGAATGATCTTCAATCATTGGCCAGGAAAACCCTGGCAGCGGAAGTGGCATTTGAGCCAAGAGTACCCGAGCCGTGTCTCAGCTTTCGACTCTCTGGGATGCAGATCAGAGGTGTGCCAGAGCTCCAATGATATGCCAGAAAAAAGTGCGGATTTGCCACGAATAAGTGAGCCTATGTCTCATATTTTGACTCAAGTACTCAATATCACCTATTCTGTTTTGATTGCCAAATGGGATTGGTGAATATGCAGTGCTGGATCTGTCACGAAGATATGCCCAGGATTCTCCAGTGCACCGGAACTTCAACCTTAGGCCAGAAAATGCTGCGGCTATGCCACAAATATCCTGACACAGGTACTCAATATCCCCTTGTCTGTTTTAACTGACAAATGAGATTGGCGAATAAGCAGTGATTGATCAGTCATGAAGTTATGCCCTGTGTTCGCCTGTGCACCGGAGAGTCCAGGGCACATATCGTTATGACTGATCGACCACTGCTTATTTGCCTATCCCATTTGGCATAAAGACAGTCTAAGCGATATTGAGTACCTGTGTCAGGATATTCATGGCATAGCCGCAGCATTTGCTGGCCTAAGGTTGAAGTTCCGGTGCACCTGAACTTCGATCATATGGGTGCAAAAGCTCCCGCTTTGCCACAAATAAGCGAGCCGTGTCTCATACTCAGACATAAGTACTTGAATATCACCTAGACTGTCTTATTGCTAAATGTTATTGGCAGATATGCAGTACTCAATCTTTCATAACGAAGCATATGACATTTGCCGAAGAGACTCCGGCACACCTACAAGTGGATGAATTGGGCTTGTTCATTCAAATGACGGACGTGGCTTCAGGCTTCCGGTGCACCTCAAATTTGCAACTGACGATTAATCTAAGCCCTTTGCTGCATCATTCTCACAATTCGACTCATGCCATTCATCATGCAATAGGTCAGCCGGAGGAACTTCTTATGTCGCGTATCAATTCACTTCAACTTATATGGTCATTAATAATAAACAAGAACGCCAATGGAATCCCACTCTAGCCATTTCTAATTCAAGATACAACAATTCCAACATCAGAACTTTGATTCACTTCAACATTGAAGAGAGAAAGATTCATCTCTCCAGTAAAGTGTCCCTTACAAATGACCTTTTTGACTATTTGTATCAGTTAAGAAGATTATGTGTTGCTTGAATGTCTAAAGAGGCAGACCTTGATGAAGCGTCTAACACTCTAAGATTAATGGTTCATCAGACTACAACGTGTCTCCATTCTCTGTCAGCTGCTTCCTATGGTCCTCACTAGCCTCCAGAATCCAGTATATCATCGACATCATGATGTTAGGTCGACTGACCAAGCCATGCAGCATTCCCATTTGCGTAACTCCAGATTGTTGGTTGAGATCACTCACGCGGTTATCGTAGCCACCATGACCAGTATTCAGAGGCCATGTGTGTGGTACTCGGTTTTGCCCTAGCCATACAACTCGTGCAAATGCCTGCCGCTGCTCATTCAATACCTAAAATTTCTGAGTTATCACTGCATGATTTGCAGCTGTAAGATTGAGGCCTGTCCCGCCCACTTTGGGTGTGGTTATGAATACAGAGGGATTTCGTGAATCCTGGAATTTGAGGCGCATTACTGTGTGTTCATCATTGCCCATTTCCGCATACATGTGGAATATATCCACATTATCCGCAAAAAATCTCGTTAACCACCACTTCAAATGGCGAACTTGGCCAGGAAGAGGACAAAATTGCACTGCCTTTTGTGGAGGAGGTGCACTGGGCGGTGCATTTGCATTTCTCCATTCGGGAACCAGCGTGTATTTGGATTCGTCATCCTGGTCCGGTTCGGGATACTCTGCAGGTTCGTTGACAAGCATTGGCACAAATGTCTCTCTCAGCCATCGGAAAATCAGAGATTCCACCCAGGTATCGAGTGGCCACTCATCGTGCCATTGTCCAGAAACATCGTGGCGATCTTCGGTGTCTCCCAACACTAACGAGAAACATGCTAGTCGCCATTTATGAACCCTCCATGCTTCAGATGCACCCTGCAAAGTGTACCTCTCCACCAGGGGCTTCAGATGTGTCTGCTCTTCCTGAGTCCACTCGAGATCAATGAGTTGTGCTTTCTCCTTTGGTATCCGGACGAGTGGTTTTCCATTGTTGAGTTTTGATTTTGACCACCACCTGATCGTTCATGGCTTTGCAAACTGAATCATCCGGTGCGCTGCATCCTGTTGAGCTTCTTTGTCTTTAGTCCAGATAGCATGCATCAAACTCTGCACAGCGGAATACAATGCCTCAGCACCACGCTTTTCCATCACAGTATCATTCTCTGGATCTTCAGGTGCACCTGAAAACAGCCACATCATCTGAAAACACCAGACATAGAGTGAATGGAATCCCGGTGTAGCTGTGACATGAAGTTTCAATCCAATTTTCGCATTCATCTTGATTTGCCAGCCCACACTGTTTTTAGTCTTATACCGATGGGAATCATCAAAAATCCCAAAACTCCATGCACAGTAGGAGAGTTGGCTGTTACTTGATGGTTTCACTCTGGATGAGAAGCTTTCATACGACACAAGGTGGATATTCGATCCGTTTTCTGGATCTTCAATACTGGTGTTCAGATCCTCATGAATGAGATTCGCATGTACGGCGTGCAATCAGTTGACAAGTTTGTAATCAGTTCCATGTGTCATCTCATCGATAACACTTTTGAAGGTCTCAGCCACTCCGGGCATTGTTACCACCAGGATTGGTTCAAGGGCTGAGTTCAGTGCTGGATCACCTTGGAGGGGTGTTGACTGGATCTCCAACAGGCGGCGGGGCACAGAATTCAATCTCTGGAGCGGATACCACTCCCACTCTTCAGCGACAATGCCGGGAAAGTCGTGGTGCGCCAATATCACCCACTCTTGAAGGGTATTCCCCCATATAATGGACAGTGGCAACCCCATTACAACTTTCTCAGTCACCAATTTGCAAAGCATTGTCGCTGCAACTGAGGTGAAGGTCTTTCCAAGTCCCATTTCATCCGCCACCAGTGCTCCTGGCATATCAGCATCCCAAACCCATCTCCTCACGATGAACCAGATGGCCCAAACCTGGTGCGCCAAAAACATAGTTCCGGGCAGGCCTGGAATTGAATATTCGCGGCCTGCAACTCAGTCATCAGTTGATTGGCAAGAAGGACGCGCATTCAGCAGCCTGGCTGCATCATCAAGACACTCGTGTTGAAATTTGTTGTTGATTGTAATGAGCACCGTATTCAGTACTGAGCTTGTATTTTCTGGATCAAGGACCTCCTCACCATCCTCCACTTGCCCCTGAACCTCCCTTGCACTTTTGTCCATGTTCTTTTCGTCCTCAATGATCCCTGTCTGTTGCTCGGATGTTCGCTGGGCAGATAAGCTCATATTCAGGCGCTCCTGAAATTCATCTCAATGTTAGGTATTTCACAGAGAAGTAACCATTTGAACGCATACATGTGGATGGAATATAATCAATTCTATTCTTTCAATCAGAACTTACATTAATACA
>Ga0307512_10002796_pt1 | contig 21273 bp, 23 predicted proteins | sample 14_EM_MG_FD_200267 | JGI IMG/M metagenome (GOLD analysis project Ga0307512, IMG submission 200267) | Populus trichocarpa ectomycorrhiza microbial communities from riparian zone in the Pacific Northwest, United States - 14_EM | ecosystem: Host-associated > Plants > Roots > Unclassified | place...
AGGATGCCCAAGATGGAATAGCTCACCTTACAATGCCCAAGGCCCCAGACTGACTGGTAACCCACAAAACCCATGACTGGGGTAAGGGTTTGGCGTGGGTTGCAGAATGTCTACCCACACCCATACCTACAGTACTACCCATGGCAAAACCTGGTGGGTTGACACAACCCATGACAATCCCTAGACAGCATACTTGAGTAACTTGATGGTCTTTCCATTATCTGTTTGGAATTTGCAAAATCCCCATACATTTTCTTGAAGAAGAGACAAGATAGAATCTACAGAATTCACATTCCTCAAGTTGTTTGGCAAATGGATCCTTGATTAAGTTTGTCCCCATCTGGGTTGTGTAATCTTACAAAGTGGAGTTGTACAACAAGAGGAATGACACAGAAGCTGTAATATTCATATGTGGAAAGGGAGAGCTGTAGCCAATAAGACAGGATGTATCCTTGGCAAGGTGATGGCAGTTAGATGGCAGACTTTGTGGTAGAGAGCTACGAGCTGGGCAGGAGGAGCATACTGCCTTATGTTTCCATTGATAAGATTTTCCAGTTTCCCACAGGGACACATGGTGTGCTTGCAAGTATTTCAAGGACAGAAGTGCTGGGATTATGTCAGAACCTGCTTCTCATAAGGTAGGGCTCACAAGGTTTCATCTAACGTTATGTGATAAAAGTGACAAAATGCATGACAAACAGAAATCTTTGAATAACTTCCAACAACACCATTTATAAAAAAATGGCTCTTGCACAAATATATATTCATACATTTAAGTAATTTATGCAAGAGCATATTTTTAATAAATTTAGTATTGGAAGAGTTATTCAAAAAGTTTGCATCTGTGGGTGGTGTGCCAGGTGGATCCACTTGAAAATTCAAGTTCCAACGGCATGGCATGGTGCCACTTTGGACTTCCATTCAAATCACATGATGGGTGAGTGATGAAAAAATGCATTGCACCATGCAGAATCAAACCAACAGACCCATGCTGCTCACTGATATAAGCAAAACATTTTAATCACTACACCACTGGCTCCATCATTGTAATTCCCTTTAATGATACTTGACCAGCTACATGGATGACAGGCGAAAATTTAAAATGCAGTGAGGGGGAAAAGGAAAACTTATCTCAGGGAACTATCATTGGACCAGTACTCAACACAGGTGCAACATAACTAACTGGGCCACACCAACAAGATTCAGCCACCCTGCAGACATTGAAATTGATCGGCCAGGTGTTGTGTAACACAGTATCACACTCACGTGATGTTGGATGAAACCTTGTAAGCCCTACCTTAGACTTAGTGCTCATGCGCACATCATTGTGTTTGCGTAAGATGTGATTAGAGTGATAAGTGCATGTAAGTGATTAGATGGAAGGGTTTAGGCATGCAATGATAATGGAGTGGGAGATGCCCACTTGCTGATATGAGTATATTGCTCTACTCTACGCTATTTCTTATATATTATTGCTTACATAAACTTTGATAATATATTCACATGATAGCAGCATGTGTATGTGTGGTGCTCCAAGCATAAGTAGTGTTCTTGTACCCGGCTTGCCCCTATTATTGTTGGGACATATCTTATCGCCAGATCTTACTTGTCAGATCTCAACACTCCCCCTCAAACGGGTGCAAGACCCATGTCCTCGGTATGCTTCTTATGCTTTGGATGTGGCAGTGCCTTCGTTAAGACATCTGTGGTCTGCTCTGGATCTTGGATACTTTCGATGTTTATCATGCCTTCTTGGACTAGATCTCAGACCCAGTGCCAATGTATTTCTATGTGCTTCGATCTTTTGTGGAACTGGGGATTCTTCGTCATAGTGATCGCCCCTTCGTTGTCCCCTAGCACAAGTGTTGGTAACTCTTTGGGCAACAATCCAAGTTCGTTGTATAAGTTTTGTAGCCAGCAGGCTTCGCATGCAGATTCCGAGAGTGCTACATATTCTGCCTCTATTGAGGACAGCACCGTTGCTATCTGCTTTTTTGAGCTCCATGTTATCGCTCCATCGGCTACCAGGAATACATATTCTGTGGTTGATTTCTTGTTGTCTGCGTTGCCATATGCAGCATCTGCATACCCATATAGGTTCTGGTGCTGGGGTTGCGCTTTGTAGACTATGCTGTGGGATCATGTCCCAGACAAGTATCTCAGGATCTGTTTTAATGCCATATTATGTTGCATGCTCAGATTTGCTGTATAAGATGCAAGTCTGTTTACTATGTAGGTAATGTCAGGGCGTGTCACATTAGCAATATATTGCAGTTCTCCAAGCAGTCTTGCGAACAAGTTGCTTCTGCTCCTGTTTGTTCCCTCTGGATTCAGTATGAGCATGATGTTCAGATCTAACGGTGTGCTCACGGAATTCATACCGTTGAGTCCTTCTTTGCACAAGATAGATTCGATGTACTGCTTGGATGAAATGGTGATCAAGTCTGGGGTCTGTGTTATCTCGATCCCTATGATCTTCGATGGCTCTCCAAGGTTGGTTACTTCCCACTTGGCTTCTATATCAGCAATTGTTTTGTCTTGCAGCTGGATTGTCATCGCGAATATCAAAATGTCGTCCACCCATACTGTTATGATGGAGAAGTCGTCATCCCCAATGCACAGGATATATATGCAGGGGTCTGATAGCAATCAGACATAGCCCCATTTTCTCATTTTGGAATTGAACTCAATGTTCTACTCCCACCCTGACTGCTTTAGGCCATATAGGGTCTTGATCAATAGGCATACTTGGCCCATTCCATCGTCGAAACCTTCTGGCTGCTGCATGTAGATGCGCTCTTTCAGCATCCCATTCAAATATGCGCTTTTCACATCTATCTGGTGAATGTATAGTTTGCGCGTTGCAGCTATTGCAAGGATTGCTCATATGGATTCCATTCTAATGACCAGGGAATGTGTCTCTAGATAATTGTGTCCAGGTCATTGGGCACAGCCTTTGGCAACTAATCTTGCCTTGTATTTTGTTACTATGCCTTCTTTGTCTTGCTTCTTGGCATAGACCTATTTGTTTGCTATGGGGACCACACCTGGAGGTTTCTCAACAAGTTTCCATGTTCCCATGCGATGGAGTTGGTCTAGTTCTGTATGCATGGCTTGTTCCCATTCCTCCCAGTCTTCAGATCCCTTTGCTTGGCAAAGGCTATGGCAATTGTCATCAGGTATGACAACATATGCTTCTTCTTTGTTGATGCATGCAATTCCCACTTCCTCCTCATCTGGGAAGGGGTTGTGCAAATATCAGTAATCTTTCTTTATTTCTCTAGTTTGTTGCAGTTCTCTTGGATCGATGTCTGTTTCCGCAGATCTTTTCTTTGCGTTTCCTCTTTGGGTTTGGTTGCTTGGGTTCTTTGCGCCATTTTGGGCGTCTCTCCAAGTGTTACTCTCTGCCTCCTCCCCCTTGCTCAGAGGGGCGTCCTCCCCCTTATTTTTAGGAAGGTTTGCCTCCCTCTTATCACCAGGAGGGTCGACTGCCACTTCTTCTGGTGGGGATGGGTTGGATAAGGTCAAGAACTTGTAGTTCCACAAAGTGAGTATATTCCTCATTGGGGTGTTAAAGTATTTCACTGATTTTGATCTGTTGTCATATCCAACTAGGACTCTTCATTGTGACTTCAGCAGCATTTTCCACTGTATGTTCTGCCCTTGGTTCAGTATCCACACAGGCATGCCGAACTCTCTTAGGTGTGTAATGCTTGGTTTCTTCCCATACCATGCCTCATAAGGCATCTTCTCAGGTCTTGCAGAAGTATACGAATGGTTTCAAATATATGCAGCATGTGCAATTGCAGGCTCCCATAGGAACTATGGCAACTTTGAGGCTGTTAACATTGCTTATGCAAGTTCACCTAGCATCCAATTCATGCACTCGGCGACTCTGTTCTGGGAAGGGGAATAGGGCATAGTCATTTGGAAGTGAATGCCTTGTAAGTGGCACTGTCATGGTCAGGTTACTGTGTCTTTCAGTCGTTCAAGTTCTGGAGTTTCTGACAGGGGTATTTCCAAAATAGGAAAGTGGGCGGGCGATCCAATTAGGAAGTCGGCCTAACCAGGTAAGCGTGTTGGTAAGCCAAAGAGGAAAGGTGGGTGTCAGGAGTCAGGTGTCAGAGTTAGTCATGTGAGACGTCACATGACTTGTCAAAAGGTCAAAGGAGATCACGTGATACATCACGTGACTTGTCTGGGAGCAAGTGAAGATTACACAAGTTGAGACATGACTTGGAAACGAGTGAGGCACAACATATGACCTCAAAGACATATAGAGAAGAGGAGGCAAATAGTGACAAAGTCAACTATCACAAGAGAGTTCTTTCAGAGAGGAAGCCGCATGCATTCAAGAAGGTACAATAGCCTGTATTGCATGAATAGAACAAGCTTAGAGAACTTGTTCTATGCTACTCAAGACAGTATATATACAAAGGAGACATGGAAGTTACTGGAACATTGTGGAAGGTGATGGAAGGTCAGAGAAGGTAATAGAAGGTCATAGAAGTATATGGAAGTCTCTGGAAAATGCGAGAACAGTCCATAGATAGGTTATGTAAGTGGTGGGGAAAGCGGTCCGGAATCAAGTATGAAATAGGAAGGAGAAGATTAGGTAAGAGAAGGCAGTCTGTGACAGGCACCATCTCTTCAGTTCATCATTGATGAATTTGCTCCCTCTGTCCATCTTTATCCCACATGGGCTTCTACCTCTGGCTATTTGGTGAGTCATATACTCTGTTATTTTCTTGCCAGCTTAGCTTTTCTTTTTCAGGAATTCGACTGTGATGTATCATGAAGCATCATCTATCATGACCACATAATAACTGTTTTTGTGGATTGATGTGGTTTCGTATTTTCCCCAAACATCAACATGTGTGAGTTCTCCAAGTTCTATCTTCTTCTTCTCTGCTAACCTGAATGGCTTTTCAGAGTGCTTTGCCTTGGTACATGCCACACAATCAGGCCTCCGGGAATGCATATCCACATGAAAGCTGTCAACCAACAACTTGTCTAACAACTTTTGCAAGCCAGAATATCTGATGTGGCCAAAGCGTCAGTGCTACATTTCCCAAGACAGCATGGATATATTTGCGTTAAGTGAGAATTTATAGTCTTTGGGTGAAGGCATTGGGATTAGTTTGAATCGCATTCTGTACAGTTTGTTGCTTAGTTTTATGCCTCTAGCAATGGCGACATCTTTATTTGTGAAAAGTGTGAACTTTGAGTAATGTCCAAGAAAGTATCGTCTGCATTGTTCCCAATTCCCTGCTGAAAGCAGGTTATTCCAGTTGTTGGAATGTGTAGAACATCCCTTAGTTCGATAGTATGGACTTTCCTGTCGCATTCAGAGTTCAGGAATACTGTTCCCATTCCAACAGCATAAGCCTTTACACTGCTGACACCTTTAATAGGAGTCCTTTCAATTGGCTCATATGTGGCAAATGCCTCTCATTGATGCGTGATATGAGAAGTCATTCCCAAATCAGCCAGCCAATCATAAACCAAATCACCATTCTCATTGAAAAGAGGAGTTTTATCGAAGTACTCTCTGTTACTATCATACACGTCCTTCTCAATAGTGTTCACCTCCTCCTTGGTGTTCATAGTAGTGTTGCCACAACTTGGCTAACTATGAGTCAACTTACCCAAGCTGCGGCTCATCCCAGATACGGCTCAACTCACTGTGGCTTTTCACTCTGTAGCCACGACTCAGCTCAAGTCGCAGCTCACAAGTCAACTTGAGCCATCATTTTTTTTTTTGATTCAATTTTATTGTGTGCGTGCACATAAGCATGTCTGGACTATGAAGCTATTTACATGACTTGTGAAATAGTAATAATCAATCCATGACTATAGCCCCACTGGCCTCCCCCAACAGATTGTGCACATTTCCCTCTCCTCATGTGAGGTCACCTTTCCTATCTTGCTGGTTGAGATGGTTGATTCCCAGTCTTAGTATCCAACCTGTCTGATAATGTCTTGGAGTGAGATGCCTATTGGGTGGGCATGAAAGTGAGCATGATTGATGTCGGTGTTGGTGCAAACTACCATGGCAATGGGTGCATCATCTGTCCCATGTGTGGGTATCCCCATCTTGAGAACTGTCTGCACTTGGACTCCTAGAGCTCTGCCGACAATGACGATGCCACCATGAGTGATGTTCTTTGTCATCAGGGGAATGTGAGCGATGTCGCTTGGAGGTAGCTTCACCCCTGCATGAGAACTCTGCTCATTACCTCCATTGATCTCAAGGCATGTCGCCAATGCCGCCGCCGCCTCTCCCTCTTCTTATCATTCTCAGGCAAGCGCAAGCGATATCTGTGGCGCCTAGACAAGCCCTCTTCACCTTGCCACACAGAATGCAAGCCATGGGTCACTCTCCTTCGTCGTTGACATCCTGCCACCTCTTTGACAGCTGCCACCAATCTTCACTTTCATCAGACTTGCCCTGCTCCCAGCTCCACTCCCTGGGCCTCCGCTCATGGTCCTACAAGTCATCCTGGCCACACTCTGATTGCTGCACACATTCCACAGCCACTGCCTCCTGGGTCCACGCCTGACAGTCTGCATGTAACTGGGTGTCATGCTCTGTGCGAATTTCGGCAGCTGACTCTTTCTGTGTGTGAAGGATGCTCTTGTTATGGTCATCTGTGTTGCAAATGATAGATGACAGAAGATGTTTGCACCACAAATCCAACAGTATTCACCAATACCAAGGTTTGCGCTCTGCTCTCAGCATCCCTGATGACAGATTGATCGACTACACAGAGCTCAACATCATAGATGCGCTCGAGCACATTTGACAAGCCGGCAGGCATACTGTTGACTTGTCGATCTCCTCCTTGCGCAGATGCTGCCTTTCAGCCTTGACCACCTTGTACTCCTTGTATAGCTTCTTGTGTTCGGCAGGGTCATACTCGTTCCACCAATCACACTTTGTGTCATAGCTGGCCTTGATGTGCTGTATGACTTCGTCTGGTGTGATGTCCTTGTTGGCATACTTTGTGCCCTTCTTGTGTGGACGCTCAAGGCAGTCCTGTCACTCATGTGTCATCAACTTTCTATACTGGTTTGCCTTCCTCATTGGTGGCTCCTTGGAGTAGCACATAGTTCCGATCATCTAGACTCTCAGGACAGATTGACACAGTTTGTTGTCTTCATCATAGCTGTCCATGCACAACACATAACCAGATTCATGCCCCTGGGGTTGTGCAGACTGGGAGTTGTGGTGGGAGCATATAAGGGTTTGATGCCTCTGGCAGCTCGACGATGGTGGTCTCCATGTGGGTCGAAGAGGTGAAGGTGTTAGCAGCAGGTGCTCAAGAACCGGTCAGGACATGGAAAGAATGCAGGCCAGCGGGGAGCCCTTACTTGCTGGAGAGTCAGAGGTCGGAACTGGTCAGGACATGGAAAGAATTCAAGCAGGCAAGGGGCACTCACCCGCTGGAGAGGGCAAGGGGCAAGACTGGTCAGGTGGCCCTCACTAGCTGGAGAGGGCAGAGGTTGCCTCCACATGTGCAATGACTCATGCGAATACCTTTCCTCAGTGGCCTAGGTGGAACAACCAACATTAGAGACAAATACTCCAAGCAGGCAGAAGGGTGCACTTACTCTGCCACATTCCTTGTGTGCCTGGGCATCAGACTCATGGGTCAATCTGTCTTCAGCAAGGTTCATCTTGACAACCTCAATCGTATCCTCCAAAATGTTCTTGTCTGCCTGCCATTCCTCCTGTGCACTCTCAAAGGTATGCTTCATCTCTGCAAGCAATGTTCTTGTTTGCTCAAGTTCCTGTTCGACATTCTTCAGAGTCTTCTGAAGGGATTCTCATTGGGCCTGCAGATAACAAGTTAGCAGTTGTGAAAATAGACATGCAAACAGGGAACACATACCCATGATGAAGAGAGCTGTGCCTCCGTGGTAGACTTGTATTCATCATATGTTGCATTCAGTAATGCCAACACCTCCTCACTGCTGGGAAAATGCACCAGATTCAAGAGCAATCATCACAGAATGTACAATGGCGCTGACCGTCAGCCATAGTCTATTATGTAGCATATGCAAGTCCCACAACGGTCCACGACCCAGTTGTGTTGATCAAAAGGCAGGTTGTATCTACAAGGCAAACCTGTTCATATCAAGCATACAAGTCTCAGAGAGCGGAAGGGTATGTACCTGAGGAGGGTCAAGATTCTTGCCTTTGGGCTAAGCTCTGCTGGTCTGCCCTTGAAGCTGACCAGACGAACACCTCCACAGCACTCAGCGCTATGTCCTGCCTCCCACTCCTTGATGTGCAACTACATGCACTCATTCACAGCATTGTAAATGGGTACAACGCCTTTATGTCTGGCACGCAGGGATTGTGGTGCTTGCATATCATGACTACATAGAACTGCGCCTTAGAGGGATACACCCAGTTTTCCTTGTCACTGCAAGAGACAGAGGAGACCTCGCCAGAGGCGGACACCACAAATGTGGCATAGACGAAGTGATCGACGCATTGGATGATGCGACACCCATATGTGGATGGAGATTAGGGGGAAGGTTGATGTGCTTCTTGAGACTGTCTGCATATCACGGAGTCAGCTTGAGCATTGGTGGGGCCACTCGCTCCCAATCGCGAGATTGTGCAAATACATTTGGGCCTGAGTCACCCTGCTGGGGTGTTGAGTGGCCCAATTGGCAGCAGTCTTGACAAGATCTGTCATATACATGCAGACGTTCCACCTTATGCTGACAGCATGCATGGTGGGCTCCATAGCAAGGTTGAAGCTTGTTGTGCTTCCTTGATCTAGTGGCTGGTTCCGGGAGCGTGGCTGGGTAACCCTGAATCCAAATCCTTGAGTTGCATGGGTATGCCAAGAGATGCTGCATTTTGTTGTCAAAGTGTGGGTCGTGCTCATGGTTCAGCATCAGCGTCGTGGTGTGGTACAGTGTGACTGGCCTCTAGTTTAGCCAGTGTAAGTTGTGGGAACCGGCCCTGTCAGGTGATTGTATCAGTTATAGTGCTTCGTCATGCCTTGTAATCATATTAGTAGTATCAGTCAGTGTCTGTGATAGGCTTACTAACTGGTTAGTAAGTAGCTTACTGATAGCTTAGCAAGCATCTTGGTACCGTAGTCATAGCTTGTATCTGACTTACCAAGTAGCTTAGTCATATCCTTGTATCTTTAGTATAAATGAGGCTTACTGTTGTTCTTAGGATGGCAAGTTGAATCTCCTGTCAATCCAGGCTTATTTACTCTTCACCTCTCTCATAAGTGGGCCTTAGGACGCACTCTAAGGCGGGAACCACTTCCTATATTCATTGACTATGACAAGTCACCAAGTTAACAGCTATACTGACTTGTCATTCAACTTCACATCCCAACACCAAGTCTTAAGTGTTGCCCTCACTTCGTGGCAGTGACATACAGGATCTGCCCAATGTCATCCCACCATGCGTATGTGTACTTGCCGTCCTCATCTGGGTTGAGCCCCACAGCCTACATGTCCACTTGACCGTGCGAGTTGATCAGCTATCTGAGCCCTTCAAGGAAGCATGTGTACACCAGCAAGCCATGGTTGTTGCCTAGGATATCCCATTTGTGCGTTTGGCCAGGTGCGGCGTACGTGATTCTGACTTTGTGTGTCAATAATGGGCATTCAGTCCAGGTACAGAAAAAGGTGAGGAGACTGGATGTGTCCATCGCCTTGCTTCCTCCTTTGACCGACCTTGTGCCCATACTGCAACAGCTGCAACGCAAAAAAGCATGGATTGATGGCGACTTCGTTTCGCCATTGAGAAGGCACGGATTGTTGCCAGATGTAACTAGTAATGGGATCCAGCCTGGGAGGAGGGGCATCTTCCGACTCTTCCAGTTTTGGGGGGCAGAATGTTCGAACAATATCCTGCGGAAAATATGGGTGGGCCTGCAGCACGCTTTGACACAAGAGATGGAACACGTGCACCTGGTACAATTCGTTTTCCTCTCTGAGCAACTTGTGGTCCATGGACAGCATCGCAGGAACTGAAACGACGTTGGGATTGACCTCACTCAGTCCAACCATTGGTACGTTTCCGATCCAGGCCAATATGCAAGTCAGGCTGGATGTTAAGGTCCAAGGGCCTTAAAGGTGTGATGTGCACAGGTTTGTTGGTTTTGGCAGATGTTGGTTGCTGACTGGAAGTTGTCGGTCTTATCTGTGCACAAGGGACTAACACCCTTAGCGCCTGGAATGTATGATAGATGATGAGGCACAAGGCCAAGGTTGGTTTATAGTTTAAGAGGGGAAGGGAGAGCTTCAAAGGGGGCTTTGAAGCGACTCAAGGGTAAGGGGGAACTCTTCTCAAGAGCACTGTGGAAGCTACAAGTCTTGGATTGAAAACCAAGTCAGGCTTAAGGCCCAACTCTAAGGAATACAGGGGGTTTATATACAAACAGGTCCCTGTGCTAAAGATAGATCCTAGGATACGAGCTACTAGGAAATGTGGGTCAGTGATGTCATGGCTAGACCTATGATGTCATGGCTAATAGGAAATGTGGGTCAATGACATAGAACAATAGGTAAGAGAACAATAAGAAAGGGGGAACAATAAGGTGTCCTAATCAGGCAGGCAATGGGGAACTGGTGCTTTGGTGTGAGTCATATGATGTTGCTGACATAAAGTCAGGTGACTGGTTAGGTAACTGGTCATGTGATCGGTTAGGTAATAAGGGAGGGGAAGGTCATGTGATCTGGAAAAGAGAATGGTGGGCGGAAAGGAAAAATGTGCCCTGGAATGTAACACTGGACATGTGATGCTGCCAGGTCCACCGCCAAATGAACCAGACAACTCAATACTTGGTGCATCTCACCAATGAACAAAGGTGAGTACAAAGTCCATTGTGTTTGTGGCACGAAGGTATTCAAGGTAGGTGTGGTGGAAAGGTAATACAATGGGACCAAGGCCAAAAAGGAGGGGTCCGAAAAGTGGCAAAAGGGTTGGAGGGGTGTGCCCTGAAGATGATGAGTGAATTGCAAGACATGCGAGGAGAAAAAGGACAGGTGATGTACCATGTCACAAAGTTGCTGGTAGAGTCTGTTGCCAGTCCCACCACCCATCTCATTGTAAGAAATCTTGGCAGCAATCCAATTGCAGAGGTGCTCCTTGTCTTCTTCTGTAAATTGTGTCCTCCTGAGAATGACGTCAATATATGTCTTCGCACTGGGGAAACGAGATACCTAGTGCACTCTTCTCCTAGTTGGGTTGTGTGGGGGAAAGTTGGGGTCTCAGAGTGGGACACAGATGTGATGAGTGCCAAGGCGAGACTGGTTGTCTTGCACTTTGAACATAGCTGTGTGGCAGTGCTAGTCATCAAGCTACAGCACCACAGTGAGTGCAAGTGTCTTCATAACAATACTGATTGTTGCCGGATGCATGCTTTGATAAGTGGAATAAGAAGCTTAGTTCAGCTAACAGGGGGAAATCGCTATGTGGGGGATAAGTTTATCAGAGAACAGAAAGGGGATGACAGAGATGGGACGTACAGCCAGTTGTCTCTATGATGGGAAAGGACTTGGGCATGCCCTTGCATTTGCACTTTCTGGGGTTCGTGCCACATTCATGGCAGATTGTGCATGTTCAAGGTCCCCTTCGCTGGGAGTGATGGTGGCAACGATAGTGAAATGGGCTATGCCACTGACATCGGCATCACAACCCCAGCGTGTTGGGTGCAAGAGCGTGGGAGCACACAGGGGGGGTGCAGGAGGGTAGTGTGCAGGAGGTCAGGGAGGTTGGGTGACGCACAGAACCCAGGAAAAAAAAGGTGGACTTACCTATTCAAACTCCCACAAAAAGCGTGAACTTCTCATTGTGTTGTGCATGTGCTGCTGACACAGACCTTCATGGAGTTGTGTGGGGTGCGCCTTGGGTGTGGACATTATTGGCACTGTGCTTCTCTATAGTGGGACATTGCTGTGCAGTTGTTGCTGGAGTGAGTCGGTCAGGGAGTAGGGGGGGAAACTCGAATCAGTGACAGAGAAAGAAAGACTGGCAACGACGCACCTAAAAGAATTGCTGGCGATGAGGCATGCTCATCCTGCTGTGGGTGGGCGGGGAGTTTGTACATCGGCTTGTGAGGTAGTGGGAGGTCAGTTTGTCTGTCATTTGTTTTGTGTGAGGGGGCAGTTGGGACACAGAAAGAAAGCAAGGCAGCAAGGGGCACTCACTGAGGCAGAAGATGGGCAGCTTGAGTCGACTTTTAGTTGTGGCTTGAGTTGAGTCAACGACTACTGGAGCTGACTTTTTCCCAGGATCAGTCCGGTTAGCTGAGCCGCAAAAACGACCAGCTTCAGCTCGCCAGGCTGGCTTCTAGCCAAGTCACGGCAACACTAGTTCATAGTGACATATTCGCCTTGTATGACCTTGTGTTCTCTGATGGACTCATCATCGCCTTGGACAACTATGTTCGCCTTGGCAGTCATATTGGAGTTGCTGGCATCGTTTGCATTGTTGGCCTCTGCATTGTTAGCCTCACACTTGGAATGCTTGTTTGCACCCTCCTTCTCTTTGCCATTGTGGGCACACTTGTTGCTGGGTTTTGAGTAGCAGTCTTTCTTGATGTGACTGAGCTTCCCGCATTCTTTGCACTTGGGCTTGTCAAGGTAGTGGCACTTACAAGTATAATGGCCATTCCTGCTGCAGTGGTTGCAGTGCTTCTCCTCACAAGGGGTACAATTGTCATTGGAAGAGCCATTATCATGGTTCGCATTAGAGCAAGAGCTGTTGTTGTGGTTTCCATTGCCATTTTTAGAGGTGGTCGCCTCCTTCTTTCTATGGGACTCATCAGCCTTGTACTTCTGCTTGATCAGCCCTATCAGAGCTTGGCTGTCAATATGCCTATTCGGGTCCCTATTTGTCTTATCAATGCAGCCCTGGACATAAGGCCTAGTGAACTCATCCCAAGAACAAGGGAGTGTAGACGCGATGATGTGCTTGAATAGTATGTTGTCCAAAAGCTTGTGCTTCTCACTGAAGATGTGGACCTTGTTCCAGGTCTGCTTGAGGTTTGTGAGGTGGTCCAGAATGTTGGTGCCCTCTGTAGCCCTAGTCTCAAATATAATGCAAAGTTGTTCAGTATAATCCTGCTGGGAAGGGGTCTTGAACATGCCCTTCAAGGTCTTCCACATTTCGTGGGTGGTGGTACAACCTTCAGTATGTACATTCAGCTTATTGGAGATATTGTTGGTGATGCACATCTGAGCGCAGGTGTCATTATACTTCCAAGAACTGGCTCTGACAGGATCTTGAGCAGGATCAGGGCATGGAAGAGTGCTGTCAACGTATTCCTTGATGTCAACCATCTGGATCAAGTAGTTCATGAGATGAGACCAGGAAGTCCAGTTGCCAGATTTGGTGTCAAGGGTTTCTTCCATTTTGGTACCAGACAGGCCTCCAGGAATGGTAACGTGAGTAATAGTAGGTGTGGTGGTCAGCGTCTGAGACTGAGTATTGGCCAGCGCAGAAGCCCGAGAGTTGCCTAAGTTCCTAGACTAAGTCAGAGCACTAGGGCTTGGAGAAGCTTGCCTGCATTTGGGATTGGCATGATATATAGTGAAGTGGATTGATAGGGGTTAAAAATAGGGGAGATGTGCATGTGGGTTGGGCATGTGTGTTCAAGAGCAGTGTATAGCACAAAAAAAGTTTAGAGCTCAGGGCCCATAACCTGTTTGCGTAAGATGTGATTGGTGTGATAAGCACATGTAAGCGATTAGATGGAAGGGTTTAGGCATGCAATGATAATGGAGCAGAAGATGCCCACTTGCTGATATGAGTACATTGCTCTACTCTATGCTATTTCTTATATATTATTGCTCACATAAACTTTGATAATATATTCACGCAATAGCAGCATGTGTATGTGTGGTGCTCTGAGTGTAAGTGGTGTCCTTGTACCCAGCTTGCCCCTGTTATCGTTGGGACATATCTTATCACTGGATCTCACTTGTTGGATCTCAACACATCAGGATTGCTCTGGCATGACCCCTTTGATTCTTGAGATACAGCAAAGATAGAACCAATTCAACCAAAGTGCACAGAGTGGGAAGGTCATAAGCTTGAACACACCAACCAGTATAATGACCAATTCAGTCAATTCAGCAATTCCAGGTGCATATAAGATGTTTCGCAGTCCACTGACAGATGGGCCCATTGCAAGGCATGGGAACTGCTGCAGTGATATTCATATTCCTGGAATTGCTTACCATATACAGACTTAGTGCTCATGCATTCGCTACATGCCAGTGGACATAAACCCAAATTTCAGGAATAAGTCCAAATGACACAGCAATGAATAGCACCAAGGTGAAGACTTTAGGAAAGCCAGGAGTTTGAGTACCATAGCCAGCAATTCCCAGCATAGATCCCATTTCTCATGGGTATAATGATGTTTAAGCTTTAAGTGCCAAACATGATCATTCCTTTTGCGATCAATGTGAGATGTCCAGGCAAATCTCATTGATAATTCATTCATAGCTGCATTTTTTGTTTGTTTGACTTCCTACCTAGCAGACACAAAGTTGACATATATCTGAATCAATGTTTTTTTTTAAATGAGAAGATCTGTTTTTCTTGGAGAGATCCAGATGATTCACTCTTGTCCAACCCATCAGCAAAACACATCATCTCTTGATGAGACTTGTCAAAACTGGTTGTCACTTGAGCACACTTGGTGCTACTTGATTCAACTTATTTCGCTTTTTCTCCTTTTCTCTGAATTTTTCAAGAAGACCATATTTTACCAAGTATACCCAAGTTCTGAAAGTATGACCAAGTATCCCTCAAGTGAAAAAAAGAGTAGCCAAGTATATTGGCCAGTTTGATAAGTGTGATAAAAACAAATCAAGTATATTCCACTATTGGACAAGTAAAGTTGTCACAGTCAGGTCACCATGTCTTTCAATCGTTCGAGTTCTGGAGTTTTCGGACAGGGGTATTTCCCAAATAGGAAAGCAAGTGGGCGATCTAATTAGGAAGTCAACCTAATCTAGTAAGCATGTCAATGAACCAAAGGGGAAAGGCAGGCATCGGGGGTTGGGGGTCGGGATCAGTCATGTGAAACATCACATGACTTGTCAAAGGGTCAAAGGAGATCACGTGATACATCATGTGACTCGTCTGAGAGTGAGTGAAGATTTGCACAAGTCAAGACATGACTTGGAATTGAGCAAGATACAACACATGATCTTGAAGATGTTTAGAGAAGAGGAGCAAATAGCGACTAAGTTGACTATTGCAGAGAGATTCTTTCAGGAGAGAAGCTGCATGTGTTCAAGGAAGTGACAATAGCCTGTATTGCACAAATAGAACAAGCTTAGGGAGCTCATTCTATGCTACTTCAGACAGTATATATACATGAGGAATGGAAGCTACTGGAAAGTCATAGAAGGTAATAGAAGCCTATGGAAGAACATAGAAGGTCATGGAACCTTATGGAAGTCTCTAGAAAATGCGAGAATGTTCCATAGGTAAGTTAGGTAAGCGAAGGAGAAGGTGGTCCGAAGTCAAGTATCAAAGAGGAAAGAAGGATTATGTAAGGTAAGGAGGCAGTCTGTGACAAAAGTACAAGGACAATCAAGTATATTGATTTGTTACACAAGTGACACAAAAGTAAAGTAAAATCTGCTAGATGATGGTGTCATCCCACCCTACCATAGCGAGGTGCCGGCCCCCTGTGTGGTGTGGCCTTCCGTTGTCCTTGCACACAGGTGTATGCCGCCATCGTCCTTGTGTGCAGGTATATGTTGCCATCATCCTCAGGCAGTTGCATGCTGCCGTCGTCCCCACACGCAGATGTATGTCATCGTTGTCCTTGCATGCAGGTGTATGATGCCATCATCTTTGCACAGTTGTATGCCACTGCCGTCCCCGCGCGCAGGTGTGTTGCCGTCGTCCTCCCAGGCAGGTCTATGCCACCAACATCCTTGCATGTGGGTGTATGCCACCATTGTCCTCCCACATGCAGGTGTATACCAACGACATTATCCCACACAGATGTATGCCATGCCCACGCAATGCCAGATCTGGAACCCTATCCGATGCTTTAGTACCCTGCGAAATAGAAAGCGAAATTAGTCCTGCGCACCAGGAACGGTTCTGCAAAACAGCTTGCGAATCTTGCACATCGCTGCGGCTTTGACATTACCATGACACCATACAAAGTAGATGCAATTCACAAACTGAACTGAGAGGGATTGTGAAATACACAGAGCACAAAGATAGAGCCAGGCTCACTCACAGTAGGGCTCATTCAGTATCCACTTTGCCCAATTCGACGCTCCTTCTAGTAAGTGTCAATTGCCTTTAAAACCGAATTAATTCGCGGAACAAAAGATATAAAAACCATCTAGTTTTCCTTCCAAATTATACTAGTTAAAATAATAGACAATTGGGTTGAATTAGGCGCATACAGCACAAGGGGAAAGGGTGGTCATCAGCTCTGCAAGAACGACTTGGTTTTTCTATAAGTACATGACATCATATCTGATATGTCAGTAAATATCAGAATTGAATAGAAGTGTCACTTACACAACAAGACAGGCCATCATATCCAACAAAACACAAAGGCCCTTCCCCAAAGGAACCTAGCGCAAGCTGAAAACACTATGTCGATGGTGGCATTGGTGGCATTGGCGAAGGTCTGCCAGTGATTGGCTCTGGCCTTGTACATGTACCCTACAAGGCAACAGAAAAGTGTGATATGCATGGCAGAGAGGGTGGTGGGGTGATCCAGGACGCAATCAGGTTGGGTGGCGGTGTTGTAGCCTTCCAGGGGTAGTGGAGCGTCCATTATGGATGTGGTGTGAGGGTAAGATGCAAGGTACAGGATGTGAGATGTGGCGATGATGTAAGAGATCTGAACAAATGTCCAAATCATGTTTGTGTGTTTTGTGCACGTGTTGGTGGTGTCGGTGAACAGAGAATGGTATAGACAGCATAGGAGTTGAACCATACCTCTGTGTCAGATGTTGATATCGCCCTTGCGAGTGTTCCCACATCATGGACTTCTTTGTTGCCCTTGTCCAGCTGTGGGGAAAATGCAGACGGCTTGGGTGGGCAGGATGATAGAACAAAGGAGGGTAGAGATAGAAGGTGTCCTGGTGTGATATGGAGAGTTTCCTAAAGCATGGGTCACACAGATTAGCTTATGAAGAGCAAATATTGAAAGACTATGTGGAGGAGTCTTACCCTTAAGAAGGCGTTAGAATGTCAGGTCCGTGTAGGTGTTGCAGGGAGAGGGTTTAGATGGTGAGCATCCCCACTTCACAGGGATTCAAAGGCATGATAGTCAATGAATCTATTAAGATAGAAAAGCTTGAATGTATCAAGTGAGGTGTGCATTGTGACAGACTGGTCGACAAAACGAGTGGTCCTTGTGATGGGCATGAGATGAACAGCATGAAGGATACAGTCAATATGGATGACTGCAACATAAGGGAACTCATTGTCCCCAATATCTGGCTCAACCACCCAACAGCCTGTATCTTCGTTGGGTCTGGTACCCACGAAGGAATACCATTGAATGAATGCACATGGGTACTCTTTGCTGCCATGCAAAAATGAGAAGAACAGAAAGACCCTGGCCACCTCAAATCCCTGGGCACCATCAACATCAGGTTTGGCATTGACAAGGATACAATCGTAGCGTGCAGGGTCATTTCTCCAAGATGATACTGCTTAGATGTATTCATGACGCATGCCAGTGACACCACTGATATCGCTTGGGGCATAAAATGTTGCGACAGCTGTATTGAAGATGTGGATTTTACCATCGATGACAGGGTACATGGCTTCCATCATATCAGTAGATGGTATCACCAGATTCGGGTTAAGTTGATCAAAGAGGAATCTCTGAACGAGGACTGGGAATTCAGTTCATTCAAGGAAACTTGCAGCTTGATTGAGAGTCCATCGTTTTTCTTAGAAAGACACCCTGTTTGATAGCGCTAAATAAAAACAGAAAGGAGATAACACTTACGGACGGTGGAAGGCAGTGTTACCTCCACCACTGCATTCCTCTCATCGACTACTTTGTCACCTGTATCCTTATCTGGTATTGTTATTTGTTGCCCATCATCATCCTCGTTGACCTCCGTTGCTGCTTCTTTTGCTGGGGCAGAAGTTTCCATCACTGTAGATAACCTCATTACCAGAAAGACGTCCATAAGAAGTTAAGAACTCACAACACTGAAAGAAGTCCAATACCAAGCCATCAAGCATGCCCCGTTTCACAAAGTCAGAATGAGCAGCAGCTAACTGATCAAGTCTTTGATTTGTGACAAGTATCTGACTGAGTGCTTCATGTTGATTTGACCACTGCCAAGGCTCCTTGACTGCGCGGATATGTTGTGACTTGGTGATTGATAAACTGATTCCATTTGGTGCCCCAAAAAGCTGGATAAGGTGGGGATAGTGGGTGAGAGAATGTTGCCTTGGTAACAAAAATTCCTCTTGGATGCCAGAAGTAACAATAATTTCGCAATTTGTGTAGAAATGCAAAAGAGCATCCTCCAGTATAGATAAGTCAGTCTCCGTGATGGTGTTTTTCTGGGCAATATAGCAGAATTCCAAGAACGCACAAAAGGTGCAGATCAGTTGCGATGGTACATGGCCTTGAATCGCTGGTAGGTATACCTAAACACATTGAAATTTGAAGAAACCGGAGGGATAGCTCTGAACGTACTTTCATAAGTGTTGAAGACGCATTAGTCCAACACATGCTACCATCCAGATATGGAGGTGCACTTCCCAATTTGTGGTAATTATGATACATAGGTCACATATGCACATATGGTAGTATGCACATCACAGTCACAGCCTCACATGTATATAAACCCCAGGGCTTTCGCCCTAACAATACAGAGTCGATCCCCCGGATCATCTACTAGCTACTGTAGTACCTAAGTGAACAACTGGTGAGCCTGGTCGCTGCGCTTCATTGCTGTGCATCAATAAGTGCCTTTGAGTCATTGCCTGTCCACTGCTTAAACCCACAGCCATCTGGAAAATGTCAAAGGCCCAAGAATGGTGGCGCATTTGTGATACTGCCAAGGCAATGAGTCACTTTCCTTTGGCGCATGGACATAACTAACTCACCACCAATCAATGTTGTCCAGGATTTTGCTTGCCTTATGCTTCCTGTGCTCGCGCTGAAGGTATCCTTCTACCCAGGATACAAGATGATCCTTAAACGTCCCTTTGATGACTTGATGTAGCAAATCTGGGGCGATGAGCTTGTGAATGTCTGTGCGTTCAAAGTAATTTGTGAAGGGCTGCCAGTTGATTAGAAGTGTGCTGTAGAGGAGAATAGCTACACATTGGACATACAACCACAGAAGAAACTATGCTATAGTCTTCCCATAACGTTTTCTCTTGGAGTTTTTTGATAAGGCCTTTGGTGAACGCATAAGTACGCGAAAATTGGGAGAGGTCACTATCAAGATCATCCTTACGTGCCTGGCACCTGGTAACAAAGTCATGAAGGAAAGTGCATTGCAAAAAAGGATGTTTACTTACTTCGGACACCAGCCTTGTACAATGCATGCCAGCAAGACTTGTTCCAGATAATCAGTGATATAAGGACCAATTCCCCATACCACATGTCAAAAATGTCCATCAGGGCATTTATACACTTCGGGAGTTTTCTCACCAGGGAGAAGAGATCAGAGGATAAGTGCCAAGGAGGCATGAAAGAGCCTACGCCAATATTGGCGGAAGTTGGGACAGCTGGTGTATTCTTTATCAGCTGGTGATAAAACATCAGATTGATAGGGGATTGAAAAATAATAAAGTAGCATACTCTTTGGAATAGCCAGAAACGCTACAAGGACCAGCCCCAAACCATGCACCTGCCTGGAATTATTGTGTATGTTTCCTATCAAGGCATAAAGTGGCCAGTATTCAGTGTGGCCAGTCATGACAGAGACGGTAGTTTTATTGCTTCCAAGAATGATTGGAACAAACATCATACCATGTGTGTTGGGATCCCATGAAATTATGTCCTAGAGAATACTTTAGTAACTACGAACAACAGAACTCAGAATTACTCACAGCTTGTTTCCAAGCCCAATTGCCCAACATAATGTTTTCATATCAGTGTGGAGCAAGCACGCGCTGTAGCCTCAGAGCAAGCTCTTTCCCCTTTACCAACACACCTGACGATGCCACAGGGCAGCGAATGCCTGTCGCTGTCACATTCTCTTTCCCCCTTTGTATGTTCTTTATTCTGCTTTTGTCCTAGTATACTTGTCTTGTATATAACCCTTACTGCCTGGCCTAGAGCTGGTAGAGAAGAATATAGCCTACCTTTGTTTATTTTCCGTTCACGTGCCCTCCTCTGTCTCAAGCCCTACGCTGTTATGAACCCCCAGCTGTGCTGTTGGAGCAACGCGTGCCCATCGCAGTCTGCGCCTTCATGTCCCTCACACACACACACACACACACACACTCTCTCTCTCTCTCTCTCTCTCTCCTCCTCTGCCAGCAGTTGCACGATTAACAACTGCCAATCTGCCTCCCCATAATCACACCACCATCTAATCCTTCCATTTCGAACTCTCACGCAGACTCTCTGTCTGCGATTCATCAGCGACCACCATGAGCATCATATTGTTGAAGTGGCACATAATCAAAGAAGTCCTGAAACTTAGGATTCTCCAACATGCCCTTGAAGAGCAGTTGAGGGTCCCTAAACCAGATTTCGTGGGTACTTTCCATCCACAAAGGCGCACCCATGTGACTCCCCCAACAGGTGTCTCATCAATTGTTCAGCAAAGCTCACTGTAGTTAGAAAATGGTGGAGTATCATCATGTGGCAGAAGTGTAGCTCTCCACAGCTTGCACAGTGTATTGAAGTCACTGGCAGACATCTGGTTGCGTCTGTATATGAAGTCAGCTAGCTCGAAAGCAACACAACTACCATACAGCGTCCAGTCAGTAACTTCTTTTAGTTCTGCTGCAGGTGGTGGTGACTCAGGGTCCAAAGGACCTCCATCCCTATCACAAGGTTCACCTACAAATGCTCATCAGAACTTCATACAGATGAAAAGTTCACAGCATACTGTAGATGAGCGGGTGGTACTTGGTAAATCCTCTTTGTGGTGACTTCTTGTCATAGGGTGATGGTGAAGTTTGACAAGATGAGGTCAGAGGAGGACCAGACCTCTCACTACCGACAGCAAAGTCAAAATTTTCCCAATCTCCTGCATCATGAAAGTCACTCAGACACGGTGCATCCGGTATGCCCAAGT